>Ga0116226_10000065_pt1 | contig 73534 bp, 65 predicted proteins | sample S1TSphfallax_FD_89692 | JGI IMG/M metagenome (GOLD analysis project Ga0116226, IMG submission 89692) | Host-associated microbial communities from peat moss isolated from Minnesota, USA - S1T2_Fa - Sphagnum fallax MG | ecosystem: Host-associated > Plants > Peat moss > Unclassified | place: USA... | reverse complement strand
CGTTTGGCGCCCATGACGCCGGCCACGATCGCGGTATCGAACACAGGACCCTTGGCCGACTTAAGTCCGTTGGCGCGCAGCGCGGCGGCCACCGGTGGCGGAAACCGCACGCGTGATTCGGCCACCGCCCGGCGTTGGCTGGGTTGCTTGTCGCCCACGTCGACCATGGTCGGCCTCTGGGTGCTGTCGAGGTGAGAGAAGGTCATGATCAGCCGCCGATGTAGTACATCTCGATTTTCTTGAGGTTGGGATCGGTGCGCCGCAGCTGCTCGCGCAGCTCGCTGTAGCGGTCGGTGCGTCCCAGCCAGACGTTGCGGATCACGTCAGTCAGCTCGGCATCGCTGGCATTCGCGCGCAGCGCCGCGCGCAGGTCGAGCCCCTGCGTGGCGAACAGACAGGTGTAGAACTTACCCTCCGACGAGAGCCGCGCGCGACTGCAAGCGCCGCAGAAGGGCTGTGATACCGAGGAGATGAATCCCACCTCACCGCCACCGTCATCGAAGCGCCAGCGCTCGGCCACCTCGCCGCGATAATTTTCCGCGATCGCCGTCATCGGCCAGCGTGCGGCGATGCGCGCCGCCAGTTCGCGAGACGGCACCACCATGGCGGGCTGCCAGGCATTGCGATTACCCACGTCCATGAATTCGATGAAGCGCACGATCACCGGCTTGCCACGGAAGTGCTCGACCAGGTCGAACACCGTCGTCTCGTTGACGCCGCGCTCGACCACGCAATTGATTTTCACGGGGGTGAGACCCGCCATGATGGCGGCGTCGATGCCGCGCAGGACCTGGTCGACAGCGGCGTATCCGCCGCTCATCCGGGTGAATAGTTCCGGATCGAGTGTATCCAAGCTCACGGTTACGCGGCGCAGGCCATTGGCCTTGAGGTCCACCGCATGTTGGCTCAACAGCACGCCATTGGTGGTGAGCGCAATGTCCTCGATGCCGGGAATGGCCGACAGGTCGCCGATCAATTCCGGCAGATTGGCGCGCAATAGGGGCTCACCCCCGGTGAGGCGCAACTTGCGCACACCCAACCGGGCAAACAGCGCACCCAAGCGCAGGATCTCCGCGAAGGAGAGGCGCTCCTGGGAGCGCAAAAATTGGTAGTTGTCATGGAACCGGTCTTTCGGCATGCAATACGGGCAGCGGAAATTGCACCGGTCCATGACCGAGATCCGCAAATCGTGCAGCGGTCGGGCCAGCCGGTCGAGGGGGTGATTGGCGCCGCGAATGTCGTGAATGTCGCGGTGGTGCAGGGTGGATTCCATGGCATCTACCAGCGGTAAACCGGGGTGACGAATCCCTTCGGATAGGTATTGGGTCCCGGGGGCAGCTCCACGAAACCGTCGGTGCCGGTGAGGCTCAGGAAATCTCCCGAGCCGTTGGTGGGACGGGGGTGCGCCCACGGTCGACCCCAGTCATCGTGGTCGATGGACACGGGCAAGAAATAAGTCAACGGGGGCTCGAAGCTCACCGGGGCGGCGAGCGCCAGCCGCTCGGGCTGGCTTCGGCGGGTGCCCATGGCTTCGGCGATGGCGGGGATGACGTAGCGAATCAGGCAGACGAGCGTCGAGACCGGATTGCCGGGCAGGCCGAACACGCATTGCCCTTGAGGGCCGATGCCGAACCACATCGGCTTGCCGGGCCGCTGGGCGATGTTGTGGAACACTTCCTGTACGCCTAGCTGCATGAGGACCTTGGGCACGAGATCGTACTTGCCCATGGAGACTCCGCCACTCAACACCAGCACCTCGTGCGTGGTCAGGTGCAATTCGAGCCGCTCGCGCAGCATCTGCTCGTCGTCCGGCACATGATCGTCACCGACTCGGCCAAAGCCGCGTCGTCGCAGCGTCGCCTCGACGGCATAGGCATTGGAGCGTCGCACCTGAAACTCGGCGATCGGGTCACCGGGTTCGATCAATTCATCGCCGGTGGAAATCACCATGATGGCCGGCTGGCTGCTGACGCGCACGCGGGCCATGCCGGCGGACGCGGCCACCGCGATCTCGGGCGCGCGCAACAGTGTGCCGCTCGCGAGGAGCAGCGCTCCTTGGCGACTGTCGGTGCCGCGCCTATGGACATTATGATAAGGGGCGGACGCGACCACCGACTTGAGGCTGGCTACCCCACTCTCCACCTCGTAGAGCTCGACCGGAATGACGCAGTCCGTGCCCAGCGGCAGAATGGCGCCGGTCATGACTTCGATGGCGCCCTCAGCACTCGCGAGCTTCAGCGGCGGTGAACCCGCGGCTTGGGTCGCTTGCAGCTGGAAACGGCGCAGCCCGCGGCGCAGCTGTTCGCTATCCACGGCGATGCCGTCCATCGTGACCCGGTCGTACGGAGGTGTGTCGCGCTCGGCGTAGACATTCTCGCGCAGGGTCCCGCCGACGCACTGCGTCAAAGGCAGTGATTCGATGGGTAGACACGTCAGCCGAGAGTTGATCGCCTCTTCGGCCAGACGCGGTGTGATGAGCGGGCTAGCCTGCATAGTGATGGAGACAGGCGCGCCCAACCTTTAGTTCGACGCGCCGCGCAGGTTATTGCGGCTTCGCGTTCTTCGCCTTCCAAATCTTGAGTTGGTCATTGAACTTCCCGACATTGGCCTGTAACTCGTCGACCGCCGCGTTGTTCTTCGCAACCAGGATTTTCTGATGCTCGTCGGCCTTCTTCTTATCGTCGGCCGAAAGCTTGGACGTGTCCTTGGGCACGGCGGAGTCCATCTCGAGCTTGATGCAGTCGAGATAGGCATTCATCTCACCGTTGTAGCGGTCGAAATCATGCTTCGCCGCGATCATTTCGTCCTTGGTCGCCGTCGCGCCATCCGGCGGTGCGGCAGGCGCACTGGGATAGGTGCAGCTTGCTTGGGAATGGGCGGCGCTGCCGATGGCGAAAAGAAGGGTGAGCATTATCCAAGGCTTCATCGGAGGTCCTCTTGATCGGTGCTTAAGATGGTCAGCGTATGCGATCTTACGACCAAGCCACGCGGGCCGCCAGCGCTGGTAAGATGCCGCGGGCGGGTTTCGACGGGGAGAAGGGCACCCCAACAACAGGGAGGTGAACACATTGACGGCTTTTCGATGTCCCACGTGTGGTGCCCCGGGTCGATTCTCGAGCGGCGCGCCCTACGCGGTATGCCGTTATTGCAAGTCTCTGTTGGTCCGCACGGACGTCTCGGTCGACAGCGTCGGCCGGGTGGCTGCCGTGCCGGACGACTTCAGCCCGTTGCAGCTCGGCGTGACGGGCGTGTTCGACCGGCGTCCGTTCACCGTGGTCGGCCGGCTGCGCAAGGCCTGGGACGAAGGCAGTTGGAACGAGTGGTGCGTGTTGTTCGATGGCCCGCAGTTCGGCTGGCTGGGGGAGGCGCAGGGCGATTGGGTGATGACCTTCGAGCAGCCCGCCAGCGCGCTCGACGACATCCCGGGTGCCGCCGAGGCGGCCGGCGCCGGGCCCGGCAACCGCTGGCGCTTGGGCGGGCGCGATTTTCAGGTGAGCGACGTCAAACAGGTGACCTGTGCGGCGGCGGAGGGCGAACTGGCGGCCGTGTTCGCCATCGGGGAAGCGGTACTGTGCGTCGATCTGCGCGGCTCCGGCCGCGGCTCTGGCCTCGCCTTTGCCACCGTGGAATTTCACGCGCAGCGCCGTCACGTTTACGTGGGTCGCTACGTGGAATTCAGCGAGTGCCGCTTCGCCAATCTGCGCCCCCTGGATGGTGATGTCTGAGACGCCCACGAAGTCGCTGAACTGTCCCGCCTGTGGCGCCCCCATTACGCTCCGGGCGCTCGGCTCGAGCGTCATGGTGGTGTGCGCGGCCTGCCGTACCGAAATCGACATTTCCAAGCCTGAATTCCGGATCATCCAGCAATTCAACGTCGCGGCCCGAGCCTTCGATCTGGCGCTCGGCGCGCGTGGCAGGCTGCGCGGCGGGTTGTTCCAGATCATCGGCGCGATGATCCGCTCGAATGGCGGTTATTCGTGGACCGAGTATCTTCTGTTCAATCCCACCCTGGGGTTTCGATGGTTGGTCGAGGATGAGGGTCATTGGAGCCTGGGGCAGACCGTGAAAGACGTGTCCGAGTTGAACTCGGGCCTGCGCGGCATGCGCTATCAAGCCCGGGACTTTCGCAAATTCGCGGCCGGCGCCGCGATCGTCGACACCGTGGTGGGCGAGTTCTATTGGCGCGTCAAGGCGGGCTCCCGGGCCTGGACGACCGATTATGTGGCGCCGCCCCTCATGCTATCGGAGGAGAAGACTGAAACCGAGTCGATCTGGACGCGGCTCGAGTATCTCGATCCCCACGAGGTGGCGGATGCATTCAAGGTGCCCGTGCGTGAACCCACGGGCATCGCTCCTCATCAGCCGAGTCCGGCGCAGCAGACGCTGCATGTCATCAAGCGCTATGTCTGGGGCAGTCTCGCCCTTGCCGTGTTGCTACAGGTCATCACCGTGTTCATGGCCCGCAACCTCGTCATCCCCCTCGGCGTGTATGTTCCGCCAGCGGACCCCGCGCAGGAGGTGGTCCTGACCTCCCTGCACCTGCCGGCGCGGCGGTCGCTCAACGAATTAACCGCCTCGGCCGCACTCGATAATGGCTGGGTCGATGTCGATTACGCACTCGTCAGCAAGCAGACGGGCGAGAGTTTCGAACTCGGCACCGGCTTCGAATTTTATTCGGGCGCCGACGGCGACGGAGCATGGAGCGAGGGCACGCGCTCCAGCACGGTGCTGGTGCCAAGCCTGCCGCGGGGCGATTACGACCTGGTGATCGGCACGGCGTCGGGTGACTCGCGGGGTGGTAGAGTGGACCAGCCGATGCAGTTGTCCCTCGTGCACGACGTCACGCCCTGGCGCAATTTCTGGATCGTCTGCGCCGTGATCGCGATGTATCCGCTGGTGTTGGTCTATCGGAATTTGGTTTTCGAGCGCGAGCGGTGGTCGGACAGCGCCTTCAGTCCCTATACGGAGCACACCTCTGGATGACCCTGCGAGCCGGCTTGTACCTCTTGGTCTGCGCCATCGCGCTCTGCTACCTCGCCGTGGCGAACGCCCAGGGCTATGTGCCGTTCACCACGCCGACCTCACGCTCATCGGAGCACACCGCCAATCACTTTCATAAATGAGGGAGAAGACATGACCACAGTCAACTGGGGAATCGTGCTCAATTCGGTGATCTTCGCGCTGGTGGGCGTCGGAATCTACGGTGCTTGTTTTTATCTGCTCGATCATCTGACGCCTTACCACCTGTGGCGCGAGATCAATGAGAAACAGAACACGGCGCTGGCCATCCTGGTCGGCGCGATGGCGATTGGAATCGCCATCATCGTCGCCGCCGCCATTCATAGTTAGATGGGCGCGCTGCTGCTCTTTTCGGCGCTGGTGGTTGCGACCTGTGGTCTGGTCTATGAATTGGTGGCCGGAACCTTGGCGAGCTATCTGCTCGGCGACTCGGTCACGCAGTTCTCGACGATCATCGGGGGCTATTTGTCGGCCATGGGCTTGGGGTCATGGCTGTCCCGGTATGTGCGCTCGGACCTGCTCAGTGTGTTCATCCGGGTAGAGATCCTGGTCGGCGTGGTCGGCGGTTGCTCGGCCGCGTTGCTGTTCCTGGTCTTCAGCGAAGTCACTCACTTTCGGGTCGTGCTGTACGCGGTGGTCGGATTGATCGGTATCCTGGTGGGCCTCGAGATCCCGCTGCTGCTGCGCCTGCTGCAGGACCGCCTCGACCTGCGCGATCTCGTGGCGCGCGTGCTCGCCGCTGATTATGTCGGCGGGCTGCTGGCGTCGCTGTTGTTTCCTCTGTTTCTCGTGCCGCGTCTCGGGTTGATCCGGACGAGTTTTCTGTTCGGCATCATCAACGTCGCCGTGGCCTTGGCATTGATCCTCAAACATCCGCCGCTGCGTCGCCGTCTTCAGCATCAGGTGGGCGCCGCCGCGGCGCTCGTGCTCTTGGGGGTGGGCTTCGCCGCCGCCGAGGATGTGATGGCGCTCAGCGAGGAGGGTCAGTATCCGGGTCAGGCGTTGTTCGCGAAGTCCACCGCCTATCAGCGCATCGTCGTGACGCGCCAGGCGGATGATATTCGACTGTTCTTGAATGGCAATCTGCAGTTCAGCTCGCGCGATGAGTATCGTTACCACGAGGCCTTGGTACATCCCATCATGGCCGCGATCGATCGCCCGCAACACGTGCTGGTGCTCGGCGGCGGCGATGGCCTCGCGGTGCGCGAGTTGCTGAAATATCCGAGCGTTGAAACCATCACGCTGGTCGATCTCGATCCGGAGATGACGCAGCTGTTCTCCCGTTCGCCCTTCCTGTCGCGACTGAATGGGGGTTCGCTGCGCTCGCCCAAGGTGCAGGTCGTCAACGCCGATGCATTCGTGTGGCTCAAGGATGCGCAGGCTTCCTACGACGCCATCATCGTCGATTTTCCCGATCCGTCGAACTACTCCATCGGCAAACTGTTTTCGCTGACCTTCTATCGACGCCTCAGTGAAGTGCTGGCTCCGAACGGTTGGGCGGTGATTCAAAGCACGTCGCCCTATGTCGCGCCGAAGGCCTTTTGGTGCGTGGAACGTACGTTGCAGGCGGCCGGGCTGCAAACCGCCGCCTATCACGTCTTCGTGCCATCGTTCGGCGAATGGGGTTTCGTCGCCGCGGGCCACGCCCCATATCGCATGCCGAACGCGCTGCCCGATCACCTGCGCTTTCTCACGCTGAACAATCTTGCGGAAATCTTTGACTTTCCTCTCGACATGCAGCGCGTTCCCACCGAGGTCAATCGACTCGACAACCAAGTCTTGGTGCGTTACTTCGAAAAGGAGTGGGGGACTTATCTTGCGGAATAGCGTGTTGCGGAATAGCTTGTTGCGGAGCCGCGGTTGATTACCCGGCGGGCGTTGATCCGATCCTCGTTGGCCGTCACCGGCGCGGGAATCTCCGGCTGGGGCTGCACGCCGTCGGCCAGTGCTGCGGTACCGGGTCGGCTACTCGGACCGTCGGCGGCGCTCGGGCATCGCTTGCGCGATCTGACCTTTCCCGCCCCGAGCGCCACTCGGGAGGCACAGGTGGTGATCGCCGGCGGTGGTATTGCCGGACTGGCGGCGGCCTACGCATTGCAGCGCCGCGGCATTCGCGATGTCTTGATCGTCGATGCTTTGGCGGAGCCCGGCGGCAACGCCAGTTCGGGGCGCAACGCCGTCAGTGCCTATCCTTGGGGGGCCCACTACGTGCCGCTGGTGCGCGCCGATTGTGCGCCGGTGCTCGAGTTGTTCCGTGAGCTCGGCATCATCACTGGCATGGATCAGAATCAGCGTCCGATCTACAACGAATACTACCTGTCCGCCGATCCGCAGGAACGGCTGTGGATGTATGGGCGATGGCAGGAGGGTTTCGTGCCCATGATCGGTGCATCGACGCACGATCGGGCTCAATTCACGGCGTTCTTTGCCGTCACCGAGCGCATGAAACACACGCAGGGCAGCGATGGCAAGCCGGCTTTCGCGATTCCGGTCGACAACAGCACGGCGGATGCCGAGTGGCGAGATCTAGACCGCATCAGTTTCGCAGACTACCTGCGCCAGCAAGGCTTCGATTCGCCGCGGCTGCTCTGGTATGCCGATTACTGCTGCCGGGATGATTATGGAGCGCTGGCGGCCGACGTGTCCGCCTGGGCGGGATTGCATTATTTTGCGTCGCGAAACGGCGTCGCCGCGAATGCCGATGCGTCGAGCGTCGTAACCTGGCCGGAAGGCAATGGGCATCTGGTGCATGAACTCGCGCGGCTGTCGGCGGCCACGTTTCAAGGCAATGCGCTGGTGACGAAGGTGGCGCGCAATGAGGGTGGCGTGACGGTCGATTATCTCGATGCGCGGCTCGACAAAGTCGTTCGGGTGACCGCGAAGGCGGCCGTGGTGTGCCTGCCGCGCTTCGTCGCCGTGCGGGTCGTGGAGGGACTCGGTGCCGAGAGCGCGGCCGGATTCACCTATTCTCCATGGATGGTGGCCAATCTCACGTTGGGTCGACTACCACAGGGTCGCGGCGAACCATTGGCCTGGGACAACGCCATCTACGACAGCCCGCTCTTGGGGTATGTGGTCGCGACGCATCAGGGCCTCGAGCGGCAGCGCACCGATACGGTGATCACGTACTACTGGCCGATGTCGGCGGGCGCTCCGGATGTGGAGCGCCGGGCGGCCCTCGCGCGTCCGCTTGCCGAGTGGCAAGGGATCGTCATGAATGACCTCATCCGGGTGCATCCGGAACTCACGGGTGCCGTCGAGAACATGGATGTGTGGGTGTGGGGACATGGCATGATTCGACCTACGCCGGGATTTCTGTGGGGTGGCGCACGCGAGGCGGCGGCCGCTCCCTTGCCGCCAGTGTATTTCGCGCACTCGGATTTGAGCGGCGTTTCGATCTTCGAGGAAGCCTATTGCCGAGGCCGCGCCGCGGGCGAGGCGGCGGCGGACGCAGCGAGCGCATGAGCACGAGCGATCGCCAGCCCTGGATTCACTCGGCCGCCGTCGACGGGGCATTCATCCTCGCGCCGGGTTTCTTGGTGAGCGCGGTGTCTCTGATCGTGATCGCCCGCGGCCACGGTGGCGCGGATCTATCGCCTTGGATGTGGGGGCTCCTCATCGTCGGTATCGACGTCGCGCACGTGTACAGCACGATCTATCGCACCTATCTCGATCCGGCCGAACGGCCGCGGCTCGCCACGTGGTTGATCCTCACGCCGCTGCTCGGATGGGTGCTGGGCATTCTGGTGTATTCCTCCAGCGCCGCCGCATTCTGGACGGTGCTCGCGTATCTCGCCGTCTTTCACTTCGTAAGACAGCAATACGGATTTCTGATGATCTATTCACGCGGTGAACGGGACCTGCCCTGCGTGTGCCGCTTGATCGACCAGTCGGCGATCTACGCGTCGACGTTGGGGCCGCTGCTGTACTGGCATGCGCACCTGCCGCGCCGTTTCGTCTGGTTCATGGACGGCGATTTCGTGCCGCTGCCCGACTGGGTATGGGGCGCGGTGGCGCCGGTGTATGTCGCAGCGCTTTGCGCTTATGTCATCAAGGAATGCTGGCTGGTCGCCGTTTACAGGCACTTCAACGCGCCGCGCAATGCCGTCGTGATCGGCACGGCGATGTCTTGGTACATCGGCATCATTGCCGCGAGCGGAGACCTCGTGTTCACGATGACCAACGTGGTCGCGCACGGCATTCCGTACATGGCATTGACGTTCATATTTGCGCAGGGGCGGCAGCGCCAGGGAGGCCGTGAACCAGGCGGCTGGCCGCGCCAAGAGCTGGGATTTTGGCCGGGGCGGTTCGGCTCGAGCCTGGCGTTGGCGATCGGCGCGCTGCTGTTGCTCGCGTTCTTCGAGGAGGGTTTGTGGGACGGACTGGTATGGCGCGAACACCTCAGCCTGTTTCCCGGGTTCGGCCAATTGCCACGCCTCGAAACGGATATCGGGATGGCGATCGTGGTGCCGCTGCTCGCGGTACCGCAGCTCACGCACTATGTCATCGACGGCGTGATCTGGCGCCTGAAGACTCACCCCGAGTGGCGCCGGACGTTGTTTTGGCGGGCCCAGCCCATCACCGGTGGGCCTTGAGCACCGAGACGGCGGCGGCCGGTCAGCATTGGCTCGTGGAGTTTCACGGCGCCCGGGGGCTGGCCGATGTCGAATTCATTCGAGGTACCTTGGCGGCTGCCGTGACCGCCGCGGCGGCGACCCTGCTGCGACTGGAATTGCACCACTTCGGTGTCGGGATGGGGGTGGCCGGGGTTGCCCTCCTCTCCGAATCGCACATCTCCATCCACACCTGGCCGGAGCACGCCTATGCCGCTATCGACCTCTTCATGTGCGGCTCATCAGCAAGTCCTGACCGTGCGCTGGCCGTCCTGGAAGCCGCGTTGCTGCCTACAGCCGTCCAGGTGCAGCGTTTTGCGCGGGGGTTCAATACGGGGGGGTAGACGGGTGACCCATGGCGCGTGTTTGCGCGTCGGCGCCTGCGCTGGCAGACTTAGCGGCCCTGCGCGCCCGTAGCTCAGCTGGATAGAGCACCTGGCTTCGAACCAGGTGGTCGGGAGTTCGAATCTCTCCGGGCGCACCAATCAATCAAGAACTTGCGCACTTCGCGCACGCCTCAATTCACTGACCGTAGCGAAAACGTAGCGCTGTTTGCTACGTTCGCGCCCAGCGGTGGCGCCTGGACGACCCTCTACTGCTGCCGCTGGATGCGTCCCGCCACGGCAGAGAGTTTTTCCGGGGCCAAGTGCGCATAGCGCAGCACCATCTCGTACGACTTCCAGCCTCCCAGTTCCATGAGTTCCGGCAACGAAGTGCCGCTCCGCACGTGCCAGGAAGCCCAGGTGTGCCTCAGATCGTGGAAGCGGAAGTCTTCGATCGCGGCGCGCTGTTTTGCCTTGCCCCAGGCGGTCGGGCTCTGCTGGATGCGTTGGCCGCCGAAGGTGAAACACCAGCGCGGGTGCTGCCCCGCGTGGCTTCCAGCGCTGCCACGGCGTCCGCGTTCAGCGGAATGCCGCGTCCGTCGCCTGACTTCGTCGTGCCGTGATCCAGCCAGGCCACTTTCCGGTCGAGATCCACGCGGCTCCATTCGAGCCCCAAGATCTCACCCGCACGACAGCCGGTCGCGAGCGCAAACTCGACGATCGGTTTCATGTGCTTGGGCAATGCCTCGACCAATCGATCCGCCTCCTCGCGTCTCAAGAAGCGCAGGCGCCGTCGGGGCTCCTTCAGCATCCGAATCTTCGACACCACACGGAGCCATCGCCAATCCTGATGCGCGACATTCAAGATCCGCCGCACCACCTCAAGCGCGCGATTGACCGCCGCGTTCGATACCCCATCCTTCAACTTGCGATCGCGAATGAACGGCTGCAACACCTTTACGCTCAGAACTCCCTTTTTCGCAAAATTCGAGTCTCCGCTCGGCGATCGCAATTCTATCCATGAATTGATAGTAATAGAGTCGGCGAATGTCGGCTATCACGGTATCAACGGCGGCCGGGCAGTCCTAGCGCTTGGTCGATCCGATGTAATGCTTTGGTTCAGGAATCACTTGCGAGATGCCGAGTTGATCGAATTTGCTCTTAGACCTATATGGATATAATATGCCGGCCAAACCACCACCAAAGCCGTTGATCTGGATGGGCAGCAGCAAGAAAGACTTGCGCGCGCTGCCCGGCGACGTGATCGATGTCTTCGGCTACGCGCTGTATGTCGCGCAGACGGGCAAGCGCCATGACAACACGAAGGTGCTGAAAGGTTTCGGCGACGCGAGCGTCCTGGAGGTGATCGAATCGCGAGCCGGGAACGCGTATCGCGCCGTCTATACCGTGCGCTTTGCTACTGCGGTAGTTGTGCTGCATGTTTTCCAGAAGAAGTCCAAATCTGGTATTGAGACTCCGAAACCCGATATGGACCTGATCGAAGATCGATTGAAAAAGGCGACCGCATTGATGAAAGCGAGCAAGACATGAAAATCCGGACCGAAAAGCGCGTGAGCCACGAACGTGGCAGCACCAACGTGTACGCCGACCTAGGCTACAAGTCCGCCGAGGAAATGCTCGTCAAGGCGCAACTCGTGACGGCGATTGCGGAGATACTGACCGAGCGCGGCTACACCCAGACGAAGGCCGCCGAGCTGCTCGGCATTCCGCAACCCAAATTGTCCAAAATGCTTCGCGGCCAGTTCCGGGGTTTCTCCGAGCGCAAGCTCATGGACTGCCTGACGATGCTAGGCCGCGACATTGACATCGTTGTCCGCTCGACACCGAAGCGGAAAGGGCAGGGCGCCGTCTCGGTGTCGTTCGCCTGATGATGGAGGCACGGAAAGCACCATGAGCGACACTATGACTGCCGAGCACCCCTTCACCGTCGAAGAGGATGCGCGAATTTCTGCACATATTCGCGCGCGTGGCCTGACTTTCGACGTGTTTTTGCCAGAAGGGATCGCCGACTGGCTATGGCAAAAGCTGGAGGCCGGTGTCTACAAAGATCCGAAAGAAGCAGCGTTCATTGCGTTCCAGGAACTGATGGAACTCGATCGCCATCCGAAAGTGCGCGCACAATTGCTGAAGGCGATGCTGGCTGCCTCAGCCAATGATCCGCGTCCAGGCATTACTGCCGAGGAATTTCGGGCAAACCACCGGGCGACGCTGAATGAGTACGCGAGTACCGAACCGCCGACGCCCAGGACCTGGATATCGGGCGATAACTTTTCCGATTCGTCACCGTCGACATTGCCCCGATCACCGTGATGCTGCCACTGCGCTACCTATTCGCATGGTGACCCGAGGGGTCAGAAACGTAGCGAAAACGTAGCAGTTGGTGCGCGTTCATGCGCCTTTGTGATTGTATCGAGAGAGGGCGGACCTGCTAAGTGGTTGAAAATTAAGAACCTATAAAATCATCTCTGCGACTTTGAACCAGGTGGTCGGCGGTTCGAATCCGTCCGGGCGCACCAAATTCAAATTTGGCGATCGTCGGTAGATCTATCAGGCCAGGATGAGTGCTCGCTTGCGTTTGTGACGACACGAGCCGAATAGGGCGTGCTCCGAGGTGCAGTCCCAGTTCCATCGGCATGTTGAATCGCGGTACGCCGCCCGCATCTCAACGCGCGACAGGTCATGGATGCCGTAATCGCACTCGCCAATCATCGTGGCGATCTTGCTGACTCTGATCTCTGCTCCGTCTGTGCTATCGAGCGTGCGTCGCGGATTATAACCCGACGAGATGACCGCAAAGATCATCGCACGAAAGATCGGCTTGAATTCCTCGTCGAACGGGCAGTTGACGAAAACTGCTTTGGAGGCAAGCGGCTTAGCCGCGCGCTGGTTTGCCATGCAGTTGCGCGGACTGCCCCCAAAATGCGTCGCGGATCGCTTGAGCCGTGGCGGAACGCCGGCCCGGTATGGGGGGAATCTTGATGCCGCGATAGACAATCGGCCGATCGAACATCGGACAATGTCCTGCCGAAGTTTCAGCGCCGGCATTCGAGGAACTCGTCGAATTGGAGTGATCAGAGAGTGACCAAGACGGCTCGCAAGATGGCCTGTTGCGGCGGACAGGGGCGTAGTCTACGATCCGCTAAGCCTTTGAAACACCAAGCCGGGCGTGTGTGGGAGTCCATGGGCGGAATTTTGCGCCGAAACTTCGAACGTCAAGATCCGAAGTTCCGATGGTCGAAATAGGTAAAACAATTAGCGACTTAACGTAGGGCGTGAAACGGGGCGATTCTGGAGTGACCAGGAAGTGACCGGGGTGGCCGACGGGGCATTTGCAGGTATCATTCGATTTTGGATCTGACGATTTCGACAGCAGTTGGCGCCCGTAGCTCAGCTGGATAGAGTAATCGGCTTCGAACCGATTGGTCGGGGTTCGAACCCCTCCGGGCGCACCAACAACAGGTAGTGTCAGTGGCAGCAGCCTCGCGTCTCGGCAGACAGCTCGAAGAAGTCATCGCCAGCTTGAGCAAGGTGGATGCGCGGTTTGCGTTGATTGGCGGGCTCGCCTTGGCGTCTCACAAAGTGATTCGCGCCACGCAGGACATCGACCTGCTCACCGACTCTGAAAAAGCCGAGGATATCGATCGCGAGTTAGTTGCGATCGGTTATCGGTGCCTGCATCGCAGTCCTGATGCCGGCAACTACCTGCGTGGTGATGAGCGCGTGGATTTCATCTACGCCAGTCGCCCCGCGGCGCGGGGTTTGCTTGAGCATGCCACACTGCTCCAAACTACCTTCGGCGAAGTGCGCGTCGTCAGCACCGAGGGATTGATTGGGTTGAAGATCCAGGCCTTCGTCAACAATCCGCGCCGCACGCAGGACCTGGAGGATATCAAGGCCCTCATCGCGGCGAATCGGCAAGCGCTAAAGATGGACGAGGTACGCGATTACTTCCGGCTCTTCAATCGTGAAGCGTTGCTCGAGGAAATGCTAAAGTGAGCGTACCTTCCGATAGCGGACAACCGTTTGCCGCCGATGGCGGTATAACTCACGTGCCGGCGGCTACAAGCCGCGATCCATTCGAAGCCTTGGATGACTTGATGACGGTCATCGAGGCGTTGTGTCCTGTTTGGCCGAACCGCGAGATCTTCTCGTCTACGGACCAATTCTTGATTTAAGGCTTTCGCCAAGTCCTGATCCGCCCTGGCTGAAAAGGGGGTGCGGCGTACAGAGGGTGGCATTGCCGTGCAACTTCGCCGTCCACACGAGTTGGTGGAGCGCCCGTAGCCCGTGCGTCTCGAAGGTGAGCGGCGCCGACAGCCAATACGTTGTCGCCATGGCTCAATACGTCCGGAAGAGCGCTCTTGCCCCGTCATATAACGAGGTCACCGGCACTCAAAGTCTTCCTCGGTCAATAACGTCGACGACGCTTGCGCCTCTAACCTCTCGTTGACGTGACACCTCGATATCCTTGATGTGGACGCGATTCCAATCGGCCGCAACGGCGCGTCGAATTCCTCGATCGTCTCGAAGTCGCCGAGTTTCGCATCACAGTGTTCGCAATGATTCATGAAGTACCAAGTGGCGCCACTCTGGTCCTTTCGATACCGCTTCGTCAGCGAACGCATCCTCAGCAGGGCGGAATCGGATATGTGAGTGATGTAGGACAGCACCGCTGCCGCCGGCTGCGCGACCCATTGGATCGCATCGGGACCATCCAGCCATGTTTCGTATTCCGCGTCACTCGAAAACTCGCGATCCGGTTCCAATGCTTCGAGTTGTTCGCAGCCGCGAGGCAACGCAAATCCAAAAACACAGGTACGCTTGCCACACTTCCAGCAATCCCGGAACGATTCCAAGAGGATGTACGAGTCGGCGCGATGATTCATTCGAGGGGGCTGTGGCAGCCATTTGGCGAATGGAGCTAAATCATTGCGGTCAACGACATACCAAACCTTACGCTCCGGGTTCCAACGAGCTCCCAGCGCTTTGGCGAGATCCTTTTCCGAATAGGGAACCTCGAGGTCAATGGAAGACATCATCGTTCCTTGGCGTTGAACGCGGTGTGGCGCCTTGGTAGCCAAGCATATCGCTGATGTCGCGTCGAGACCCGGTCTGTTTGTGGCGGAAACATGTCTATTCCGGAAAGCCACACCGCGTACTCAAAGGGGGATCAAAGGCGATCTGGCGCGTGCCAGACGGCGGCGCGAGGATTGTTGTGGCCTCTACAGCCACGCTCGTGCAGTACAGGTACCGACGCGAGATGCAATAACCAGCGTCGTTCGCCGGTCTACCAGAGACCAATGCCCCGACGCACCTCTGCGGCGGATGGGCAGCTCGGGCGGGAACTGTAACCAATCCGACACAGTCGACGAACTAACCCCAAGGGATGCGAGGCCATTGAGCGAAGAGCGTCTCAGAAATCTGTTCACCGAAGGCCTCGCCGGTGACGAACGGGCGTATTGTCAATTCCTGACCGAGCTGACGACGCTCGTGCGGGCATTCTTACGGCGGCGCCTGGCTCGTCTGCCCGATCAAGTAGAGGACCTGGTACAGGAAATTCTCGTGGCGATTCACAATCAACGGCACACATACGGCTCTGCACGCCCGCTCACGCCCTGGATTCATGCGATCGCACGCTACAAGCTCATCGACCTGTTGCGGCGCCGCGCGCGCACCGATGTGCTCAACGACCCGCTCGACGACGACGCCGAACTATCCACCACGGCCGATGCGGAGGTCGCGGCGGCGGGATTCGACGTGGCGAAATTGCTGAAATCGTTGCCGGATCGACAGCGACTACCGATCTGGTATGTGAAAATCGAAGGCGCCACGGTAGCCGACGCCGCCGCGCGGACCGGAATGTCGGTATCGGCCGTCAAAATCGGTATTCATCGTGGCCTCAAAGCGCTGGCGGTCAAGATACGGAATGCGACGTGAAAACCGAGGAACTCGTCAAGATGCTTGCGAGCGGGGTCGAACGGGTCGAGCCGCGACACGTGGCGCGTCGATACTACCTCGCACTGGCGAGCGGCATGCTGGTCGCTCTCGCTTTCACGGCCGCAGCCCTACGGCTCAATCCCGCTTTGCCGCGCTACGTCGCCGAAGCGATGTTTTGGGTCCGAGAGGCCTTTTGCGTTGCGTTGAGCGGACTCGCATTGCTGGCCGTACATCGGCTGGCACGACCAGGACAGAGTCTCGGGCGCGTACCGGCGGCGGTCGCAGGCATTGTGATTGCGATATGGCTGCTCGCCGTGATCTCACTCGCGCAGGCGTCACCGCCGATGCGGCACCGACTGATTTTTGGTGAAACCGCCGCCGTCTGTCCGTTCTTGATCGCGCTGATTGCCGTGCCATTACTGGTCGCGCACCTGTGGATTCTTCGAGGTCTCGCGCCGACCCGGCTGCGGCTGTCGGGCGCGGCCGGCGGATTCGCCGCCGGATCGATGGGGGCGCTCGTCTATAGCTTGCATTGCCCCGAACTCGCGGCACCGTTCATCGGAACTTGGTATCTCGCCGGTATGCTGATTCCGACACTGCTGGGCGGGTGGCTTGGGCCCCGGCTGCTGCGCTGGTAGGCGGGCGTATCAATTAAAGGACTGATAACCGCTAAAGGACTGATGACCGCGACGCTGTAACTTTGTGCGCCTCGTGAGCGAACTTAAGGGAGGACCGACATCAAGTCGGCACCCCAAACCCAACTCGAGGACGTTGAAATGAAAATGGTATTTACTGGAATCGGCGTACTGTCTTTGCTGGCTGTCTGTTCGGTCGCGACCCAGGCGGGTGAATTTCCCCCAGATCCACACGCGCTCATCGTCACCGCGTCGAACACGGCCAGCAATGCCCTGCTGGTGTACGACGAGAGCGCCCATCTGATCAAGAAAATTCCCACCGAAGGCCAAGGGGGCGTCAGCGGCAACGCGGGTGGAATCTCGCAAAACCACGAGCGACTCGCCGTCGTGAACTTCGGATCAGGCAACGTGTCCGTGTTCATCAAGGACTTCGAGCGTTCGGGCTTGCGCTTCGAGGCCCTGGTGCCCGCGATCACGAGCCCCGTGAGCGTCGCCTTCGGCAACCATCACTTGTACATTTTGACGACGACCCACGTGGAGTCCCACCGCATCAATCGCAATGGCGTCGAGCCAACGGCGGACGGTGCCGCGGCGCTGCTCGTCGGCGATGGTTCCGCTGCGCAAGTGGGAACGCTGCCGGGCCAGCTCATCCTCAGCGAGAAGAGCAATGCCATCGAAACCGTGAACTTGGACGCTCGCGGTGCGATCGCCGGAAAAGCGCGCCTCGTATCGAACATTCCCGCGAACGTCAATGCGCCCTTTGGGCTTGCCACGCGCGGCAACGATGCCTACGTCACGATCGCCCATGCGAACGAGATCAGCTTGGTCCGCGATGATGCGGTGTTGGCTGTCACAGGGTCGGGCACGCAACATGCGCCGTGCTGGGTCACGCTGGATGGTCCATTCTTGTTCTCCGCGAATTCGCCAAGCCACACCGTGTCGCGATACGTCGTTTACGGTAAGAACATCATCCAGGATGCCGCAATCGTGTCGACGTTCAACGGCAATCCGACGGATATTACCTACCACGCCCACCTGGCCGCCGTCGTCGACGGTGACGGCACCCTATCGCATGTATCGGTTTTCGCGGTCGACGAGGATGGCCAATTCACACTGACCGGTCTCGCCACGATCAATGATGTCGCAACGAATGGCATCGCGATCGTCGTTGCGGATGACGACATCGGGCATTGAGCGAGCACATGCGAAGGCCGGCCCGTCAGGGGGCCGGCCCGGGCCGGCCCGCGGCTGGCTATCGCCGGCGCGCTCCGGAGAGGAGTTGCCGGTACCTGATGTGCACAGCGTCCACCCGTTCGAGCGCGTACCCGAATCGGGAAAAAGTCCCGGTTTCGGCCGGGAATCACTCTCTGGTGGTTCGGACGACAATCAGTGAAACTTGGCCCCTAAAGAGACGAGGGGGATTCTTGCTGGTGAGTCGATGTCGCATCGCCGCGCTGCTGATACCGTTGACGGTGATAATCGCACCCCGGTGGGTCGCGCGCGCCTCGGAATCGGTGACGGTTGGACCGGAATTGCAAGCCATCGTGGTCACGGCAACCGCGATTCCGGGTACGACCCTTGCCATCGACAAGGTTCCGGGCAATGTCCAAGTTCTCTCCGCAACAGACTTGACCCGAGAAGGCTCCGCGAGTTTGACGGCTGCGCTCAACTCCAATCTCAGCAGTATCAATATCAACGACGATCTCGACGATCCCTTTCAGCCTGACATTCTGTACCGGGGTTTTGAAGCGTCACCGGTACTCGGTACGCCGCAGGGCCTGGCTGTCTATCAAAACGGCGTGCGTATCAATGAGGCGTTTGGTGACACCGTCAACTGGGACCTCTTTCCGGACATCGCCATCAATCAGGTGGAACTGGTGAGCTCGAGCCCTGTATACGGCCTCAATGCACTGGGCGGTGCGATCTCGGTGACGATGAAGAATGGATTTACCTATCAAGGCAGGGACGTGGAATTGTCGGGGGGCTCCTACGGCCAGCGCGCGGTGACCGCGCAATACGGTGTGAGTTCCGGTGCGCTCGGTTTCTACCTGGCCGGCCGGGCGCTCGACTGGGACGGCTGGCGCGAGTTTTCCAATGATAGGATGCGGGACTTGTATGCTGCCTTCAGCGCGCACACGGATACGGGCAATCTTGATCTGAGTTTTACTCGTGCGGATAACAGGATGAACGGTCAAGGGTCCGCCCCCGTGCAAGAACTGGCGGTCAATCGATCATTGGTGTTCACCGGTCCACAGACCAACATCGATACCCTGGATTTCGTGGTGCTCGATGGCACGCTCAAAGTGACGGACAGTTGGTCGCTGCAGAGCGTAATCTACTACCGACAGTTCGATCAGTCCGTCGCGAACGGCAACTCCACCAATTACGCGGCCTGCACCACCACGGCGGGTATCCTCTGCCAGCCGGACGGCGTGACTCCGCTCATGAATTCGGCGGGACAAACCCTTCCCGACATCTCCAACGGCGGCACGACGTCCATCGGTGAAAATGATTTCGAGTTGATCCACGCCTGGGGCCGCGGCGCCACCTTACAGGCCGCCGACGCCGAGTCGATTCTCGGACACGCGAATCAATTGACGATTGGGGCCGCCATCGACTACGCGTCAACCAATTTCTATACAGGGGCGCAGATCGGGGTGATCAACTCCCAGTTGCTCGTGCTGCCATCGGATCTCATCGTCGATACACCGGAAAATTCCGTCGCCGCGACGGCCAACGGCGATCCCGTTCCCATCAGCGTCGACTCGATCAACAAGAACCTCGGCATCTACTTGACCGACACCTTCAATGCCACTTCCGACTTGGCGGTGACGGCGAGCGGTCGGTACAACATCGCGCATGTCGATCTGGCGGATCAGCTGGGCACCACGTTGAACGGCAACAATCGGTTTGTGCATTTCAACCCAGCCATTGGCGCAACCTACAGAATCGCTCCCGCGGTGACCCTATACGGTGGATTCTCTGAGAACACACGAACGCCGACCGCAAGCGAGATCGAATGTTCCAATCCGGCGACGCCGTGTTTGCTGCCCACGAATTTGGCAGGTGATCCACCCAATTTGCGCCAAGTAGTCGCGCACACGGTGGAATTGGGCCTGCGCGGGCAGGCCGAGCGCCTGGGCGGGCAGGCCGAGCGCCTGCGCGGGGGCGACGTATCGTGGAATCTCAGTGTTTTTCGAACGCTGGTCCGTGATGACATCTTTGGCATCGCGACTTCTGTCAGCCAGGGTTTTTTCCAGAACATCGGCGATACGCGCCGCCAGGGAGTCGAGGCGGGCGCCAAGTATCGCGCAGACACATGGTCAGCCTACGCCAACTACAGCTTCGTGCAGGCGACCTTTGAGTCTCCCCTCACGGTTCCCTCGCCATCGAATCCGTACCAGAATGCGCTCGGAGACATTCAGGTGGAGCCGGGCGACCATCTGCCTGGCATCCCGGACCATCGCCTGAAGCTCGGCGCGGATTACCAGATACTTGCGCAATGGACGGCGGGCGCGACATTGAACCTCGTCAGCAGCTTCCACTATGTCGGTGACGAGTCCAATCAGCTGGCACCGATTCCAGGTTATACGATCGTCAATCTGCACTCGACCTACAAACCCGCTCCTCACCTCGAGATCTTTGCCTCGATCGACAACCTGTTCGATCGCAAGTATGCCACGTGGGGCATCTTGAGCGATCCCACGGGGGTCGGCGCGCCCGGCATCCCGCCCAATGGCGTGACCAATGGTCCGGGTGTGGACAACCGATTCTTGGGCCCGGCGGCGCCCTTCGAGGCCTTCGGGGGAGTACGCATCAGTTTCTGATGCTCAATTCACCTGGGCGTTCTCTTGATAACAGTGGTGCACGAGATCGCTGCCATAACGCTCGATCACGTCGGCGGGGGTCGACGCTTCCGTCACCTGTTGAAACTCGAATTTAATGGGATCATCGGTGTTGACCCCTTTCGGACTCACGGTAGCCAATAGATAGCCGTAGACGGGGGTCTTTGCGAATTTCGCCTGGGACGCCGCCGGCGGTAACGCGTAGCGAAAGGCGCCGGCCGTGCCGATGATCCAACCCGGCAGGACCCCACCGTGCTCGTGCCAGTAGGGCGTATCAAAGATGCCTTCCATGACGTAGTGAGAATGCGAGGCGAGAACGTAGACGGGCTTCACCTTCTTGACGTTGAGCAGTGCGGCATAGACCTCGAGACCCGTGGCCTCGGGGGTGGGCGAATCGCTCATGCTGTGCCCTCGCGCAAGGCTCTCCGGCAATGCCTCATGCATGCCGAGGACCAAGGACCGGATGTTGCCGTCTTCGACATCTCTCTGAAGAACCGCCTTCAGCCATTTGAGCTGTGCGGCATCGAATTGATCGACGCTGGCGTTATCCAGAGTGATGAAGTCGACGCCATCGCGAATCCAATGGTAGTAGGTACGGACTTGGTGATCCTGGGGATCGTCTCTCGAGCGCTGTTCGCGCAGCACCGGCGCATCGAGCCAATCGGCGAAGGTCAGCGTGAACTCCTCCCGGGTCTTCGGCGGGATCGTTTCGTGATTACCGATGCCTAAGAAAAACGGCGTCTCGCCGAATGGCTCGATTTGGCTGTGTTCGAAATCGCCCCACGCGGATTTCTCGTATTCAATGATGGTCGCCTTGGGATGCAGGCTATGGTAATCATCATCGAAATCGTAGATCGCCCGCAGATCTCCGAGGTGCCAATAAAAAGCGGCATGATTCGCATGCGTTCCCGCGGCAATCGACGGCATCACCACGTCGCCGCAGTTGCGTGAATCCCCCGACACCGTAAAAGTCCATGGAGAGACGGGCGGACTCTTCGCGCTTGCACAAACTCCGTGAGTCAGCGCGGTGATGACGATTCCACCCAGGAGTGGTCGCCAGCGAGCCGCCTTTTTAGCCAGGGTCATGGGACTTCACGGTGGCGAGGCCCAGCGAGTAAACACACCTGGGCTGTCTCGGCCTCGTCCTTGGCTTCCTGGTTGAAGTCGTCCGACGGAAAGCCGACCACGATGAGACCGCGATTGCGGTACTTGCGGTTGATCGCCTCGAGGCCTGAGAACTGCGGGGTGTAACCGCAATGGCTCGCCGTATTGACGAGCAGCAACGGCTTGCCGGCAAGAGCCGCGCACAGGTTGACGCGCTCCGATGAGTGCAGTTTCTGGAAATCCTGGTCAAGGAACGCGGGACACTGGCCGGCGACGGCACTCCCGCCACCCATCAGCAGCAACAGAGCGAAGCGAGGCAGACACGGCATCGATGATCCTCCGAGAAACTTCAGGCCGGGCTGAGTGCTCCCGGGGCTTGGCGCGAGACCGATTATAGAGGAGAAGCGTCACTGATCCACGCCGCAGTGAGGTTGCGGGCCAGCCTGGCTTGCCGTGCTGTCTCCGGGTTGTTAGGCTCCCCAGCCTGTCGCGATCGCGCCTCTACCACGGACATTCCTCATGCTGTCGACCCATCAACCGAAGACCACCTTGCTGACGCCGATCGATGCCGGAGATCTTCGCCTGAAAAATCGCATGGTCATGGCGCCGCTCACGCGCGCGCGTGCGGGAAATAGCCATGTACCGAATACGCTGATGGCAGAGTACTACGCGCAGCGCGCCGGTGCGGGCCTCGTGATGACGGAATGCACGATGGTGGCCGCCGATGCCAGTGCGTTTCTCCTCGAAGGCGGTATCTTCGATGACGCCACCGTTGACGGCTGGCGTCTGGTCGCCGACGCCGTGCACGCGGCGGGCGGCCTTGTGATGATGCAAATTTGGCATCCGGGCCGCGCCACCCATTCAGCCATCAACGGCGTGCAGCCGATCTCAGCGTCGAACAAGGTCTTGCGCGGTGATTCCATTCACACGCCGCGCGGCAAATTGCCGTATGAAGCGCCCCGAGCGCTCGCGACCGCCGAAATCCCCGGCATCGTGGAGCTGTTTCGGCTGGCCGCGGTGAGGGCAAAGTCCGCCGGTTTCGACGGCGTTCAGATTCACGGTGCGCACGGGTATTTGATCGATCAGTTCTTACGTGACAGCGTCAACGACCGAACCGATGACTACGGCGGATCGCTCCAGAATCGGGCCCGGCTCTTGCTGGAGGTCACCGATGCGGCGATTTCGGTGTTCGGCCGTGGCCGCGTTGCGATACGGATCTCGCCGCTGGTCCCCTTCAACGACATGGCCGACTCGAATCCCGCGGCACTGGTCGCTTATGTGGCCGAGCAGATGTCACAACGGCATATTGCTTTCTTCGAATTACGCCATGACCAACACGACCGACCCGAGGAAATCGCGCTCGCGCGGCTGGCGCGTCAGAATTTCGCGGGTGTGCTGATGCTAAACGGCGGTTTCGACCTGGCTACTGGAGAAGAAGCGGTCGCGAGCGGCTTGGCGGATGCCATCGTCTATGGGCGATTGTTCATCGCCAATCCGGATCTGGTGGAACGTTTCCGAACCGCGAGCCCGGTCTTGAACCCGTTGCGAGCGGCGGGCCTTTATGGTGGCGGAGCCGAAGGCTACACCGACTATCCCAGGCTGGCGACCTGACCGCCGGTGCCGATCGCGTCGACGAGCCATCCGGCCCGCCGCCACTCCGCCAGCGTCTCATCCAATGTGGCCACCAGCGCGTCGTGCGCGGCGCGCGCGTCGGCGCCACGCGCGGTTTTCTCGAGGACCTCCGCATCGCGTGTCAGCCGCTCGGCGGCGATGTTGGCGGCGGCGCCTTTCAAGTCGTGCGCCAGACGGCGAACCCGCACCTCGTCGTCGGCCTCGACCGCCCTCTCCAACCCATGGACATTGTCCGCGGCAAATTCCACGAAGATCGCGATCAATTCGCGGACGAACGTCGGGTCTTCGCCGGTGCGCGCGAGCAGCGCCGAGGCGTTGAAAAGTCGCGGTTCGGGCCGCCCCGTCTCGTCCGGTGCCGGCGGTTCGATGCCGGTGATGCGGGTCAGCACGTTTTCCAGGCGCACCGGGTCGATGGGCTTCGAGAGGTAATCATTCATGCCGGCGGCGAGACATTTGTCGCGATCGGTGGCAAGCGCATGTGCCGTCAACGCGATGATCGGGATGGCGGAATTCTTGACGCCGTTGTCGGGCTCGCGGATTCTCCGGGTTGCCTCGTAGCCATCCATCTCCGGCATCTGGCAATCCATCAGCACCAGATCATAGGTCTCTTCGCGCAGCGCCTCAACGGCTTCGGCGCCGTTACCGACGCAGCGAACCTGGGCGCCGAGCTTGTGCAGCAGGTAAGTGGTGACGCGTTGATTCACCGGATTATCCTCCGCCAAGAGGATCCGCACGCCCGTTGCGAGCTTGAGGCTCGCCTGCCGGGGTGTGGTGACATCGGGTTCGGCGGCGCCACGAGTCAATTCGCCAAGTGCGCGGAGCAACGTGGCAAGCTTCACGGGCTTGGCCAATACCTGATCGTACAGCGCCTTATCGTCGTCTACCTTCGTTGCCGACAGCGACCGCAACAGCACCAACGAGGGCGGCGGTGCACCGCTCTCGCGGATCGCCCTGGCGAGCCAGGCGCCGCCATGATCCGTATACGTCGATTCCAGCACGACGGCGCCGAGCGGTCTGCCGGCACTCAGCAGGCGTCGATATTCCGTCAGCGCTTGCTGGGCCGTCTCGACGGGAATGACCAGGCAGCCGGCATGCTGTAGCTGACGGGCGAGAACCTTGCGCACCCTCGGATGACTGATCGCGAGCAGCACGCCCAACCCGGTCAAGGTCAGAGTCGGCGTGGCGCCACCCGTCGCCGCCGGCAGCTTGACGAAGAAACTGAAGAGCGAACCCACGCCGGGTTCGCTCTCGACACTGATCGCGCCCCCCATGGCCTCGGTCAATTGTTTGACGATGGACAACCCGAGTCCCGAGCCGCCGAACTTGCGGGTTGTGGAACTGTCTGCCTGCACGAAGGGAGCGAACAGGGCAGTCACACGGTCCGGCGGTATGCCGATCCCGGTATCCCATACCGTGAAGTCGAGGCGCATGTCACCCGCCCTCAAGGGAGTGGCGCGCAACGACAATCCCACTTCGCCCGTCGCGGTGAACTTGATGGCATTGCTCAGCAGATTCAATAAGATCTGGCCCAATCGGGTCGGGTCACCGCGGTAACACAGCGGCATGTCAGGGTCGACATCGATGACGAATTCGATGCCCTTTTCCGCCACCCGCACGGCGACCGAATCGGCGGCATGGTCGATCACCCGCGCGATGTTGAAGTCCATCGCCTCCAAGTCGAGCCTGCCGGCCTCGATTTTCGACACGTCGAGGATGTCGTTGATGAGCCCCAGCAGTGCATGGCCGCTCGAGCGGGCAATCTCCGCGTATTCGCGCTGTTCCGGCGAGAGCGGTGTGTCGAGCAGCAATCCGGTTATGCCGATCACGCCGTTCAAAGGCGTGCGGATTTCGTGGCTCATGTTGGCGAGGAATTCGCTCTTGCCACGGTTCGCGGCCTCCGCCGCTTCGCTCAAGACCTCGAGGCGGAGCGCACGCTCCTCGAGCTCTCGCCGCGCCGTCAAGGCCGTCCAATAGTCGTGATACACCATTTTGGTGGCCGTATGGACATAGGCCAATACGCTGAGGACCATCACGCTCAACAACAGGTTCTCCGCGGTCGGGTGGAGCACCAGGGCGACGAACGAGGGTCCCAATGCGCACAGCGGCATGGACAAGCGCAGTACCCGATTGATGGACAGCACCAGTGAGCCGCACGTGGCCATGCCCACGGCTACGAACTCGAACGGGATCCGGTCGCGACTGAGGAAGTCGAGGAACAGGGGTTCGGCGGCGAGCGCCCCCCATTGCAGGGCAGGTACGGTCATCAAAGCAAAACCCAAACGCACCGCCGCGACCGGATCGTTCTGCAACCACTGGGGGAAAGTTCGGTGCAGGATCAAGCGCGCGGCGGTCAGCGCGCAGAACGCCGCCGTGTTGCACCAGAAAAACACGGGGGCAATGCCGGGAAGCCCGGTCGCAATTGAGACCAGCAGCCACAGTGGCAGATGAATGTAGGTGCCGCGTTGGGCGCGCTCCGCAAGTTCGAGAAGTGCCTGCCGCGTATCCTGCGGTAAATGGATTCGAGTCAAATGAGCCTCTCTGCCCCAGTGCCAATTCTTGAGTATCGGCCAGCCGCCGCCCGAGCGTAGGGCACGGCACATGAGGTTCACGAATCGAGTGTGACGCGCGTCGCAAATTCGCTCTGGCGCGGGTGCTGCGGCGGGTTGGGCGTTAGCCGGTGGCGCCTTCGGCTCCGCTCACGGGCGCGGGGCCAGAATGTCGTCCAACAGCGCAGGTGTCGATTCGTCCCGCACGAGATGCGGATAGCGAAGCCCGCCGTGGTAGTCGATGCTCACCACCTTGAAACGATCGCCATTCTTGACGATGAGTTCGATCGGCGCTTTACCATCTTTGGCGGCGCGAATCGCTTCCTTGAGCAGATCGGCGGAGTAGGCGTTGCCATTGACGGCGAGAATCTGTGTGCTCTCGGTGAGTTGGGCCGCGAACGCGGGCGAGCCCCAGACGACCTCGGCGATCGTGCCATCCTTGTCGTCCAGATTTACCCCCAAGGAATTGCTCAGGTTGACGCGTTTGCGCTGGTCGTCGGCGTTTTTCGACAGTTCGCTCGGCGTGTCGGTATAGACGAGTTGGTAGCCGCCGCGGCGTATGCCTTCGAGCGGCGCCGGCAGCGCGACTCCATCCAGCCGTTTTCGGAGGAAGTCGGCCCAATCATAGGGTTCGACTGCATTCAACGCCTGCACGACGTCGTTGAACGTATAAGTGACAGTCGTGAAGCTGCCGTCGTTGATTCCGAAGAAGGCTTTCGCGAAATCATCCAGCGACCGCGCTCCTCGAGAGAGGCTGCGGATCAGCGTGTCGGCCTCCAGCCAGATCAGTTGACCCTCTTCGTAATAGTCTTCGAAGCGCTGGTAGGTGCGCCATGGCATCGGATGCCGCGGATTGATGATCTCATCATTGGTCGTGTCTGCCACGCTGCGCCACTGCCGTCCCGCCTCCTCGGCATAGTAGGCCGCAACTTGCGCCAACGAGTCGAGGGCCTGCTGGTGGGTGAGGAGGCCCGAGCGCGCGGCGAGCACGTTGCCCCAATAGTTGGTCTGGCCCTCGTAAACCCAGAGCAGTCCATCGCGCATCGGGACGTTGAAGTTCGGCGTCCAGAGGTCTGCGGGCCGGCGGAACTTGCCATTCCACGAATGGGTGAACTCGTGCGGCAGCAGATCACGCTCAAACGCCGTCTTGGTCCATTCGGTGAAAGACTCCGGGTCGCCGCCATCTTCACTCGACTGATGATGTTCGAGCCCTTGCTGCTGCACCTGATCGCTCAGTGAGTACAAGAAGTCATAATGAGCATAGTGATGCGATCCGAAGAGCTTGTAGGCCTGTTGCACCAAGGCCCGATGCGCTGCGATTTCATCGGCTGTCAGCGCGAGCAAGGACTCGCGGTCCGCGAATACGTCGAGATGCACCGGCACGGCGGCGCCGGGATCGAGATCCACTCGCAACGCATGATCGCCCGCATAGACGGGGCTGTCGATCAGCGTCGCCAGAGACGTGCGTTTGAACGTCGTTTGCGCGCCGTTCACGGAGTCGGTCTCGAGAGCGGAGCCGAACTTCCAACCGGTCGGCAGCGTGAGGCTGGCGGTGACCGGAATTTGCCGCGCGAAATATCCTGCGGGATAGAGCACCACGCTGTTCCATTCCACCATCAGAACATGATCGCTGATCTCCAGGGGTCCGACCTTGCCACTGGTGGGCGACAGGTATTGAAACTCGACGTCGATCGACGTGACGCCCGCGGGCACGGCCACATGGAATGCGAATACCTCCACGGGATCGCGAGTCCATGGCACGGCTTTACCGTTTGCCGTGATCTTGAGCCCCGCGAAGCGGTCAATGGGCCCTTCGGGAGCATGGGTGCCGGGCAGCCATTGCGGATAGAGCAGAATCGTGTGCGGGTTCACCCCCCTCACCGTCTCATGCACTCGAACGATGCGTCGTTGGAGGTCGGACGCCTCCACCGCGACGGTGATGGCGCCCGGGAAAGGCACGTCCTTGGGTGGAGGGAGTGGCGTCTGGGGCGCGGCGGGTGTGGGCCCCGGACTCGCCACGGCGGTCATCGAGACGGCGATCAGGGTGAATAGCCAAAGCTGGGAGGTGAGGGTGTGTCGCATGGGACTGGCTCGCGGTGGTAACACATCAGTCTGCCGGCGCCGGGAACCTAGAGCAAGAGCCGCCGCCAGGCTTCCCGCCCCGCTCGCAGGCCGGCCTGGCGCCTCCCGCCCGGCTCGAGCGCTTCAGAAGGCTTGAGTGACTTCAACGAAGATCTCGCGGCGCGGACCATATTGCGGCGCGAACTCACCGATGCCGGTCGCGTCGCGCAGCACATAGCGGCGGTCGAATAGATTGATGGCGCTCACCCGCAAGGTCAGTGGCTTGTGGTTTTGCCAGGGGTCGAGATAGGCCGCGATCGCGGCATTCCACTGGGTGTAGCCCGGGGAGTGCAGCTCATTGGCGAAGCCCGCCCGCAGCCCGCTGCCGTAAATGCCATCCACACTCGCGAGCAGGTTGTGCCAGCGGTACGAGGCGCCGGACGATGCGCTGACGGTCTGCGCATCCGACGCGTAGGTATAGTGCGTTGCGAGGTAGGCGAGTTCCAGCGGATCGTCGATCAGAAATTGGTTCGACACGACATCCTCGACCCGCGTGATTTCGTGCGCGAGGTTCGCGTAGGCGCGAAACCCGCCGTGGAGGTAGTTGAGCTTGAATTCCGCGCCGCGGCTGAAACCGCGCGCGTAGTTATATTCGTCGAGCACCACCGCCTGACCGAACTGGCCATCGTCGAGCGTGTCGGTGGAGCGCTTGTAATACAGATCGAGACCGGCGTTGAAGCCTGCCCCCAGTGTCTGATCCACGCCGACGTCGACATAGGTGGCCCGCTCCGGTCGCACCGGGTCGGCCTGTGCGATCGCCGGCTGCTGCGACGTGTTCTGAAATAGGGTGAGATTGGTCCCCGTGGCCTGGGCCTGCATCGGTGGCGTGAAGTAGCGCGCCACTCCGGCATGCAGCGTCGTGTCGGTGGCCGGCGTATAAACCAGCGCGATGCGTGGACTCACCTGATGCGCCGAGACGAACTGGTTCATCTGATCGAAGCGCAGTCCGCTGTTGAGTGTCAGCTCGCCGCTCAGCCGCCACTGGTCTTGCAGGTAGGCACCCGCATTCCAGCCGGTCTTCGACGTCGAATCATTGACCGTCACGGGCGTCGGCAGCGGGACGCCGCCCGCGTCGAGCGGCAGCACGGTGGAAAGGTCTTGGACCTGGGTTATTTCGGCGCTCGCCGTCAGTCCTGCGCGCAGAGTATGACCGGCGCCGAGCGGCTTGCTCGAATCGAATTGCACCCCCTCGAGCAGGCTCTTGCGCACCACGGTGGAGGCGACGTCGTTGAAAGCCAGATCGCCGTACTCGTCGGGCTCGAAGTCGATCGTGGCATAGCGGGTGAACACCGAGAGCTGGGTGTCGAGGCCGGCGCTGTGGGTCTGGAGCGCGGCAAGAGCGAAGAAGAAGCGGTCGGTTTCGTTCTCATCGAGGCTGGTGGAGGCGAGGGTGCTCGAGCCGAAATCGCCGAGCGGCTGCTGGCCGGCGACGTCGGGGATTTGGAAATGGCCGATGAAGCCGCCGCTCATCGTGGTCAGACGACTCGAGTCCCCCACGAGCGTCGCTTCGTAGCCGAAGAATTTTTCCTGTGTGGTGCGATCATGGATCGGGGCCACGGTCGGCATGGCGTTCTCCAGTCCTTCGTCGCTTTCGAGATAGCGGCCGGTGAAGAAATACGCGGTCTGCCCGGCGCTGCCGCCGTACTCGATGCTGGGGCTCAACGTCCTCAAACTGCCCGCGTCGAGGTCGAGATTTCCAGCCGGCTCGAAGGTGGCCTTCGTGGTGAGGTCGACGACGCCCGCGGTGCGCAAGCCGTACTGGGCGGGCAGCACGCCGTCGAGCAAGTTCAAATTGTCGATGAAACCGGTCTCGAGGACGGGACCCAATGCCGAGACTCCCTCCGGTAGTTGAATGCCGTTGATCCGGTATTGGACGTTCGAGTACTCGTTGCGGATGTGGAAGTCGGGGTTGCTGATCGCCGAATCGTAGGACACCCCGGGGATCTGTAGCAGCACCTTGTCAAGCGGTGTGTTCTTGCCTTGGGGCAGCGCTTGCAGCGCCTGTTGATCGATGCCGTATTCGCTGGCGCCGAGTTTGGGCAGCAACGTCTGGTCGCGCGCTGCGTCGAGTTCGGCATTGGTCTTCGCGAGCGTATCGTTGATCCGATGCGCGATGACGACGACTTCGTTCAAGGGGCTGTCGTCGAGCGGAGGCGCCGATTCGACCGCGGATGCGGGGAGCATGATCGCGATCGCGAGACCGAATGCGCTCAAGTAGGTACCGATCGCAGGTGTCGACATTCCGCTTGCATCCCCGTGAAGATATTAACGCGAATGATAATGATTCGCATTTAGAAATGTCAAGGTTAGGGGACCGGGTCAGATTGTGGGCTGTTACCGGGACCGATGGCCCGGGGGGCTGCTAGCCTCAATGTCTTCACATTGGGAGACGCGCCATGGATTACTTACGAATCTCACGGTTAGCCCTCGGCACTGTCATCGCGACATGCATGCTCACCCCGGTGGCTCTGTCGGCCGAACCCGGTCCGGGGCCCTGCAAACAGATCGTCGCCGCCTGCAAGAGCGCCGGCTTCGTCCAGGGCGATTACAAACAAGGGTTTGGACTGTGGGCGGACTGCGTCGATCCGATCATTCGGGGAACCACGCCGCCCGCCAATACGGACAAACCATTGCCGACCGTCGATGCGGGTGTGGTTGCCGCCTGTAAACAGAAAAATCCGACTTTCGGTGAGCATAAGAAGACCGCTACGACGGAGTAGCGCCACGCAGGTGCGGGCCGGTGCGGGCCGGCGCGGCATGGTCGTGCGAGCTTTGGAGCAGCGTGCTAGCCTTTAGCCGGTGACGCTTTCATGGCCCCGCTGGCTTTCACTGTGTTTCGTGTTCCTCTGGTTCTCGATCGGCGGCGTGGCGCACTTCGTGGCGACCGACTTGGAAATTCGGATCGTGCCGCCGTATATCCCGTGGCCCCGGCTGACGGTGCTCGTGACCGGTGTGTTCGAACTGCTGGGCGCGGTGGGATTATTGAATCGTTTGACGCGACCGCTGGCGGGGGTGGGCTTGTTGCTGCTGACGCTGGCGGTCACGCCGGCCAATGTGTACATGCTGCAGCGTTCGGACCTCTTTGACGTGCCCTACTGGGCGTTGGTCGCGCGGCTACCGCTGCAAGGCGCGCTGCTGGTGCTGATCGCGTGGAGCACGGGTGCGGCCCAGCTCATTCAGTCGAGACGTAATTGAATCGGTTTCGTGGGCCGCAGTGTCACCCACGCGCTCGGCGCTGGCGGATCGCTCACGAGCGTGAGACGGAAGCGCGACAGAATCGTCGCCAAGCCTAAGACGGATTCGGCAAGTGCGAAGCGCTGACCGATACAGACCCTCGGCCCGACCCCGAAAGGCAGATAACTGAACGGCGTGGTTCCCTGGCCGCGCAGCCAGCGTTCCGGTAGGAAACTGTCCGGCGCGTCGAACCAGCGAGGGTCGCGGTGCAGGCGATGCAGACAGATCCAGATGTCCGTGCCACGCGCCACTGGCTCATTGTCGAGGTGGGTGTCGGTCAGCGCCTGGCGACCCATGCTCCATACCGGCGGGTACAGGCGGATCGCTTCTCTTACCACCGCGGTCGTCAATTTTAGCGATGGGTAATCGTCGGGCGTGAGTTTTCGATGCGGCGTCAGCGACCGCACCTCGGCGAGCGCGCGCTGCTGCATCTCGGGATGCAACGCCAACAAATAGGCCGCCCAGGTGAGTGACAGCGCGGCGGTCTCATGGCCGGCGAGGAAGAACGTCAGGATCTCGTCATGGACTTGGCCAAACGTCATGGCCTCGCCGTCTGGCCCGCGCGCGCGCAGCAGCGCCCCGAGCAGATCGTCTTGCTCGATGCCGGAGGCATGTCGCGTTGCGATGGCCGACGCAATGGTGCGATTCAACAGCTGCACAGCGCGGTTCCAGCGGCGCGCCCGCGGCGTCGGCAGCCAGCGCCAGATCGGGAGGTAGAGAATTTCACTGCGCAAGCCGCCGAAGACGGTGGAGACCGCTGCGGCAACGTCTCGCTCCGCGGCAAAGCCGGGCCCGAACAAGACCGAGCAGATCGTGTCGCGCGTGTACGTCATCATCTCGGCGTGAATATCCCGGGTCTGTCCGGTGCGCCACGCACGAGTCTGTGCGTCGATGACGCCGAGCATGACGCGGGCGTAGTGGGCCAGCGCGTTCGGCTGAAAATTCGGCTGGATCAGCGTGCGTTGCCGGTGCCACAGCTCGCCCTCGCTCGCCAGCAGGCCATTACCGAAGATCGGGCGAAGTTTGCGGATCTCCGCCGCACGACCGTAGGCCTCCCGGTCCCGGATGAGCACCTGCTCGATATCGTGCGGATGGCACAGCAGCAGAATCGAGCGGCCCAGAATTTTGAGCCGCACGCGGTCGCCGCGTTCACGCAACTGAGCATTGAAGAACTCGAGCGCATTACGGCGCAGCGGCAGCAGCGAGCCGAGCAGCGGCAGACCCGGGGCGGTCGAGAAGCCGGACGGTGCGGTGCCGATCGTTTCGATGCGGTGGTGGATGGGCTACTCGCCCGACTGGTCCAGTCGGTCCGCCAGGGCGCGGACCTCGGCTGAGATGACGACCGGGTAAGGGTCGTGGGCGCCGTCGAGGTCCTTCAGTGCCGGCGGCAGTCGCTCCAGGCAGGCTCGGCAGTAGTCACGACTGGCGGCGAGGTCGGGCAGCGTCGTGACTCGACGCCCGCCCTGCATGACCTCTTCGAGCAACGCGGTGCCGGGTCTCGATTCGTCCGCCAGTCCAATCGAGTCGCCGGTGTAGGTGCCGGATGGGGCGTGTTCGCGGAAGATCTGTTTGGTCCCCGGCCAGGTCTCCTTCCCATGGGCGCGCTTGCGGCGTGACTTGCCGGCATAGACTTCGAGCTTGTAGACCATGTCGAGCGACGGCACGTCCTCCGAGCAGTCCAGGCGCGTTCCGACACCAAATCCATCGACGGGTGTGCCCGCCCGGACCAAGGCATCGATCTGGGTTTCGTCCAAACCGCCACTCAGGATGATCTCGATCTCGGGGCATCCTCCGTCATCCAGAATCCCGCGCACGGCCCGTGCCTGTGCGGTGAGCTCACCGCTGTCCACGCGCACGGCCCGGATCTGTCCCGGCGATTGGGATGCTTTCAGTTCGCGGGCCAGACTCGCCACGCGGTACGCGCCGCGTTCGGCATCGTAGGTATCGATGAGCACCGTGGTGGGCTGTCCGGTCGTCATGACGAACCGGCGCAGCGCCGCTTCCTCGCTGTCGTGGGCTTGAATGAACGAGTGCGCCATCGTGCCGGACAGCGGAATGCCGAACTGCTTGCCGGCTTCGACGGTGGCGGTGCCGTCGAAGCCGGCGAGATACGCGGCGCGGGCCGCGCAGAGGGCGGCCTCGGCGCCATGCGCACGGCGCATACCAAAGTCCACCAGCCGCTTGCCGCGGGCGGCGGACACGCAGCGCGCCGCCTTGCTGGCAATGGTGGATTGAAAATGCATGAGATTGATGACCCGGCTCTCGACGAGTTGAGCCTCGAGAATCGGCGCCGTGATCCGCAAGATCGGTTCATTCGCGAAGTACGGCGTGCCCTCGGGTACGGCATGGACGGTGCCGGTGAAGCGCAGCGTCGCGAGATAATCCAGGAAGGACGGCGAAAACAGCTTCAAGCCGCCGAGAAATTCGAGGTCCGCAGCGCAGAAATGCAGAGTTTCCAAATACTCGAGCACCTGCGGCAGCCCCGCGGCGACGAGGTAACGGCGCTCGGGCGGCAGTCGGCGAACGAATAACTCGAACACCGCCATATCCCGCATGTTGAGCTCATGATAGGCGCGGGCCATCGTGAGTTCGTACAGATCGGTGAGCAACGCCGACTCGTGGAGCATTTTGGTAGTGTAGCGGAAAGACATGAACAGCTGCGGACCGCGTAGCACCGCGCGCGGCGTATAATCAGGCGGTCATGGCGGATCAGTTACGCAAAGTTTTTGGTGCCTCGGTGTTGCTGGGGCTCATGGCTTTGCTACCGAGAGGTCAAATGTCTGCGGCCCGAGCCGATATCCCGGTGCGCCCGCTCCCCTATGGCATCGCGGCGCGGATCGTGCCGCCCGCCTACCTCAGCATGCCGCATCGGGCGGACGGACCCATGCCGCTGCTGCTGTCGCAGACCGGCGCGTTCAAGGATGCGCGCCATTTGGTGTACGCCGCGGGGCTCATTCCCTACGATTTGATCGTGCCCTTCTGGTCGGACGGCGCGGTCAAGAGCCGCTGGGTGGCCGTGCCGTCGGCGAAGATCGAGTTTTCGCCGAATGGCGAATGGAAATTTCCGCCGGGCACGGTGTTCGTCAAGACGTTCGAATTGCCCACCGACGCCCACGATCCTGGCGCGAAGCGGCGGTTGGAAACGCGATTGCTCGTCTCGGACGAGCAGGGCGGCGTCTATGGCGTCGACTACAAATGGCGAGCGGACGAGAGCGATGCGGACCTTTTGAGCGCCGGCATGAGCGAGGATGTACCGGTCGTGTCCGCATCGGGCGAAGTACACGCTCAAACCTGGTACTACCCGAGTCGGCAAGACTGCCTCACCTGCCACAATGCGCGCGCCGGTGGCGTGCTCGGCGCGAAGACGCGCCAGTTCAACCATGAGTTCAGGTATGCCTCCGGCGTCGCCGACAATGAACTGCGGGTCTGGAATCACCTTGGGCTCTTTTCGCCGGCCATCTACGAGGCCGATATCCCGATGCTGCCGAAGCTGGCGGCGATCGCGGATGCCAGCCGCAGCGTGGAAGATCGGGCTCGATCCTATTTGGACGCCAACTGTTCGCACTGCCATCAGCCGGGTGGAACCGTCGCCAATTTCGATGCGCGCTTCGACACGCCGCTCGACCAGCAGCAACTCATCAATGGTCCGGTCTTGATCGATCAGGGCATCGACAAGCCCCGGATCATCGCGCCGCATGATCCGTGGCGATCCATCGCCTACATGCGCGTCAACACCACCGGGGATATCCGAATGCCGCCGCTGGCGCGCAACACCATCGATCCGTCCGGCGTTGCGCTGCTCGATGAATGGATCATGAGCCTGCCCGGACGTGACGTGCTCAGTCCGCCTCAGATCTCACCGGCGGGGGGGGCGTTCGAGTCCAGCGTCGAGGTGACACTCACCGAACCGGAGCCCGGCGCCGTGATTCGCTACACGCTGGATGGGACCGTTCCCGGGCCGTCGGATCTGGCGTATGACAAGCCGATCAAGCTCACGGGTCCCGCCGTCATCCGCACCCGCGCGTACAAGGACGGCTTCACCCGCAGCATCATCGCCCAGGACGTGTTCATCGTTTCGTCGGCACGATGACGAGTCCCAAGGGGCTGGTTCCCGCTTTGACGCGCGTCACCTCCTTGTCGGTCGCGAGATCGACGACGGAGACATCGTTCGACGGGCCGTTCGCCGCATAGAGAGTCTTTCCGTCCGGCGAGATCACGATGCCCCAGGGCCGGGTTCCCACCTTGATCGTGTCGAGCAACTCATCGCTATGGGCGTCGATGACGGAGATGGTCCCGGCGCGCCCGTTGCTGACATAGAGCTTGTTGCCATCCGGCGCCACGCGGACCCGCATCGGGCGCGAGCCCGCGGGCAGCTGCAGGGTTTTCACGACTTGATAGTGGCTGGTGTCGACGACGTTTACCTGACCCACCGATTCGGAGGGCACGAAAGCGATGCGGCCATCCGGCATGAAGGCGACGCTGCGCGGTCGACCCGCCACCTTGAAGTGTGCGGCGGCGGTGTAGCTCTGAGTGTCGATGACATAGACGTCGCCGCCGGCCTCGCAGGTGACGTAGAAGAACTTTCCATCCGGCGTGGTGGTCACGCCCTCGGGTTCCTGTCCGACCGGTATGATGTGCTCGATCTTGTCCGACGCGATGTCGATGACGGTCGCCGACTTGGTATCCTCGTTCGAGATATAGATTTGCTTGCCGCTCTGGCTGAGATCGAACTCCTCCGGGTCGGAGCCGGCCGCGAGTTTTCGCTGCAACGATTTCGTGGCGACATCGACCACGACGATGCCGTCGGCCGCCTTGTCGGCTCCCTCATCGTCGTCGTCATCGGCCTGGTTCTTCTTCAAGATCGGGTTGCCGTTGGCGTCGATTTCCGGCGGACCCGAGACCGGTGTGCCGCTCACCGCGACGAAGGCGACATTTCCGTCCGGGCTCACGTGAATGCCGCGCGGCCGCTTACCCACGGGGATGGTCGCGACGACGCTGTTGGTGGCGCCATCGATCACCGTGACATCGCCGGACTTTTCGTTGGTGACATAGACCTGATAGGTCGCGGCGGCCTGCGCCGGCGCCGCCGCGAACACCGGTGATGCAGACAGGGTCAGACTGGCGAGCGCGAGCGCTGGAAGCGCCGGCAATGAAAGAGTCGGCAATGAAAGAGTCGGGTTGCGGGTCTGCATCGTGTTTCCTGGCTGCGGGTGTTCATTCCGCCGCGGCGTATTGGTAGTGAATGAAGCCATGATTCTTCGCCACCTTGTCGTACAGACGTCGGGCGACGTCATTGGTCGTATGCGTCAGCCAGTAGGGAGCACTCGCCCCCGCTGACCGGGCCGCGGCCGCCACTGCGGCGATCAGTTGCCCGCCGCACCCCGTCGCGCGCAGCGCCGCGTCGACGTAGAGATCTTGCAAGTAGCAGGCGGGCTGTGTCGACCAGGTGTCCTCGTGGTAGAGGAAGTGGACGATGCCGATTAACCGATCGGCCGAGTCGTGCGCGCCCAAGCCATGAATTTTGCCATCATGCAGACGCTGCCAGGTGGCTTCGGTGGCCGCGGCCGGCAATTGCACGTGGTAGAACGCCTGGTACTCCGACCAGAGCCGTTGCCAGGCCCGACGTTCAGAAGTTTGAATGGCGGAAATGACGATCATGACGCAAGGCTACTCCAACACCGGCAGATCGATGAACGAGGCGGCCTCGGCGGACACGTAGATCCGCTGGGTGGCCTTGCGGTAATCGCCGGGTTTGCCCAGAAAAATGTTCGGTACGAAGGTTTGCGGATTACGGTCATAGAGCGGGAACCAGCTCGATTGGACCTGGACCATGATGCGGTGGCCCGGCAGGAACACGTGGTTGGTGGCCGGTAGATCGAATCGATAGTCGAGCGGTCGATTCGCGGGGACAGGCTTGGGGTTGGCGAATGACTCCCGGTACCGGCCGCGAAAGATATCCATCGCAACGGCGAGCTGGTAGCCGCCCATCTCGGGTTGTGCGGCGACCTGGTCCGGATAGACGTCGATCAGCTTCACCACCCAGTCGCTGTCCGTGCCGCTCGTGGCGGCGACCAAATGCACGCCCGGCTTGCCGCTGATCTCGAGCGGCGTGGTGAGCACCTCCGAGGTGAACGTCAGCACGTCGGTGCGGCCCGACGCCTCACGCTGGTCGTCCACCAACCACTGTGCCCACGTCTGCCCCGGATCGTAGCCCATCGGTTGGATCGGCCGCGCGCGAAAGGGCACCGGGTGAGCGGGGTCCGAGACGTATTCGGCATAGACGGCGTGCCCGGTGGGGGCCGTGAACGCCAATCTCGCATCCGGCTGTAAATACAGCGGGCGGCTTTGCGCCGCGCATCCGCTCGCGCAGGCCATCGGCCATCGATCGAGCCTCTGCCATTCATTCGTACCGGTCTGGAATGCCGTAACCGGCGCGAGATTCGCCGCCGGTGCGCCGTCCTTGAGATACTGGGCCAGGAACGGACGCAACAGGTGTTCGCGAAAGTATTTTGCCGTGTCGGAGCCGAAGCGGATCGCGCCCAAGTTGCTCGCCTCCTCGATCTCCTGACCGTGATACCAGGGGCCCAACACCAATTTCACCTGGTCGCCGCGGATGTCCTTGGGTTTGATCGCGGCATAAACGGCGAGTGCCCCATAACTGTCTTCGGCATCCCAAAGGCTGTGCACCAACATGACGGGCACCGTGAGCGGCTCTGCGGCGAGCACTCGATCGACGGCCTGGTCGCTCCAGAACGCATCGTAGGCGGGGTGGGCCAGCAGCTTGTTCCAGAAGCCGAGCTGTTCCATGCCGTAGCGGTGCCCCAGGGCGCCGGCCGATACCGACTCCATGAAGAGATCGTATTCATCGTGATAGCTGCTCCACCACTTGATGCTGTTGTCGCGGCTGGCGATCTGCTCGTAGATATACGACATGTTCTGTTGACGGAACGCGCCATTGTGAAACCAATCGTCACCCATCCAGCCGTCCACCATCGGGTTCATCGGGACGGCGACCTTGAGCGCCGGGTGGGGGTGGATGAGCGCCATCAGCGGCTCGAAGCCGTCATAGGAGATGCCGAGGACGCCCACCTTGCCGTTGCTCTCGGGCACGTTCTTCACCAACCAATCGATGGTGTCATAGGTATCGGTGGAATCGTCGACCGGCGTCGGGTTCTCGCGGCCATGGATAGGCCGGTTCATGATGTTGTCACCCTCCGAGCCATACTTGCCGCGGATGTCCTGGGCCACGCGGATGTAGCCATCCTCCAGAATCACGTCGGTGGCGTTGTCATAGCCTTGCAGCATCGGTCCCAGATGACCGCTCAATGTGTGGCTGGTCAGTTCCTTGGCGCTGTACGGCGTGCGGGTGAGCAGCATGGCGGCGTGAGCGGCGCCTCTCGGAATCAGGATGATGGTGTTCAATTTCACGCCGTCACGCATCGGAATCATGACGGTGCGTGAGACGTAGTCGTAGCTATCGGTGACCGGCATGAAGGTGTCGGGAGTCTCGCTCGGATAATCCGGATAAGCGGGCTTCGGCGCATCCTCCGCCGACGTGGTCCCGTAGAGCGTCAGCCACAGCGCTGCCGCCGCCGCGCACTTCATTGCATGCCTCAACCAGGCCATCCGGTCTCTCCCCTCGAGTGTCGTCTTGAGTTTCTCACAGCAGGCGCGGTCCAGTCAGCAGCCGGTGTTCACGCTTCGATGAGGCCATGCCGAATGGCGATCAACGTCAACTCCGATTGGTTCGCGACGCAGAGCTTCTGTTTGATGTTGTAGAGATGCGTGCCCACCGTGGAGGCCGACAGATTGAGGTCGTGGGCGATGCGTTGTACCGTCGCGCCGCCCGCGAGCCGCACGAACACGTCGAATTCGCGCTCCGAGAGTTGTTCCACCGGCGACCGGTCGCCGCCCCCGAATTCCGCCAGCGCGAGCTTCTGAGCGAGCAGGGGATCCAAGTAGCGCTGTCCCGCCGCGATCGTGATCACCGCTTCGAGCAAGGTCTCCGGAGCGCTGCGCTTCGACAGAAAGCCGAGCGCGCCTTCCTGCAATGTACGGCGCGCATGCATGAGATCATCGTGGGCCGACAGCGCCAGCACTTTGGCCAGGGGTTGCCGGGCCTTGATCCGGCGCAGCGCCTCGAGCCCACCCATGCCCGGCATGGCCAGATCCATGACCACGACATCCGGGGCGAGTTCGGCGAACAGACGACAGGCATTCTCGCCGGAATCCGCCTCGGCGATGACTGACAGGTCAGGGTTCGTTTGCAGCAGCAGCCGAAAGCCCATCCGAACCACCGCGTGATCGTCGACCAGCAGCACCCGGATCATACGGTCACCGCCAGAGGAATGAGGGCGGTCAGGCGCGTACCGCCGGTCTCTTGCCCTGCCACGCGAAATGAGCCGCCCAGTTGTGCAACCCGGTCGGCGATACCGCGCAGCCCGAAGTGACCCGGTTTCGACCACTCGGTTGGTATGCCGATGCCATCGTCCGCGACGCTCACGACGAGCTTCAAAGGATCGTCGTGCGTGCTGACGTCGACGCTGACCTGCGTCGGCCGCGCATGGCGCAGCGCATTGATGACGCCCTCTTGGACGATCCGATAAATCGCGAGCGTGGTACCGGGCTCGAGGTTCGGCGGCAGCGCATGGTGCAGCGCCAGCGCAACTTCAGGGTGGCGCCGCTGCCAGTCGCGTACCAGATTATCGAGCGCCGCCGTCAGCCCCAGTGTGTCGAGGGACAGCGGCGCCAAGCGCGGGATGAGTCCATGCATGGCGTCGTACAGTCGGGCGGCTTCGTCCGAGATCAGCCGCGCGACCTCGGCGGTGGAGGTATCGCGGCCGTCCGCCTGGGTGGCGATGGCCAACGCCAGGCTGCGGATCGCGGTGACCGATTGACCGAATTCATCATGCAGTTCATGGGCGATCAAGCGGCGTTCCTCCTCGACGCGCTGATCGGCCATCGAGGCCATTTCGCGCCGCTCCTCGAGACGGGCTTCGGCTTCGCGCGCTTGGCGCTCCGCGTGGACCTTATCCTCGACCGCCTGGGCCATCCGATTGAAAGCTGCACCGATGGAGCCGGCCTCCGGACCGGGGAGCGGCGGCAAGCGAAACTTGAGTTCGCCCCGCTGGATGCGCTCCAAGCCGTCCGCAATGATCGGGAAGGGTTCGAGTACTCGCGCCACGCTCCAGAAGGCGAGCCCGTTGATGAGTATGAGCATGCCGACGCCCAAGCCGGCGAGCCGAACGACGCCGTCCCAGGCATCCAAGACCGCGCGCGAGGACTCTGCCTCGACGACCAGCACGACGCCCCCGCGCAGTGGAAAGCTGGTTTTCGTGATGTCGGGTGCGAGCAGGCTCGAGAACCACGCCGGCGCCGCGCGCCCGGCCTTATAGGTGGGCTCCGGCGAGCGGTACAGCACGTCGCCCGACGCCGCGTACAGCGTGACGTCATTGGCGCGCACCCGGCCGGTTTGCTCGAGAAACTGCAACACCAACTCCGGGCCGCCGACATTCGAGTAGATGGCCGCCAATTCGCCGAGCAGTTGGGATGCCACCCGGTTCGCCGCCTCGATTTCCTCGCGCACCGAGGCGCGGTTGCTCTGAATCTCCGCGGCGATCAGCACGACCACGAAGGTGGCGCTCAAGCCGGCTACCACGAGGTTCAGGCGGGTGCGCAATCTCATTGGGCGCATGGTAGCAGGGCGCGGTGTCGTCAAGGGATGAACGCACCTCATGAAAATCATGAGGCCAGTTTAATGATGCTGCGGTGTCGGAGGGACGGGCTACAGAGGAGCATCAAGGGCCCATCAACCATCAGGAGATCGACTATGAAATGGGAAACACCGCAGGCCACCGAGTTGCGCTTCGGCATGGAAATCACCATGTACATTGCGAATCGGTAAATGATGATCGGGCGCGCTCCCTCCCAAGGGCGCGCCCACCCGCACCGTGAAAATTCGTGTTCTGGGGTCGGCCGCCGGGGGTGGCTTTCCCCAATGGAACTGTAACTGCCCCAATTGCGGCGCCCTGCGCGCGGGTAACTTCAACGGATCCGCGCGGACCCAGTCATCCATCGTCGTGACCGGCGATCAGGGAGTGGACTGGGTGCTGGTGAATGCCTCGCCCGACATCCTGGCGCAGCTGCAGGCCACGCCCGCCCTGCAACCGAATCGGGGACTTCGTGATACCGGCATTGCGGCAATCGTATTGGTCGATGGCCAGGTGGATCACACTACCGGACTTTACATGTTGCGGGAAGCCCAGCGGCCGTGGCCGCTGTGGTGCACCGACAGCACACATAGCGATTTGACGCGGGGTAACCCGGTGCTCGGGGTGCTGGCCCACTTCTGTGGTGTCGACCGGCGTCGCATCGAGCTCTACAGTGATTTCAGCATCGACGGCGTGCCCGGGGTGCGGTGGCGCGCGCTGCCCGTCGCGAGCAAGCCTGCGCCGTATTCGCCGAACCGGGAGTCGCCCGTGAGCGGCGACAATCTGGCACTGGTCATCACCGATGGGCAGAGCGGCCGGAGTCTGGTGTACGCACCGGGTCTCGGCGCGATCGACGAGGAACTCTGGGAGGCGATGCAAAGCGCCGCCTGCGTGATGGTCGATGGCACGTTCTGGACCGACGATGAAATGATCCGTCTGGGCGTCTCGCACAAGCATGCGCGCGCCATTGGCCATTTGCCGCAGAGCGGCCCCGGCGGCATGCTGGAATGGTTGGCGCGCCTGCCGCCTGAGACACGCAAAATCTTGATCCATATCAACAATACCAACCCGATACTGAATGAGTCGTCGCGCGAGGCCGCGGAACTGAATCGGCGCGGCGTCGAAACCGCGCGCGATGGCCTGGAGATCGTGTTGTGAGTGCCTGGAGCCGGGAGGAATTCGAGGCGCAACTGCGAGCCCAGGGGGGTGCCTATCACATTCATCATCCGTACAACGTGATGCTGAACCGAGGCCTCGCGACTCGGGAACAAATTCAAGGCTGGGTGGCCAATCGGTTCTATTATCAGATCAGCATTCCGATCAAGGATGCCGCCATCCTGTCCAATTGTCCGGATCGGGCGGTGCGCCGCAATTGGGTGCAGCGCATCCTCGACCATGATGGCTACGGCGACGATCCCGGTGGTATCGAATCGTGGTTGCGGCTGGCGTTGGCGGTCGGCCTCGAGCGGGAAACCGTCGAGAACCTGTCATTGGTGCTGCCGGGAGTGCGCTTTGCCGTCGATGCCTATGTCAATTTCGCCCGGCGTGCGCCGTGGGCGGAAGCCGTGTGTTCCTCGCTCACCGAATTATTCGCGCCGGAAATCCACAAACAACGGCTCGCGGGCTGGCCGACGCATTATCCGTGGATCGACGCCGCCGGCTTGCATTACTTTCAGAGCCGCGTGAGCCTCGCCCGTCGTGACGTCGAGTTTGGGTTGGCGTTTACGTTGGATCATTTCGTTACGCGACCGGCGCAGGAGCGGGCGCTCGAGATATTGAAGTTCAAGCTCGACGTGCTGTGGCAGATGAGCGATGCGATGGCGCTGCGCTACGGCGTGCCATGACGACGCTGGTCACCGCGACCTCCCGGCCGGCGCTCTCGCGCCGCTTCCGGTTGCAATGGGAGGCGGCGCAAAACGCCCATGTGCTGCTGTACCCTGAGGGCATGATCAAGCTGAACGCGAGCGCGGGCGAAATCCTCAAGCGCTGTGACGGAGAAGCCACGGTCGCCGAGATCACCGCGCAGCTCGAGACGGCCTTCGAGGCCGCCGGTCTGTCGAATGATGTGGTCGCCTTTCTGTCGATGGCGGCGGAGAAGCAATGGATCACGGTGACGGCGTGAACGCTGCCGACGTGAACGTTGCCGGCGTGACGGCGGCAAGCGACGGCGCCGTGGGAGGCGCGCCGGCCGCGCTGCCGGGGCCCCCGCTGTGGCTGCTGTTGGAGCTGACTTACCGGTGTCCGTTGCACTGTGTGTTCTGTTACAACCCGACGGATTTCGCGCAGTCCGGTCCGGAACTCGATACGCGGGATTGGCTCAGGGTGCTGCACGAGGCACGCGCGTTGGGAGCGGTGCAGCTCGGATTATCCGGCGGTGAGCCGTTGGCCCGCGATGATTTGGAAGTCATCGTCGCCGAGGCGCATCGGCTGGGCTTTTACATCAATCTGATCACGTCCGGCATAGGTCTCGATGAGACCCGTATTGCGGCGCTGAAAGCCGCGGGTCTCGATCATATTCAACTCTCCTTCCAGGATAGTTCGAAGCAAATGAATGATTTCCTGAGCAGCACCCGCACCTTCGAGCTGAAGTCGAAAGTCGCCGCGCTCATCAGACAGTACGATTATCCGATGGTGCTGAACGTCGTTCTGCATCGTTACAACATCGACCATGTCGATGAGATTCTGAGGATGGCGGACCAGCTCGGTGCCGACTACGTGGAACTTGCCAACACGCAATATTACGGCTGGGCCTGGCAGAACCGGGAGCAGTTGATGCCCACCCTCGAGCAGGTCCGGCGCGCCGAAGCGGTGACGAAACGGTTTCGCGAACGCGCCGGGCGCCCGATGACCATTTACTTCGTCGTGCCGGATTACTTCGAACGCCGCCCAAAGCCCTGCATGAACGGCTTGGGGTCGATCTTTCTCACGGTGACGCCGGATGGCACCGCGTTGCCGTGCCATGCGGCGCGAATGCTGCCGGGATTCGATTTTCCGAATGTGCGCACGATGCCGATGGCCGAGATCTGGCGGGAATCAGCGGCGTTCAGCCACTTCCGTGGCCATGCGTGGATGAAGGAGCCCTGCCGTAGCTGTCCGGAAAAGGCCCGCGACTTTGGTGGGTGCCGCTGTCAGGCGTATCTGATGACCGGCGACGCGGCGAACGCGGACCCGGTCTGCGATCTATCGCCCCATCATCACTTGGTGACCGAAGCGGTGGCGCGAGCGGAACGGGCGGCCGCGGCGCATGCGGCAGGAGCGCTCACGCCAGAAGAGAGGCCGCTCGTATTTCGGTCACCCGCCAATTCCATGAAGCTGTCGTCCTGTCGGTGAACGCTTTCTCGACGGCGTTCGTGGCCGCGCTCATTCTCGAGACCTCGGTGCGGCTCTGGCTCGCGTCCCGGCAGATTGCGGCCGTGCGCGCGCATCGCGGCCGGGTGCCGCCGGAGTTCGAAGGCCAGATCGCTTTGGCGGATCAACAACGGGCTGCCGACTACACCGTCGCGCGCACGGGGTTCGGCCGCTTCGCGACAGTGTTCGAGGCGCTCATCAAGCTGTCGCTGACCGTCGGCGGCGGACTGACGCTGGTCGACGCCGCCGTGAGTCGCCTAGCCTTGCCTGAGCCCTGGCAGGGCTGTGCGGTTCTGCTCGGCGTGTTCGTGCTGGTGCAAGTGCTCGGCTTGCCCTTCACGCTGTGGCGCACGTTTCGGATCGAGGCGCGCTTCGGATTCAATCGAACGTCGCCCTGGCTGTTCGTGATCGATGGCATCAAGGGAATGACTCTCGGTCTCACGTTGGGTCTACCGCTCGCCTGGGTCACGCTGTCGTTGATGCAGAGGGCGGGCTCGTGGTGGTGGGTGTGGGCCTGGCTGGTCTGGCAAGCCGCGACGCTCGCGTTGACCTGGGCCGCTCCGCGTTTCATCGCGCCGCTGTTCAATCGCTTCACGCCGATCGCCGACACGGCGCTGACGACGCGCATCGAAGCGCTGCTCCAGCGCTGCGGATTCGCCGCAGCCGGTGGAGTCTTCGTGATGGACGGCTCGCGCCGGTCTGCGCATGGCAATGCCTATTTCACCGGTATCGGACGCAACAAGCGCATCGTGTTCTTCGACACGCTGCTGGCGCGCATCGAAATCCCGGAGGTCGAGGCGGTGCTGGCGCACGAACTCGGACATTTCCGGCTGCATCACGTGCGTCAACGTTTGATCACGTCGATGCTGGGGACGCTGGTCGGACTCGGGGTCTTGGGTTGGCTTGCCGCAGAGCCAGATTTCTATGCGGCGTTCGGCATCTCGCCATCGGCGGAAGGCGCCTTGCTGTTGTTCTTTCTCATCGTCCCGTGTTTTACCTATTTTGCAACGCCCTTGGGTGCGTGGTGGTCGCGCCGCCAGGAACTCGCCGCGGATGAGTTCGCCGCCGCTCATGCGAACCCCGATGATCTCATCACCGCGCTCACGAAACTGTATCGAGACAATGCCACCACGCTCAACCCCGATCGCGTGCATTCGGCATTCTATGATTCGCATCCGCCGGCGATCGAACGGATCGCGAGGTTACGAGGGCTCGCCGCGAGTCCGTAGCGCGCTGCGAGCCGCCGTCTTCCTACACTCGGCGCGCGGCGGCTGTTCGAGCCGCCCTCCGCTAGGCCGCGGCCCGATGATGCTCCGGCGTGGCATCCAGCGCACGGGCGAGAACATCCTCGATTTTCTCGGCCCACACGAATTCGAGCCGGGCGCGTGCGCTCTCCGGGATGTCGTCCCAATCGCGCCGGTTGCGCGCCGGAAGAATGACCGTGCGAATGCCCGCCCTGGCGGCCGCCACGCATTTCTCCTTGATGCCGCCCACCGGGAGCACGACGCCGCGAAGACTGATTTCCCCCGTCATCGCCACGTCCGCGCGTACCGTGCGCTGGGTCAACAGCGAGGCGAGCGAGGTGGCCATGGCGACACCGGCGCTCGGTCCGTCCTTCGGAATCGCCCCCGCGGGCACGTGGATGTGCAGGTCGGCCCCGTCGAGCATCGCGGGATCGATCCCCAACCGGTCGGCCTGCGACTTGATGAGCGTCACCGCCGCCTGCGCGCTCTCTTTCATCACATCCCCCAGTTGCCCGGTCAGCGTGAGTTTGCCGCTGCCCTTGACGCGGCTCGATTCGATGAACAGGATGTCGCCGCCGGCGGGTGTCCAGGCCAGTCCCGTGGCGACGCCGGGCACGCTGGTGCGCAGCGCCACGTCATTTTCGAAGCGCGCGGCCCCCAGGATCTTCTCGACCTCCGGTCCAGCGACGATGATTCGCTCCACGGTTCCCGATGCGATGCTCACCGCGCTGTTCCGAAGTAGGGCGCCGATCTGCCGTTCCAGTCCGCGAACCCCAGCCTCGCGCGTGTAGTCGACGATCAGCTTGCGCAGTGCCTCATCGGTGACGGAAACCTGCGCCTCGGTCAGTCCGTTGGCCTGGAGCTGCCGCTTCAACAAGTAGCGCCGCGCGATTTGCATCTTCTCCTCTTCCGTATAGCCGGTCAGCTCGATGATTTCCATGCGATCGCGCAGCGGCGGCGGAATGGCATCGAGAACGTTCGCGGTGCCGATGAACAATACCTTGGACAGATCGAACGGGACCGCGAGGTAATTGTCGCGGAACGTATTGTTCTGCTCGGGATCGAGCACTTCGAGCAGCGCCGAGAAGGGGTCGCCTTGATGGCTGGCCGAGAGCTTGTCCACCTCATCCAACATCAGCACGGGATTGCGCGTGCCGGCCTTGCGTACCGCCTGGGCGATGTTGCCGGGCAGCGAACCGATATAGGTTCGGCGATGTCCGCGGATCTCCGCCTCATCGTGAACCCCGCCCAGACTCACGCGGCGGAATTGCAGGCCCAAGGCTTTGGCAATGCTCTGACCCAACGAGGTCTTGCCGACGCCCGGGGGTCCGACGAAGCATAGGATCGGACTGCGCCCGTCCGGATTGAGCTTGCGCACCGCGAGGAATTCGAGGATGCGCCGCTTCACCTTATCGAGGCCGTAATGATCCTCATCGAGAATGGCGCGGGCACGTTCGATATCCACTTGCTCGGGGTCGGTTTTGGACCACGGCATGGCAATCAACCAATCGAGATAGGTGCGCGTCATCGAGTACTCGCCGGCGCCATCCGGCATGCGCTCCAGGCGGGCGAGTTCGCGCAGCGCCTGTTCCTCGGCTTCGGTCGGCATGCCGGCCGCCTTGATCGCGTCGCGGAGCTCACCCAGTTCCGCGCTAGCGCGGTCCGTCTCTCCCAGTTCCTTCTGGATCTGGCGCAGCCGCTCTCGCAACACCGCCTCTTTCTGCCGCTCGTCGAAGGCTTCGCGAGTGCGCTCATCGATTTGTCTCGACACCTTGAGGACATCGATGCGCCGGTTGAGCAGCGCGACGATGCGATCGAGCCGGCTCGCGAGGTCGAACGTGGCGAGCAGTTCCTGTTTCTCGGCGAGCTTCAAGTCCATGAAACTCGCCACGACGTCCGCCAACGCGGGAATCGCCTCGATGGAGCGAATCGCATTGGCGAGTTCAGCCGGCGCCTGGGGCAACAATTGCAGCGCCTCGATGGCCTTCTCGCGTAAGTTGACGGCCCGCGCTTCGATCTCCCGATCGAACACCGTGGCTTCCCGATGAGTTTCGATGCGAGCGACCAAGAAAGGCTCACGACTCACGTAGTCCAACACCGTGAAACGTTGTTCGCCCTGACAGATCAGATGATGCGACCCGTCGGCCGCGGTGACGAAGCGCACGATCGAGGCGATGGTTCCCACTTTGTGCAGCGCATCGGCATCGGCCTCCTCATCGGAGCCCTCGGGTTGCAACAGCAAGCCCACGCGGCGCTGGGTGCGCACCGCCTCTTGCGCGGCGGCCAGCGCGCGCCGACCGCGGATGCTGATCGGCAGGATCACCCCGGGAAACAGCACCGGTTCACGAACCGGAAGCACGATGAGCACGTCTTCGGCCAAGACGGTGTTCGGAACCTTGATTTCATCGCTCATAGAGGTAATCCCGCGAGTCGCAAGAATAGATGACCATTGTCGAGGCGTGTTTCACGCAAGGCATAATGTCCCGGCGGCAGATCGATGTGCCGTCGCATCCGGCCATAAGGGACTTCCAGACGAATCACGTGCATGCCCACCACAAATTGCGGCGGCGGTACGATGGCCTCGATCGAGAGCCCCGTGGCGGTGAGCTGCACGTCGATGTCTTCCGCTCGCGCTCCCGGCACGGCGACCAGCACATGAACATCCGAGCCCAAGGACATGATATTGGCAGGCGGCTCCCAGGCAGGAGCGGTTGAGGGCGAGGCCAATAACTCAAAAAAATGACGATGCCGGCGCTCAGCCTCGTCGAGAAGCGCACAGGCATCCGCCCACATCCAAGACTTTCGACGCTCTGCATTCATGGCCGCTTCCACTGATTCCGTAATAGGAATCAGTGAGGGCGGCCGGCCGCGAGTTCAAGGGTTCGAGCGGGGTACCGACCGGTCGACGACGCGCACGGTATAACCGCCGGATTTCTCGTCCGAGCGTAGCGTCACGAGTCCACGTTTCTGCGCATCGGCCAACAGATCGTTGAACGAGCGAAAACCATAGGCGCGCTCGCTGAAGCCGGGATGGCGACGCTTGATGGCCTGTTTGATCATCGATCCCCAGATCGGTTCACTCTCGCCGCGTTCCTCGGACACGGCCTCCAACGTTTCGACGATCAATTCGAGCGCATCGTTGAAATCGGGACCCTTGTTTTCCGCGGCTGGCGCGGTCGGCGCGGGCGTCGCCGCATCGTCTGCGGCGGGCGGCTTGGGGCCGGCACTCGTCGCGATTCGCGGCCGGGCCTTGGAAGGCTCCCTGCGGACGAGGTCATCGTAGTAAATGAACTCGTCACAGTTGTTGATGAAAAGGTCGGAGGTGGAGTTTTTCACGCCCACACCGATGACGGTCTTCGCGTTTTCACGGAGCTTGCTCACCAGCGGCGAAAAATCCGAGTCGCCGCTCAAGATGACGAACGTGTCCACGTGGCCTTTCGTGTAACACAGGTCGAGCGCATCCACGACCATGCGGATATCGGCGGAATTCTTGCCCGATTGACGCACGTGCGGGATCTCGATCAACTCGAAGGCGGCCTCGTGCAGCCCCCGTTTGAAGTCCTTGTACCGGTCAAAGTCGCAGTAGGCCTTCTTCACCACGATATGGCCCTTCAACAACAAACGCTCGAGCACCTTCTCGATGTCGAAGCTCGGGTACTTGGCATCACGGGCGCCAAGCGCGATGTTTTCCAAGTCGAGAAAAACCGCCATGGTGGCGTCACCGGCTCTGCTGGTTCTAGCGTTCATGGGCCAGAGTTTAACAGCGCGGGCCGTTCGCTAGAACCACCCGAGCTAGAACCAACTGTAGTTGAAGCTGATGCTGACGCGCTCGCCCGCGACGGAATTTGCCGCCACTTCATGGCGAAGCCAGCTTTCGAACAACACCAGGTGACCGGCCACGGCCGGCACCGTCACCCACGGTTGGTTGACCGCGCGCGCCCGTCGGCTGCGCGGCGGCGCGGCCATGAAGCGCTCGAGACGCGGATCCTCGAACTTGATGCCGGGTGCTCCGGCCGGCACCTTGAGATAGTAGGTGCCGCTCAATGTCGAGGACGGGTGCAGGTGCCATCCATGCGCCGCGTGCCGTTCCATGATGTTCACCCAGCAATCCGTCATGGCGAGTTCCCGGCCCTCAAGATTCCACTCCACCGCCGCGGCGAAGGCCTTGACGTGCCGCGCAAGCCGACGTTCCAAGGACGCGAAGGTCGGCGAGATCCGTTGCAGTCGGTGAACGGAGCCATAGGAGGTATATCCACCGGGATAATTCTCCGCGGACCAGCGCTGGCCTGCCGCGTCGTCCGCGCGCAGCTGCCGGGATTCCTTCAGAAGCTGGCGGTTGAATTCAGCGGCACCCGACCGCAGCAGTGGTGAGCCGTACACATAAGTCGGGAAGAGCGCCTTGACGGACATGCGCGGCAGAGTAGCCGATGGAGCCCTCCATCACCAGTCGGCGGGCCGACGCGACTGCTTGAGGTCGCGTCGGGGTCGCGCCTGCGACCGCGTAGCCGCGTCTCTGGACGTCAGCTCACGCGCCCATAGCGTTCGTCCAGGTAACTCCCGGAAGCGGTTGGGGTCTCCTCGGACTCGAGCACCTCGTCGGTCCAAACACGGAACGTTTCCAGATAATTCGGTCCGAAAGTGGTGCTGATCGCGACATCCGCCGCGTCGCGGCCACGGCCGATGAGAACACGGCCGATCCGGCGCTGGTTGTTGCGCGGATCAAACGTATGCCATGCGCCACCCAAATAGGCCTCGAACCAGCCGGCAAAATCCATCGGCGCATCGGCGGGTGGAACGCCGATGTCACCCAGATAACCGGTGCAGTACCGTGCCGGGATGTTCAAACAACGACACAGCGTGATGGCGAGGTGGGCAAAGTCACGGCAGACCCCCTGCTGTTCCGTGTAGACCTGCCAGGCCGTCTTCGTCGGACGCGCGAAGTGATAGCCGAACATCACATGGCGATGCGCGAAGTCACAGATGGCTTGCACGCGGGTCCAGCCGGGACTCAAGTGTCCGAACAGTCGCCAGGCGTCGGCCATCAAGGCTTCCGTCTCGCAGTAGCGGCTGCCAAGCAAGTACACCAGCGTATCCTCGGGGAGCAAGCTCACCGGGTGTTCCTGTGCGAACGGGAATTCGGGTTCGGGCAGCCCGGAATCCCGGATCAGCGCGTCTGCCGTGATGCGAATTCGTCCGGCGGGTGCCTCGATGCGGGTACACGTATTGCCGAAGCTGTCGTGATAAATTCTGGCCGGCACGTGCGGGTCGAATCTCATGTCGTCCGGTCGGATGAGGTCGTGGATGCGGCTTGGATGAGCATGCAGCATCAGGATCATGGGTGTCGGCTGGGGACAGTTGAACACCAATTCATAGCCAAGGTTGATTTTCATTTCGCTCTCCGGGCGATCGTGCACTCGAGATAGGATATCGAGGCTGAATACGCCGTCGGAGCTACGGAACCCCGCGAGTCGACGTAGGACTCGACGCTGTGCCATGGGCCGGCGGCGATCCATAACGAGGCCCGCGCAGACGCGTTCTCTCGAGCAGCTGATGTGAATTTATGTCAAGGTTGCAGACGGTTGGGGATTCGACGGGCAGAATCAGCCGCATTTACGCTGTCGCCAGGGAGAACGGATGGCATTTCGTTTTGTGACATGGGGTTTGATCGGACTCACGTCGGTCATCGCGGTGGGTGCGTCCGCCCTCGTGATCCGCCTGCATCCGCAAGCGGCGGTGACAGCGGGGGCCGCGGCTCCATTGCATGTCTATGGCAGCCGCAGCGCTGATCAGCGCAGGAGTGCGGCGGGCGCAAAGTTCGACGCGACGCTGGCGGAACTCGCGCGTACCCATGTCAACGCGAGTCCCGCCCATCCGCTCAGGGACCTGCATTCGCTGAGTCCCGGCGCGCGCTTCAAGTTCGCCGCCGATGGCGTCACACCCTTGGTTGCGATCGATGCCGTCACGGTCGGCGATCCAGAGCAGCTCAAGGCGGCGTTGGCCGCTCTTGGCATGGAGCATATCGCGGTGTTCTCCAATGACGTGGGGGGCTGGCTCCCGGTGGCGGCGCTCGATGCCGCGGCGGCGCGTGGCGAGGTCCATGCGATGCGTGCGGCAATGTCGCGAACGCGCAGCGGGGCGGTAACGTCGCAAGGCGATTTCGCGCAGAATTCCGCCGCCGTTCGCAGCAGCCTTGGGCCCACGGGCGCCGGGGTAACCGTCGGGGTCCTCTCGGATAGCTACAACTGTTTCGCCGTCTATGCCGAGCCCGGCAGTGGCGTGCCGGTGTCGGGTTATCAAGGTTATGCCTTCAATGGCTTCACCGCCGATGCGCCGACCGACGTGTCCACCGGTGATCTGCCGGCCTCGGTGAATGTGCTGAAGGAGGCGTCATGCCTCCAGTATGACCAGCCGCTCCAAGGCCCCTTCAGCGACGAAGGCCGCGCCATGCTGCAGATCGTCCACGACGTTGCCCCGGGCGCGAGTCTGGCGTTCTACACGGGCGATGAGAGCGAAGCGGACTTCGCCAATGGCATCATCGCGCTCGCGAACGCTGGCGCCAGCGTGATCGCCGATGACCTCGGTTATTTCGACGAGCCCTTTTATCAGGACGGCATCCTGGCTCAGGCCGTCGATACGGTGAATGCCGCCGGCGTGGCGTACTTCTCCGCGGCCGGCAACGATGCGAATTCGGCCTATGAAAACACCGCCCCTGCGTTCACGACCGCCGGTACCGGCTCGAACGCCAACGAACTTTTGTTGAACTTCGACACGTCGGGCGCGACCAATACCACCGCGTTGCCGGTGACCATCGATCAGCTGCTGCCCGGGGAACTCGCCGCCGTCGTGGTCGAATGGGATCAGCCCTACGTGACGGGCGCACCTAACAGCGGCGGTGCCACCAGCGAACTCGATCTGTGTGTGACCGGAGCGTCCGCCTACACGGTGCAGAATGCGCTCAGCAATTCGACTACCGACGTCACCTGCACCGGACCCAACGCGACGGGTGTCGACCCGGTGCAGGTGCTCATTGTGGCCAATCCGGCGAATGCGGCGGGACCCACCGCCCAACAGACCATCCAGGTGGTCGTCGGACTCGCGGGCGGCACGGCCGCGCCCGGCCGGGTGAAGGTAGCGGTGTTGACCGACGGCCAATCCGATCCGCCGATCACGACTTTCGCAACGCCAGACGCTACCAACAGCGCGACCATTCAAGGCCATCCCGGTGCTGCCGGGGCCATGGCCATCGGCGCCGCGTTCTATTTCCTGACGCCGGCCTGCGGGACCACGCCCGCGACTCTCGAGTCGTATTCGTCGGAGGGGGGTGCGCCGATCCTGTTCGACTCCACGGGCGTCAGGCTCGCCACGCCGATCACGCGGCAGAAGCCGGACGTGACCGGCCCGGACGGCGTCAATGACACGTTCTTGGGTTTCACGCTGGCGTCACGAGGGGACACCGCATCGAATGGCCTGCTCAACACGACGATCACCGAATGCCAGAACGATCCGAGCTACCCGAACTTCTTCGGCACGTCGGCGGCCACGCCGCATGTGGCAAGCATTGCCGCACTGATGTTGCAGGCGAATTCGACGTTGACCCCGACCGCGATCTACACGGCCCTGCGGAACAGCGCTTTGCCGATGTCCGGCACCGTCCCCAACCTCAATTCCGGCTATGGCTTCGTCCAAGCGAATGCCGCCTTTGCGCTCATACCGCCCGGAGCGCCCTCGCTGAGCAGCTCGGTGAGCACGGTGACCGCCGGTTCGACGGTCACATTGACTTGGTCGTCCATCAATGCGACCGGCTGCACGGCTTCCGGGGATTGGAGCGGCAGCGTCGCGAGCAGCGGGTCACAGTCGGTGGCGCCCACCACGGTCGGGACGGCAAGCTACAGCTTGGTCTGCGCGAATTCGGCGGGAAGCTCGGCCGCCTCGACCGTGACAGTCACCGTCACGCCGGCGCCGTCGCATTCGGGCGGCGGCGCTATTGGCTTGGGCACGTTGCTCGCGCTAGCGGGTCTCGGCTTCAGCCTTCGGCTAGGTCGCGGCGCACGCCGAGTGAGCGGACACATTCACCGTTGAGGAATCGGCCAGGCCTTTCTGTTCCGCATGGCCGCAACGACGGTGGTTGGGGTCCACCGTCACCGCGGTCCAGGAGATATTGGCCCGTCCAGACGCATCGGGTGACATGGTCAGCGGTACGGTGCTGAAGCCGTTGATCCTCTGGGACATGACGACCTCGTGCGGACGCACCGTCGTGTCATAGACGGTTACGACGATGTCTTCGGTTCCATTGTTGGTAATGCTGACCGGTACGCCATCCGCGAAGGCGCCCGCCCCGATCAGGAGTAATGGCACCGCCAGCAACAGGGCCGCCCGAGCCTGCGGTGCGGCCCGAGTCAGCGGAGTCGCCAGAGACGGCCATGAGAAACATCGGCTTCGATCCATGGGTTTCAACCTCCTACCACGCTTTGACAGGTTAACGCGGGCGGCGCGACCACGCTGACCGGCGTTACGACTGAACGGCGGTGAGGGCCGTCCTACGGATGTTGCACCCCCGCCTGATTTTGAACGCCCTCGGCCGCCTGGGCCAAAACGGTGGAGCAATCCCTGTTCTTGGCGAGACCGGGATCAACGAAGGCGAGGGCGGCGGCGGCGGGCGTCAACAAGGTGCCGAGGGCGGCGGCGATGCCCGCTTGTTCGGCCAGCTTCACAGGATTTAAGCCGATGGAAGGATGATCCAGCGTGCCGCCGATGGTGATCGGCGAGCGCAGGCGCACCAGGCGCAGGTGTTTCGGATCGCCCTGCAAAGACAGCTTGATGTCCTCGTCATGCATGTTGATGTCGCCCCGACCGGTGATGAGCACATTCGTGGTGTCCACGTAGACGGTCGTGGTGTCCAACACGCCATCGTGGTCCTCGAAATCCATGATGCCGCAGCGGATGGCGGTTTTTTTCTCCTCCTTGGTGATTAGCAGGCCCAAACCTTGCAGCACATTGATGCCGGTCAACTCGGCTATCGCATCGCTGATGTCGCCGTGCGGAATGACCACGCTCATGGCCCCGTTCGACGACGCGGCAAATTTGTGGACGGAAGCCCCGGTGCCCTGAAATTTGAGCCGGCCCAGCAGCGCACCGCCCAACGGAGCCTCTTTCATCGCCGTGGACTTGAATTCATCGAGGTCGATGTCGTCGATGTGCAGGTCGACACTGGAGGTCGGATTGTCCTGGCGCGCGTCGATTTGAACCCTGCCGGCGAGTTTTCCCTGGTCGAGTTGAAAGTCCAGCGGGTTGAGGGTGAGGAGCCCGTCATCCAGGACCACGTGCAGGTTCATCGCCTTCATCGGGATCTTCGGCACCTGCACCGAAGCAGCTCGATAGGTGACATCCGCATTCATGCCCCTGACCCGGTTCAATTGCAGATCGGCATCGGGGAGCAATAGCTCGTTCTGCATCGCGGCTGGCGCCGCGCCTGGCTTCGATGCGGCAGATGTCGATGCATGCCCCGGCGTATTCGCATGCCGCGGCGTATTCGGCTGAGCCGCGGGAGCGTGCTGCGACAAGGCGTTCGGCTGTGGTGCGCGTTGTCCCAACGTCGGTGCAAGGTCGGCGAGATTCAACACGTCCGAGGTGAGATTCGCGGTGAGTTTGGGCTTGGCGCCCTGCGTCTCGATCTGCATGGTCCCCGACAAATCGCTGCTGCCGAGCGAGCCGTGCAGATTCGGAATGTCGACGGTGGTGCCGTTGATGTGCAGAGTGGCCGCCAGCCGGTACTTCGGTGTGTTGGGCAACGCGAGACCGGTCAAGTAGAAGACATCGGCGAGGTCATTGCCGCTGACCAGGAATTTCACGTCGAGGGCACCGAGATCGAAAGGCTTGCGCACCGTTACCTGGGTTTCGAGATTGATGTCGGACGCCGTCAAATGAGCGGAGAAGGTGTATGGCTTGGTGGGAGTCAAATCGAGCAGAGGGCCACCATTCGCATCGAGCCGGAATGGCTTGGCATTGAGCGAACCACTGGAGCGAATCTTGAACGCCGACGCGTCGTCCTTGCCGCTTTGCTCACCCGCCGTCAGCGTGCCGCTGAACGTGAGCTTGCGAATCCGGTCGACGACGTGAAGTTTGCCATCCTCGATGGTCAGACGATTGATCGCAGGCAACTTGACGGGTTTGGTGTCGTTCTTCGGGGAACCTGATGGCGGCGTACCTGATGGGGACGTGAGTGTCCAGCTCGAGCGACCGGAGGAGTCGCGCTCCAGATTGATTTCGGGTTCCACCAGATCCACCACCGGCAGCACCAGTTGACCTCGCAACAGTCGGCCCAGGCTCACGCTCACGATGACCTTACGAGCACCGAACATGACTTTGCGATCCGCCCAGGGCGGGTTGCCGATCCGTAGGCCATCGACCTCCGCGCTCGGGTCCCACGACCACACATGCACGCGCAGATCGCCATCGATCGAGGTGGGCCGCCCGGTTTTCGACTGAATTGCGCGCGCCAATGGGCCACGCAGCAGGTTCCAATCGAACGTCGCGAGGAAGACGACGATGACGAGCAACAGGCCGAAAATCACGATTGCCGACCCTGTGGTCTTCGGATGCGTCCGGAAAAAATCTTGCATGGGCCGTCGTGCTTGTTATGACTTCGGCGGATTCTGGCTGCCTGGCCGTTCGCGGACTGTAGGACGCCCCCGCGATGACCTGTCAGCCGGCGTGGCGCGCGGAGCCACGACCCAGTATCGTGGCGGCATGAACACGAGCTCCACGGCCCTGAACCCTCCGTCCGAAACGACTCAGTCCGCCGGCCTTGCGAGCCTGGCTGCCCTCGGTGTGGTGTTCGGTGATCTCGGCACGAGTCCGCTCTATACATTGCAAACCGTGGTGTCGGCCGTGGGAGGACAGTTCACGCCGCAAACGGCCTTGGGCGTGCTCTCGGCAATCGTGTGGACGCTCATCATCACGATCTCGGTGAAGTATTGTCTGTTCGTCATGCGGGCGGACAATCACGGCGAGGGTGGCATTCTCGCGCTGATGTCGTTGGTCGGCGCGAACGGCCTGAAATCGGGCCACTGGCTGCTGACCGTGATGGGATTGGTGGGTGCCGCATTGATCTACGGCGACGGCGTCATCACGCCGGCCATTTCCGTGCTGAGCGCGCTGGAGGGGGTCAACGTCGTTACGCCTTCCTTCAAACCGTTCGTCATGCCGCTGGCGGTCGTCATTCTGATCGGCCTGTTCGCGACGCAACGTTTCGGTACGGAGAGGATCGGCAGCGCCTTCGGGCCGATCATGATGCTGTGGTTCCTCGTGATTGCCGGGCTCGGTGTGTCCGGCCTGGTACACCACCCGGAGGTCGTTGCTGCGATCGATCCCCGCTACGCGATCCGGTTCCTCGAGCACTCCGGACTGACCGGATTATTGGTGCTGGGCGCAGTGTTTCTCTGCATCACGGGTGGTGAGGCTCTCTATGCCGACATGGGTCATTTCGGCAAGCGTTCGATCCGCTGGTCGTGGTACGTCATCGTTCTGCCGGCCTTGCTGTTGAGCTATGCGGGTCAGACGGCCTACATGTTGGACAAGGGATCGGTGTCGGGAAATCCATTTTTCCAGCTCGCGCCTTCCTGGGGCATCTATCCGCTCGTGGTGCTCGCGACACTGGCCACCATCATCGCCAGCCAGGCGATCATCACTGGGTCATTCTCGATGACTCGACAGGCAATGCAGCTCGGCTGGCTGCCCGGGGTGTCGATCAGTCAAACGTCCGATCGAGTGTACGGCCAGATCTACGTGCCGGTGGTCAATTGGCTGTTGATGGCGGCGACGGTGGCGATCACGGTCGCCTTCGGCAGTTCAGACCGGCTGGCCGGCGCCTACGGCACCGCCGTTGCGACGACGATGCTGCTGACCACGGTGCTGCTGTACCGCGCGATGCGCGATTTGTGGCGTTGGCCGTTGGCACTGGCGTTGGGAGCGACGGCCGGATTCCTCATCGTCGATGGCGCGTTTTTCGTCGCGAACCTATCGAAGATCGCGGACGGTGGCTGGTTGCCGCTGAGTCTGGCCGCCGCGCTGTTCGTCGTCATGACGACGTGGCGAAGCGGCGTGGACGCGATTCGGGCAACCCTCTCGCAACCCGGGGCTAGTGGGGATCGATTCTTGAGCGATCTGAAAGCGGGCGCCATCCCCCGCGTCGACGGCACGACGGTGTTCCTGACCCGCAGCACTCAAAAAATCTCTCGGCTCGTCATGGATCACGTCCACTTCACGGGAGTGCTGCCACGCCATGTCATCGCCCTCAACGTGGTGTTCGAGGAGGTGCCCCGGGTTCACGGTGCCAAGTGCACGCTGGTCGAAAAGTTGGGCGATGGGCTGTGGCGGATCGTCGTCCGCTTTGGCTTCTTCGAAATCCCGGATCTACCGCTTGCGCTCGCTCAAGCCTATGGGCTGGATCCTTCGGTCGATCTCGAGACCGCGATGTTCATCGGGGCCCGGGACTTGGTGGTATGCAAACCGGTCGGGCCGGCGCTCAAAGGTTGGCGGATGTCGATGTTCGCCTTTCTCTATCGCAATTCGGCCAAATTGGTCGATCGATTCAACCTACCCCCTGAACGTGTGGTCGAGATCGCACGACAGATCGAGATCTGACCTCGGGATTTTCGCTGGCTCTGCCCTGGTACCGACGTGGCCATTCAAGACCGTCGTCTTGCACCAGCGGTGGCGCATGCGGGCCACGCGTGAGCAGATCGCGCAACACCCGCAGCAGCGCCACGAGGAGGACGGCGGCGCCGCCCAGTATCATCGCAAACGAGGTCATGATGTGCATCGGCGCTGTCCTTTGGCGGCCGCTGCTCGGCAACGGCGAAGCGGTATGAAATCAAAGTTTGCCCGCAGTGACTGTCGATGCGGTGTAGGAAAAAGACCGCAGCGCGCGTCAGAATTTGCGCTCAGCGAGAGCCCATCGTCTTCATCAGCCGGTAAGTGAATTCGACGCTGTCGTCAAAGGCTTGGACGCCGACCCGTTCATCCTTGCCATGCGCGCGATTCTCGTCGATATCCATCCATACGCCGCTGACATCGTAACTCGGGATGCCGGCGTTACGGGTCTGGCGATCATCACTGAAACCGGTCGCCATCGTGGGCACCACCGGCACTCCCGGCCACATCGAGTGGGTCAACGTGGCGAAGGTTTTCATCAGCTCTGGTAGCGGTGGCGATTCGGGACTCACGATGGGCGGTGCGTCCAGAGTCACGTGGATGCCCGGATCATCGAGCGCGCCGATCAGCACCGATCGCACATGCTCCTCGGTGTCGCCGGGCATCATGCGGCATTGAATGGTGGCTCGGGCCCGCTGCGGCAGAGCATTCTCGGCATGGCCTCCGGAAATCAGCGTCGCCACGCACGTGGTGTGCAGCAACGCATTGAAGCGCACGTTATGGCTCAACCGCGCGGCCGCTGCCAAGTCGGGCGGCGATCCGGCCACGGCGTTCAGGTCCGCACTGTCCGGTCCGGGTTCGAGGCGGGCGAGGGCGGCAAAATTCGCCTGCGTCGTAGCGGTGACGAGCACTGGAAATTCAAGTTTCTCCAACCGGCCCAAGCCGTCGCTGAGATGATAGATGGCGTTGTCCGGTCCCGGCAGCGAACCATGCCCACCGGGGCTCGTGGTCTCCAGCGTATAGGTGACATAGGTCTTCTCGCTGGTGCCCACCTCGAAGTACAGCGGTGCGCCGTTTTTCAGGTCACCGCCGCCGCCGTCCAAGTTGATGGCCAGGACCGCATCGATCAAGTCCCGGTGATTGGCGAGCAGGTAGGCGGGGCCATTCGAGTCGCCTCCGGCCTCTTCGTCGGCGGTGAACGCGACGATGATGTCGCGATTCGGCACGTAATGCTCCCGCTTCAGCCGGACCAGTGACTCGGCGAGTGCCGCATCGCCATCTTTCATGTCGATGGTGCCGCGGCCGTAATAGTAGCCGTCTTTCTCGGTGAGTTTGAACGGGTCGGTGGACCAATCCTCCGCCTTGGCCTCGACCACATCGAGATGACCCAAGAATAGAACCGGCTTGCCGGGACGCCGGCCGCGGTAACGGACGATCAGATTGCCCTTGGTAGGATGGTCGTCCGGTGCGAGAAAGGTCACGTCCGACGCGGCGAACCCCGCGGTGAGCATCCAGGTTTGGATGGCTTTCGCGGCGGCGGTCGAGCCATGCGTGTGAGTGGTGTCGATCTGGACGAGGGTTTTCAGCATTTCGCGGGCGAGGTCATGGTCGGCGGTGGGCGCGGCCGGGGTGGCGGCGGGTGCGGCTTGCGTCGTGGCGGCGAGCAGGGCGGCGGCGAGCCAGACGACGCTGGGTGTCGGCATAGGATACATCCGAGAAGTATAGCCTCGAATGTGCGATGCTGATGCCCGGGTGAGATCGAGGGTGAACATGGCACGAATAGGTTTCCAATGGGACGATCCTTTGCTGCTCGAGGCGCAACTGACCGAGGATGAGGTGATGGTGCGCGATACGGCGCGCCAATATGCGGCGGAACGGCTGGCGCCGCGGGTGCTCGAGGCTTTTCGAGAAGAGCGAGCGGATCCCTCGATCTTCAGGGAAATGGGCGATATCGGCTTGTTGGGCGCCACGTTACCGACGAGCTATGGCGGGGCAGGGCTCAATTATGTCAGCTACGGCCTCATTGCCCGGGAGATCGAGCGCATCGATTCGGGCTATCGGTCGATGATGAGCGTGCAATCCTCGCTGGTGATGCTGCCCATCCTCAAGTTCGGTAGCGAGGCTCAGCGACAACGGTATCTGCCTCGGTTGGCGCGGGGTGAGTGGATCGGATGCTTCGGTCTCACCGAACCCGATCATGGATCCGATCCGAGCGGCATGGTGACTCGGGCCCGCCCGGTGAAGGGCGGATTCGAGTTGAGTGGTTCGAAAACCTGGATATCCAACAGTCCGTTCGCCGACGTGTTCATCGTTTGGGCGAAGACCGAGGATGACGTGATCCGCGGATTCATTCTCGAGAAGGGTTGGAAGGGTTTGTCGGCACCGGTGCTGCGGGGCAAGGTGGGATTGCGCGCATCGACGACCGGACAAATCGTCATGGATCAGGTGTTCGTGCCGGAGGATCAGTTATTGCCGGGAGTGACCGGTCTGAAAGGCCCTTTCACCTGTTTGGATTCGGCGCGCTTCGGTATTTCCTGGGGTGCGCTCGGCGCCGCCGAGAGCTGTTGGCATACGGCCCGCCAATACGTGCTCGACCGCAAACAGTTCGGCCGGCCGCTGGCCGCGAATCAATTGATTCAGAAAAAGCTGGTCGACATGCAAACGGAAATCACGCTGGCCTTACAGGCCTGTCTGCGCTTGGGCCGCATGAAGGATGAAGGCACCGCGGCGGTGGAAATCACGTCGATGCTCAAGCGAAATTCCTGCGGTAAGGCGTTGGACGTTGCACGCGCGGCGCGTGACATGCTCGGCGGCAATGGTATCTCGGATGAATACGGCGTCATCCGGCATCTGGTGAACCTCGAGGTGGTCAATACCTACGAGGGCACGCACGACATCCATGCGCTGATACTCGGTCGGGCGCAGACCGGAATACAGGCGTTCTCCGCTCAACCCTAGCCGGTCTTGATGCGGTGGTCGACCTGCGTGATGAGGCAGGCGCTGCGATTGCCGGTGACGTAGATCCATAGCCAGCTCAAGGCCACCGCCAGTCGATTACGCAGGCCGATCAAGAAGTAGATGTGCGCCAAGCCCCAGATCCACCACGCGAGCCAGCCACGGATCTTGATCCAGCCGAAATCGATGACGGCCGAACGTTTGCCGATGGTGGCTAGATTGCCGGAATGACTGTAGTGAAACTCGCGCGGCGTGGAATCGCCCCGGAGTCGCCGCTTTATGGTTGCAGCGACATGCAGTCCCTGCTGTTTCGCGGCCGGTGCGATGCCGGGCACGGGCTTGCCGTGCCACGCATTGACGGTGGCGGTATCGCCGATCACGAAAATCTCGGAATGCTCCGGAACGGTGAGGTCGGTTTGAACTTTGACCCGGCCCGCGCCGTCCGCCGGTATCCCCAGCCAAGCGGCGGCCGGAGACGCTCGCACACCGGCGGCCCACAGCACCACATCGGCGGCGACCGGTTGACCGCCGTAGACGACACCTCGATCGTTACAGTCGCTCACCGCCGCCCCCACGCGCACTTCGACGCCCAGTTTTTGCAAGGCGCGCAGTGCGTAAGCAGATAGGTCCGGCGTGAAGCTCGGCAAAATCCGCGGACCGGCTTCGATCAGCAAAACGCGGGCCGTGCGGGTGTCGATGGCGCGGAAGTCTTCGCGCAGGTTCTGGTGCGCGAGTTCGGCGATCGCACCGGCGAGTTCGACGCCGGTCGGTCCACCACCCACGACCACGAACGTGAGCAGCGCGGCGCGGCGCTCGGGATCGGTCTCGCGTTCGGCCCGCTCCAAGGACAGCAATATTCGCCGCCTGATCGACGTGGCGTCCTCCAGGGTTTTGAGGCCGGGTGCGAAAGGCTCCCATTCGTCATGTCCGAAGTACGCATGGCGCGCGCCGGTCGCCACCACCAGCGTGTCGTAGTGGAGCACGGCGCCGTCTTCGAGGTTCACCGTGGCGGTGGCGACGTCGATACCCGTCACCACGCCCAACAGGGTGTTGACTTCCTTGCGCTTGCGCAGCAGATGCCGGATGGGCCAGGCGATCTCCGATGTGGCGAGGACCGCCGTCCCCACCTGGTAGAGCAGCGGCTGGAACAGGTGATGATTGCGCTGATCGACGATGGTGACCCGGGTGGCGGCGCCGGCGAGACCATGACAGACCGCCAAACCGCCGAACCCCGCTCCGATGATGACGACGTGATGTTCAGCTTGAGTCAATGGATCACCGCTTCGTCCGACAATGAGTGGGACCTTAAGTATAGGCATAGTTGCCGGTCGCGATCGAGCAGGGGCATTATGGGCGGATGAAACGCTTCGAGCCCTACGTTTTTCTACGCGGTCTCGCGACCCGCTGGGACGTGCTCGCTTTCATCGTCGTTTTCGGGCTCATCGCGTTCATGGCCGAGACCTCGCGTGGATTGTTCGCGCCGCTGTCCCAGTTGACCACGACACCGCTGTCCCTCGACCCCCGGCATCTGCCAGAATATGCCGCCCGCACGACTTTTCGAATGCTGGCCGGCCTCGTCCTGTCGCTGGTTTTCACGCTCACCTATGCGACGTGGGCGGCCAAGAGCGAGCGCGCGGGCAAGCTCTTGGTGCCCATTCTCGACATCCTGCAATCGGTGCCGATCTACGGCTTCTTGTCGGTGACGGTGGTGTTTTTCCTGTCGCTCACGCCGGGGCGCGTGCTCGGCGCCGAGTTCGATTCAATTTTTGTCATATTCACCAGTCAGGCTTGGAATATGGCGTTCAGCTTCTATCAATCGTTGCGGACGGTGCCGACTGAGTTGATCGAAGCCGCAGAGTCTTTTCGATTATCGCCGTGGATGCGCTTCTGGCAGCTCGAGGTGCCGTTCGGCTTGCCGGCGCTCATCTGGAACATGATGCTGTCCATGTCGGGCGGTTGGTTCTTCGTGGTGGCCTCGGAATCGATCAGCGTCGGACACACGGATATCGTGCTGCCCGGCGTGGGATCCTATATCGCACTCGCGATCGCACAGAAGAACTTAGGAGCCATCGGTTGGGCGATCTTGACCATGCTGATCGTCATCCTGCTGTACGACCAGCTGTTGTTTCGGCCGCTGGTGGCCTGGGTGGATCGGTTCCGGGTGGAACAGGAGCCGGGCGCGCGGGTCCCCGCGTCGTGGGCGCTCACCATGATGCGCCGTTCGAGCTTGATCCATGCGGCGACGGTCGCCTTTCACTCGGCGGTACTCTGGACCAGTCGGGCCGTCAAACGGACCGATGCGGTGGAGGCGCCGAGCGTCGTTCACACGAAGCGTAGTTTCGATCTGCTCTGGGTGTCCGTGTTAGTCATCGCGGTGGTTCTCGGACTGTGGCGCATCGGCGCCGTGCTGATCGCGAATACCTCCGTGAAGGAAGCCGGGCAGGTCGCCGGTCTCGCCGTGTTGACGATGCTGCGAGTGTTCATCTTGATCGCCCTCGCGAGTTTGATCTGGGTGCCCATCGGCGTGTGGATTGGGATGCGACCGCGCGCCGCCCAAATCGCCCAGCCCATCGCGCAATTCCTGGCGGCATTTCCCGCCAATCTGCTGTTTCCCATCGCGGTCTACGGGATCGTCACCTGGAAGCTCAATGCCGACATTTTCCTGAGTCCGCTGATGATTCTGGGCACCCAGTGGTACATTCTCTTCAACGTCATCGCGGGCGCATCGGCGATTCCGACCGAAATGCGCTATGTGACCGCCAATTTGCGGGTCACGGGCTGGTTATGGTGGCGCAAGGTCGCTTTGCCCGCGGTATTGCCGTTCTATGTGACCGGTGCGATCACCGCCTCGGGCGGCTCGTGGAATGCGGCCGTGATCGCCGAGTTGGCGTCCTGGGGCAAGACGCAAGTGCAGGCGCGGGGGCTCGGTGCCTACATTGCCGAGGCGACGGCGGCCGGCGATTTCCACCGTATTGTGCTCGGCATCGGCACGATGAGCCTGTTCGTGGTGGTCATCAATCGGCTGTTCTGGAGGCCCTTGTATTACTACGCCGAACGCAAGTATCGACTGACCTGATGGATTTCAGCCATGAATACGACGACGCTTCTTCAATGCACCGACGTCCGCAAGGCGTTCCCCAAACCGGATGGCGCGGAATTGCTCGTGCTCGATGGCATGAACCTCGATCTGCACGAGGGTCAGATCGTGGGATTGCTGGGCCGGTCTGGTTCGGGTAAGTCGACACTGCTGCGACTGATTGCAGGGCTCGCCGAGCCCACGGCGGGTGAAATCATGTACCTCGGTCATCCGATCGAAGGTCCGGCGGCGGGAATTGCGATGGTGTTCCAAAGCTTCGCTCTGTTTCCGTGGCTCACCGTGTTCGAGAACGTGGCTCTCGGACTCGAAGCCCAGCGCCTACCGCGGGCCGACATACGCAAGCGCTCCCTGGCCGCCATCGATTTGATCGGCTTGGATGGTTTCGAATCCGCCTATCCGCGCGAGTTGTCGGGCGGGATGCGCCAGCGCGTCGGGTTCGCGCGCGCGCTGGTGGTGCACCCGAACATCCTGTTGATGGATGAGCCGTTCTCGGCACTCGACGTGCTGACGGCGGAGAACTTACGCACCGATTTCCTGGATTTGTGGTCCGAGGGCCGGATGCCGATCAAGGGGGTCATCCTGGTCACGCACAATATCGAGGAAGCGGTGCTGATGTGCGACCGCATTCTGGTGTTCGGTAGCAATCCCGGCAGAATCTTGAGCGAAATCAAAGTCTCGTTGCGGCAACCCAGGAATCGACTCGACCCGAGCTTTCGGGAACTCGTGGAGCGGATTTATGTGGAAATGACGGCCAGGCCCAAGGGCGCGACCGGCGTACGTCAGGAGCGCTTTCCCGGCCTTGGCATCGGCAGCATCTTGCCGCAGGTGTCGACCAATTTGTTGCAGGGACTCATCGAAGCGGTGGCGGCGGCGCCTTTCAACGGCAAGGCCGATCTACCCGAGATTGCCTCGGATCTGCAGATGGAAATCGACGAGTTGTTCCCAGTGGCGGAAACTCTGCAGCTGCTGCGCTTCGCCGAACTCGAAGGCGGCGATCTGAAGCTGTCCGAGGAGGGGATGGCTTTCGCACAGGCCGATGTCGACGAGCGCAAGCGTATTTTCATGCGTCATTTGTTGACCTATGTACCGCTGGCTGCGCATATTCGTCGGGTTTTGGATGAACGCGCGTCACATTCCGCGCGAAAAAGCCGGTTCATCGACGAACTGGAAGACTTCATGAGCGAGGAGGAGGCGGACAAGACGCTTCGCGCCGTCGTGCGGTGGTCGCGGTACGCTGAGGCTTTTGCCTACGACGACGAGAATGCCATGTTCAGCCTGGAGAATCCGACTTAAAATAGGGGAATGAGCGACTCTCCTTCTCCCTACCTCAACCTGCACGTGCCGCCGGATGAGATGGTCAAATACATCCAAGATTTGATGACACTGCCGCATGGCGAGATTGCCGCGAGTTCCGCGTTGGCGCTCGCACAGCGTCAATGGGGCGGCGATACGCCGCTCGCCCGGGCCGCGCTGCTGCGTTGGGGAGCACTCAACCTGGCCTTTCAGGACAAGCGTCTCGAGACCTGGACCGTGACCCGCGATCATGACCGTATCCAAGTACCGGCCGCTTTGGTTGCGGCGGCCGGAGTCGCGCGCTTGGTGATCGACAACGAGCGCGCCGTTTTCGACATCCCGGCACTGTTGGACGCCACCCTCGAGTTTCAGCCGCCCGCGGGTCAGGCCTGATTTCCATGGCCACCGCCGTCGATCAGGCGCCCGAGTCGCGCTTCGGAATGTTGCGCACCATTGCGCTCTATAAACTGGTGAAAGTGATCCTGTTGTTACTCGCGGCGTACGGCGAATTACATCTGCATGACAGGACCCTGTCCGCCAAGCTCGTGACCTGGGTTCAAGCTCGGCCCGCGGGCTTGGAACACCAAGTGGTCTCGCAGGTGCTGCAATGGTTCAGCGGCCTGAGCGAAGCGAAGATCCATGCGCTGCGGATCGGCACCTTCGTGTATGCCGCCGTATTTGCCGTGGAAGGCGTAGGGCTTTGGATGCAAAAACGCTGGGCGGAGTGGCTGACCACGATCGTCACCGCGTCCCTGATCCCACTCGAATTATGGGAATTCGCATTGCGACCGAATTTCGGCAAAGCCGCCGTCGTGCTGGCCAACGCCGCGATCGTCGCCTACCTCATCTGGCATGTGCGCTCGAAGGGCCGGCGTTTGTGAAATGATCTTCATTTCTCCTCATTATGATTGATCGAGCGTATTCTTCGATTTGCTCGTAATACCACCGCTGGAGATTGTATGAATAAGTTCGGAACCTTGATGACCTCTGCCCTGTTGACCGTGGGTGTGGCCGCCGGCGCGATGGCTGCCAGCACGCCGACGACCGCCGCTCCGGTGTCGGCCGATGCGCCTGCCACGGCGACCAAGACGGCTGACACGACTGCGAAGCCCGCCAAGAAGCACAAGAAGAAGAAAAAGGCCGCCGCTGCGCCGACCGCCACCAAGTAACATCGTCTTGAACTTTGAGCGCCTCGGCTGCTTCGCGGTAGCCGGGGCGTTTCTCCATTGACCTCCCAAACCGTCGATATCGCCCATCTGATCCAGGTGGCATTGACGCCGATTTTTTTGATCTCCGCCATTGGCGTCACGCTCAACGTTCTCACGAGCCGGCTCGCACGCATCGTCGATCGAGCGCGCGCCATGGAAGATCGCTTGCTGACGGGGTCTTTCGCGCATGACACCCGGGATCTCGATGCGCAGTTGCGGGTACTCGCGCGCCGCTCGCGTTGGATCAATGCCGCCATCGCGCTCATCATCGTTTCCGCGCTGTGCATCGCGTTGGTGGTGGTGCTGCTGTTCGTCAATGCCTTTCTGCGCTGGGAGTTGGGCGCCGTCATCGCCTGCATGTTCATCTTGTCGATGTTGACTCTGGCGGCAGCGCTGCTCGCCTTTCTCATCGAGGTCCGCATCGCGACGAGCACGTTACGCATTGGCCTCACCGTCGAAAAAATTTCCACGCGCCCGAACGCAAGAACCTAAGATTGGCGGATGACCGCACCCGCTCGAATCACCGCCCGGAGGTAAGAATGCGCCGCCAATCTTTGAACCGCGCGAGCCGCGCGCTCGCGACCGCCGTCTTGGCCGGCCACGCACTGCTCGCCAGCGGTCAGATGATGCCCGGCGGCGGTGGCATGGGGGGCATGGGCGGTCGTCCCGGCATGAACCCACCGGGCGACGAGTTGCCGTCCACGCCGCCGGTGGACAAGCCGGATGCCTCCGCACGCAAGGCCTTCAACGCGGCCATGAAGTCGATGGCCAAAGCCCGGGAGTACGAGACCGCGGCCGCCAACGCGTCCAATCCCGACAAGAAAGCCAAGGAACTCGACAAGATGGAGGATGCGTACAATCGGGCTCTCGACCAATTCACCGAGGCATTGAGCAACAACGGAGACATGGTCGAAGCCTGGAATAATGTCGGCTATATTCATCTGAAGCTGGGTGCATACGCCGAAGCGGTGGACGATTACAACCACACGCTGGCGTTGAAAGCGGATCTTCCGGACGCGATCCTACATCGCGCCGAGGCGTTGGTCGCGGTCGATCGCATCGACGATGCGAAAGCCGCTTACATGGACCTATTCAATCATGACCGGCCGTTGGCGGATGAGTTGCTCGCCACGATGCGGCAATGGGTTACCGACCATCGCGCCAATCTCAACGGCATGCGCACCCAGGATGTCGATGCCTTCGACCAATGGGTGCAGGAGCGTGCACGAGTTACTGCGGCAGGGTCCGCGCTCTGAGGCGGTCGAGTTCCGCCTGCATCGCGGCGACTTGGCCCTCGAGCAACTCCACTCGCCGAATCAAATCGGCGTCGCTTGCATCGAGGCTCCCGGGGATGTCGGCCGCGTCGTCGCTCTCCGGCGCCGACTCGATCATGCCGGAGAAACAATGCGCATAGCGTGCTTCGCGCGCGCCCGCCGCCCGAGGCAGTCGTGCGACGAACGGGCCATCCTCGCGCTGCATCAGTCCGTGCAGGGTGGCCAGCACCGCGTTAGAGTCACTGAATTCGCACAGACGATTGGTTCTCGAGCGCAGCTCGCCCGGCGTTTGAGGGCCGCGCAGCAGCAACACGCAGACGATGCCGAACTCCTGCTTCGAGAATTTAAGCGAGCCAAACTCGGTGTTGCAGAACCGGTGTTGATACTTGGTCACGCGGCCACCGTAGCCGGCTGACTTGTCGCTGACGAAGTACTTCTTCATCAGCGAGTCCACCGCCTGTTGCACCAGGGATTCGCTCAATTCCAGAACAGGCTCCCGATTGGTCTTCTGATTACAGGCATTCGTGAGAGCGTTCAGCGACAACGGATATTGGTCCGGGGTGGTGATCTGTTTCTCGAGCAGACAGCCAATCACGCGCGCCTCGATGGCCGAGAGTTCAATATTCATGAATGCCTTTCAAATGCGTAACAGTAGTCCATAATCAATGCCTCCGGACGCGTGATGGTAAGCATGACCACAATTCAACTCGTATCCCAGCACGCTTGTTATGGCGGTGTGCAGCAATTTTACAAGCACGACTCGGTCGAGACGCAGGGACCGATGAAGTTTTCCATCTATCTGCCGCCGCAGACCGCGGGTGGCAAGGTGCCCGTGCTGTACTACCTCGCAGGCTTGACCTGCACCGAGGAAACATTCGCCACCAAGGCGCACGCGCAGGCGCTGGCCGCTCAGTTGGGTTTGATGCTGGTTGCGCCTGACACCAGTCCGCGATTACCGCGGATCCCGGGCGATGACGTCAAGTGGGATTTCGGCCAGGCAGCGGGTTTCTATGTGGACGCGACCCAGCAGCCGTGGTCGACCCATTATCGGATGGACAGTTATGTCACGCGGGAGCTGCCCCAGATCATCGGCGCCAATTTTCCGGCTGCGCAGGGCGCCAATGGAATTTTCGGCCATTCGATGGGCGGCCACGGTGCGTTGACGCTCGCGCTGCGTAACCCCACGCAGTACAAGTCGCTGTCCGCATTCGCGCCGATCAGTGCGCCGATGCAATGTCCGTGGGGGGTCAAGGCCTTCACCAATTACTTAGGCTCCGATCAGGCGGCGTGGCGTGAGCACGATGCCAGTGAGTTATTGGCGCGCAAAGCGTTTGCGACTCCGATACTCGTCGACCAGGGAACGGCGGATCAGTTCTTGGCGGATCAACAGCTGTTGCCGGAGAAGCTATCGGCTGCCGCCAAACTATCGGGGCAGCGATTGACCTTGCGCATGCAACCGGGTTATGACCACGGCTATTACTTCATCCAGACCTTCATGGCCGATCACCTCAAGCATCACGCCGAGATTCTGAAATCCTGAGCTCTGAAATCCTGAGCCGGTGGTGACAGCCGGGTGCGGATCAGCGGCCTTGCACCAGCGGCTGGGAAGTCACCCGGCCGTCGAAATCCATCCAGACATGCTGAGCGAAATCGTACAGCTTGCAGCGCCGCACCGTGTTCCAGTAGTAGCGCCAGGTGAAGACCTCTGAGTTCAAGCGTTCGTCGAGCGTCGCGCTCAACCGCGCCTGGGCTTCCTTCAGGCGATACAGCGGGATACCCATGTTCACATGGTGCGCGCCGTGTTCGAGGATGTAGTGAATGAGTCCGTCGAGCGGTCGCATCAGCTTGATGTGAACGGTGGTCGTCGCGTAACCCGCATTGGCGCTCCACTCGTCGCGGCGCTCGTACCAGGCGACCCGCGGATGCGTGTGTTGCACGTAGATGACGAAACCCATCAAGCAATTCCACAGAAAAAACGGCACCACGAAACCGAAGGTCAGGAGCGACACGATTGACTTGCCGTCATGGATTCCCCAGGCCGTGAGGCCGCCAATCCACAATGCTGCGAAGGTCGCCACCAGAAAGCTATCGACGACGTGGCTGGTACGGCGTGTGGTCACGTGCTTGCGGCCCGGGAAGAACAGCTTCTTCCACCACATCTCGACCATGTAGTAAACGCCCTGGCCAAAACCGCTGCGATACACGCGTTCGAGTTGCCGGCGCATCCATGGCAGGCGGGCGAATTCGTGGGGCGAGTAGGGGGTCCAGACATAATCACGGCCTTTCAGATTCGTGAAGCCGTGATGCGCGAGATTATGCCCGACCTCCCACAAACTGTAAGGAGTCAGGGACGGCAGGAACGCGATTCTGCCGATCCATTGATTCAGCGTCTTCCTCGGCGTGTACGAGCCATGACAGGCGTCGTGACCGATCACGAAGAGTCGCGCAATCCACAGCGCCGCCACCAGTGACGCGAATACCTTGACCCCCATCGCGTCGACCACCAGCAAGCTCGCGATCGCCGCCCCGAGCACCACCCAGTCGAGGACAAACCAGATCAACGGGACAGCGACCGCTCGATCGACCGTGAACGGCTGAAGCAATTTCTGGAACTTGAAACGCGACTTATCGGCGCCGGGATTCGGATCCACGATGGTATCGAGGTCGGGGGACGAGGGCGTTCGAGATGAAGGTGCTTGCATTCGGAACTCCGGCCGGCCGAGGGAGCGAGGTAAGCCGCGTATCATACGCGTTGCGACCGATCGCCGGAATGCGGATCAGGCAGTTTCCGCATCGGGCCAGAGCAGAACTCCGAGATGCTCGCAGGCCTCGATGAGGGCCGTCGCCGCCTCGCGGGTGCTCGCATCCAGACGTCGATCGTGAGTCAGCAACCAGGTCAGCCGCGCGCGGCGCGAGCGGGCGGAGGGTTCGCTGTCGAATAATGCCGGGAACAGGCCGAGTGCATCGACAAATTCGCGCATGGGGGCCGCGGCCGGTGTATTCGGTGCCGGGGTCAGCAACAGCTTGAGCCAGGTCACACAGCGCTTGGCGAGCCCCGCGCGGGTGATTCCGAGGCTCGTGCGGCGCCGCGATTCACCGTCAGCCAGCGAATCCGCCAGATTTCGATAGCGCTCGACCGCCGACTCATCGGCGGGTAACGCAGGACTCGCGTCGGATAACACCGAACGCAGCAGGTCAGCCAGCAGCAGGGACAGCGACTCGGCCAAAAAACGCTGATTCTGATCGGCGTCGGGGCGGGCGAGATCTTCCCAACACCGCGGACCCCCTAATCGCCTGGCATTCGGAGATTTGGACATACCGCCAGTGTAGCGGCTCCGGCGCTCATCGCAACACTGTCGCAATAAGATTTGCCTGGCGTGGCATCGTCCGGCAAAAGAAATTATTATGTCAGGGATGCCGTTCACCCCTCTTCTGTCGGGAAAGCCGGTGACACTGGCTCCGGGTGTGCAGCGCATCGTGGCGCCGAATGCCGGGAAGATGACCGGACCGGGCACCAATACTTACCTGCTGGGATCGAACGAGGTCGTCGTACTCGATCCGGGGCCGAGCGATCCGAATCATCTGCGGACGATTCTGGCGGCGGCCGCCGGTCCGATTCGCTGGATCGTGGTCACCCACACTCACCGCGATCATTCGCCGCTCGCCGCGGAGTTGGCGCGGCTCACCGGGGCGCAGGCGATTGGCTTGCCGCCCCCCGGCGATGGGCGTCAGGACCTGAGTTTCCGGCCCGACCGGTTACCCCGGGATGGTGAGCGGTTGACGCTCGGCGACGTTGACTTGACGGTCATTCATACGCCGGGCCATGCGTCGAATTGCGTGTGCTATCTGCTCGACGCGGAACGGCTGCTGTTCACCGGCGATCATGTGCTCGATGGCGTCTCTCCGGTCATCCTGCCGCCCGATGGTGACATGGGTCATTATCTCGAGTCGCTCGACAAACTCAAGGGCTACGAATTCGAGCGAATTGCCCCGGGGCATGGAGCAGTGATGGACCGTGGCAAGCGGGTGTTGTCGCTGCTGGTTGCGCATCGCCTGGCGCGCGAGAGGAAGGTGCTCGCGGCGCTCGCTCTGCTGGGTGCGGTCGACCTGGAACGCTTGACGTCCGCGGTGTACGACGACGTGTCGCCGGACTTGCATGGGTGGGCCAAGCTCACGCTCGAGGCACATCTCATCAAGCTCGAGCGCGAGCGCCGGGTTGTCTCGAGCGGCGGCCGATGGCAGCAAAGCAGCGTTTGAATGTGTCGCTGCGCTCGGTGAGCGTGCGGCGCGGCAGCGCCTGGGCGCTGCGTGACGTATCGCTCGAGTTGCGGGCCGGCGAGCGTTGGGCGTTGATCGGCGGCAACGGCGCGGGCAAGACCCAGCTGCTCAAATTACTGGCCGCCGACGTGTGGCCCACACCGACGGGTCGCGAATCGCTGACCTATCGGCTGGCGGCTCGCACGCTCGATCTGACCGAGGTGAAACCGCGAATCGCCTATATTGGCGCCGAGTTGCAGGACAAATACGCGCGTTATGACTGGAATCACACTGTCATGGAGCTGCTCGCGACCGGTCTTCAGCGCAGTGATTTGTTGCTCCGCCCGGTCACCAAAGCGGAGCGCGTGCGCATTGCGAGCATGTTGGAGCTGTGCGGTCTCAAACATCTCGAACAGCGGCGCTTTCTGTCGCTGTCGTATGGGCAGAAGCGGCTTGCGCTGCTGGCGCGCGGCTTGGTGCAGCGACCCGATTGGCTGTTGCTCGACGAGTTCTACAATGGGCTCGATACCTATCACCGCAGCCGCATCGACGCGATTTTGGACCATGCCTATGCGGTGGGACAATCGTGGATCGCCTCGGCGCATCGCGCGATGGACGTGCCGCGGGGCACCGACGGCTTGATCGAGTTGCGCAGCGGCCGGGTCCACTCGGTGAGCCGTTTGAGCAGGCGGGCGCTCGAGCGTCTGGCGGCCGCCGCCGCGGAGCGGTCGCCGCCGCGGCGACGCCGGTCGTTCAGCGCGCGTCGCCGGCCGGCGCGCGCGAGCGGCAAGCTGCTCATCGACATTACGGCGGCCGACCTGTACGTCGATTATCGATTGGTGCTGCGCGATCTCCATTGGCAGCTGCGGCAGGGCGAGCACTGGGCCATTTTCGGCGCCAACGGTGCGGGTAAGTCGAGTTTCCTCAAGTTATTGTATGGCGATCTGTCGCCTGCGTTGGGCGGCAAGATCGAGCGCGTTGGTTTTCCCCGGGGTACGCCGGTTGCCGATTGGAAGCGCCGCGTGGGCTACGTCGCGCCGGAGCTACAAACCGACTATGCGGTGGATGTGACGGTTCTCGAACTGGTGGCAAGCGGGCGCTATTCGAGCATTGGCCTCAATGATCCTGCGACCCGCGCCGATACGCGCCGCGCGCGGCGCTGGCTCGAGTTTTTCGCGCTCCGTTCGTTTGCCGATCGGCGGCCACGCGAGCTGTCCTATGGCCAACTGCGCCGAGCCTTGTTTGCGCGGGCACTGTCGGGCCATGCGCGCATCCTGCTGCTCGATGAGCCGTTGACCGGTCTCGATCCGCGCCAGCGTGCGGTCATGAAGCGGTTGCTCGCGCGGCTGATGCGACGCGGTTTCACGTTGATCATTGCCGTCCACCACCCGGAAGACCTGCCGGATGGCATGACCCATGAGCTGCGCCTATTGGAGCGGCGCGCGGTGGGCAGGGATTTGCGGGACT
>Ga0116226_10000064_pt1 | contig 73643 bp, 61 predicted proteins | sample S1TSphfallax_FD_89692 | JGI IMG/M metagenome (GOLD analysis project Ga0116226, IMG submission 89692) | Host-associated microbial communities from peat moss isolated from Minnesota, USA - S1T2_Fa - Sphagnum fallax MG | ecosystem: Host-associated > Plants > Peat moss > Unclassified | place: USA... | reverse complement strand
GGTGGCGTCGAACGCGGCACCGTCGATATGGCGGCCAGCCTGCAGGAAGCCGGATGGCTGCCGCTGGTGGCGTCGAATGGCGGGCCGATGGTGCGTGAACTGGACCGTCTTGGCGTCCAGCATATCGTCTTGCCGCTCCACAGCAAGAACCCGCTGGTGATCCGCGCCAATATCGCCCGTTTGGAAGCGATCATCCGCGTCAACAAGGTGGATATCGTGCATGCCCGCTCGCGCGCCCCGGCCTGGAGCGCCTTTTATGCCGCGCAAAATACCAAAGTCCATTTCGTCACCACCTTTCATGGCACCTATAATCGCGGTCCCTTCGGTCTGAAGATCCCCTACAACGCCGTGATGACCCGAGGCGAACGGGTGATTGCCATCAGCAATTTCATCGCCGACCATATGCAGACGACCTACCATACCAGCCCGGACATTATCCGCGTCGTCCATCGCGGGATTGATATCGACAGGTTCGACCCCAACAAGGTCAGCCAGGAACGCATCATCCAATTGGCCAATCGCTGGCGGCTGCCGGACGGCTATGCCGTGGTGATGTTGCCGGGTCGACTGACTCGCTGGAAGGGGCAGGAAGTATTGATCGACGCGCTGGCGATGCTTGGGCGCCGCGACATACGCTGCCTGCTGGTCGGCTCGGATCAGGGGCGCACCGCCTATCATGACGAATTGCAGGCCATGGCCAAACGTCGCGATCTGAGTGACATTGTTCATATCGTCGGCGAGTGCAACGACATGCCGGCGGCTTATATGCTGACCGACGTGGTTGTCTCGGCCTCGACCGACCCTGAAGCCTTCGGCCGGGTGATTGTCGAGGCGCAAGCCATGGGTCGCCCGGTGGTGGCGACCGATAACGGGGCGGGTCGCGAGAATGTCCTCGACGGGCAGACCGGTCTTCTGGTTCCGCCGCGTGATCCGGCCGCCCTCGCGCTCGCAATCGACCGGGTGTTGGCCATCGGTCCCGCGGAACGCGCCGAGCGGGCGGCCTTGGCGATCGATTTCGTGCGGCGTAATTTCACCCGCCATCTGATGGGCGAGCGGACTCTCGCTGTCTATCGCGAACTATTGGGGCAAGCCTGATCGTGAGCGCGCCACCGCGCGTTTTGGTCATCAAGCTCTCGGCTTTGGGCGATTTCGTGCAGGCGATGGGACCCTTCGCCGCCATCAGGCGGCATCACGCCGATGCCCGCATCACCCTTCTTACCACCCGTCCTCTGGTCGAGCTGGCGCGCGCCAGCCCCTATTTCGACGAAATCTGGGTTGATCACCGGCCGAAGCCTTGGGATGTGCCGGGTCTGCTCAGACTCAGGAAGCTTTTGCGGTCGGCTAAATTCGAGATGGTCTACGATCTGCAGACGTCAGAGCGCAGCACCGGCTATTTCCACATGATGGGCGACCCCAACTGGTCGGGTATCGCCAATGGCTGCAAATATCCGCATCTCAATCCGGACCGCGATCTGATGCACACTCTCGATCGCCAAGCCGAGCAATTGCGTATGGCCGGCATCGCCGAAATTCCGCCGCCCGACCTGTCCTGGATCAAGCGTGATCTCAAGCGTCTCTCCTTGCCGTCCCGATTCGCCCTCATGGTGGCAGGGGGCGCCAGGCATCGTCCCGGCAAGCGCTGGCCGGCCGAGCATTATGCCGCTCTGACCCGACGCCTCGCGCAGCGGGACCTGGTCACCGTGCTAATCGGGCTTGAGGCCGACCGCGACGCGATTGATCAGATTCTTGCCGCCTCGCCAACCGCCATGTATGCGCCGACCGATCTGCTCGACATTCCGGCCATCGCCCGTCAGGCCCGCCTGGCGGTTGGCAATGACACCGGTCCGATGCATCTGATTGCTGCCGCCGGCTGTCGGTCTCTGGTGCTTTTTTCCGGCGAGTCCGATCCCTCCCTCTGCGCACCACGCGGCGATGTGACTGTCATCCAACGCGAGGACCTTGCGACGCTGGACGTTGAAGAGGTCGCGTCCCTGGTGGAACAGAGATGATACGGCGCTGGTTTCTTATCCTTCTGCTGCTTGCGCCCGGCGTCAGGGGGCTGGCCGACCCCGGGGATCGCGCCCGCGCCGACGCCCTCAATGCTCAGGTCATGGCGCTCTATGGTCAGGGAAAATTTGCCGAGGCGACGCCGCTGGCCGCTCAATTGGTGAGAATTCTCGAGCGCGATCTCGGTCCGGACAGTCTGGAACTGGCCAGCGGGCTGAATAATCTCGCCGAGCTCTACGTCAAGCAGCAGCATGAGCGCGAAGCCATCCCGCTGATGGCGCGCTGCCTGGCGATTCGCAGCAATAAACTTGGCGCCGATCATCCGGATGTTATCAAAACCCGCAACAAGCTGGAGGCGTTGCGGCGCACCGTTGTGGCGCAAACGCCGCCTCAGCCGCCAGTGTCGCCAGCGCCGCCGCCCCCAATCCGCAAGGAGATCCCGCGTGGACCCGCTCCCTTGCAGGCGGCGATGGAACACGCGCTTGAGCTTAATCAGCAATCGATCGCGCTCAGCAAACAGGAACGCTATGGCGAGGCCTTGCCTTTGGCGCAGCAGGTGCTGGCGATCTTCGAGAAGACCCTGCCGCCCGATCATCCCAATATCCCGATCGGGCTTGGCAATCTGGCCCAACTCTATGTGCAATTGCAGCGCTATGACGAGGCTCAGCCGCTTTATCAGCGGGCATTGGCGCTGCTGGAAAAACGGAAGGACGCCAACCCCACCGAGCTCGGCTACACTCTGGCCAATCTCGCCAATATCCAGGCGCGCGAGAAACATTTCCCCGAGGCCGAGGCGCTCTACAAACGCTGCCTGCCCTATCTTGAGCGCGCCTTGGGCGAAAAAAACGAGACGGTGGACCAGATCCTCAATAGTCTTGCCGAGATCGAACGGGCCCAAGGCCGGGTTGCCGAGCTCGACCCGTTGCTGAAGGGCCGCGTCAAACCGCCGCGTTTGGCCTTGCCAGGCGCCGCCGCGCCACCGCCCGACCTCTTGCCGCCGCCCAGCCTGGAAGATAGCGCCGCAGCATCCGCCCTTGATCAGAAGATCTATGACCTGACCGCCGCCAAAAAATTCGCCGAGGCGCTGCCGGTCGCGCTGCAATTGCAGCCTCTGTTAGAAAAAATGTATGGCCCGGATAACCTCGCGGTCGCGGTCAATCTCGATACATTGATTTCGCTCTATCGCCAACTGGGTCGCGAGAGCGACGCCGCGCCCCTGGTGAGCCGCGCCCAGAAGATCCGCGACCGGGCCGGCGCCCGGGATCACACGACAGCGGCTCCCAGCGTCGACCATTGACAGGGCCGGTCAACCCCGTAATGTGCGGATTCCCGCATTTCAGCCAGGATGAGAGACAGCCATGGTCGCCATTACTTTGCCCGATGGATCAGTCCGGACCTATGACCGGCCGGTGACGGGCATGGAGGTTGCCGCCGATATCGGCGCCGGTCTGGCCAAGGCGGCGCTGGCAATCCGCGTCGATGGCGAAATGAAGGACCTGGCGCTCGGCCTCGGCCAGGATACAAGTCTGTCCATCGTCACCGCAAAGGATGCCGACGCGCTTGAACTGCTCCGCCATGACGCCGCCCATGTGATGGCCGAGGCGGTTAAGGAACTCTATCCCGAGACCCAGGTCACCATTGGCCCGGCGATCGAGAACGGTTTTTATTATGATTTCTCGCGCGCCACGCCGTTCGTGCCGGAAGACCTGATTAAGATCGAGCAACGCATGCATGAGATCGTCGATCGCGACGAGACCATCAGCCGCGAGGAATGGACGCGCGACGATGCCGTAGCCTTCTTCGAGAGTATCGGCGAACGGTACAAGGCGGAAATCATCGCATCGATCCCCGCCGACCAGGCGATCGGTCTTTATCGTCAAGGTGATTTCATCGATCTCTGCCGCGGTCCGCATCTGCCCAGTACCCGCAAGCTCGGCCATGCCTTCAAGCTGATGAAGCTGGCCGGCGCCTACTGGCGTGGCGACTCGAAGAACGAGATGCTGACCCGCATCTATGGCACCGCCTGGTTCGACCAGAAGCAACTCGATGCCTATCTGCTGATGCTGGAAGAGGCCGAGAAGCGCGATCATCGCCGACTGGGCCGTGAGATGTCGCTGTTCCATCAGCAGGACGAAGCGGTCGGTTCGATCTTCTGGCATCCCAAGGGCTGGACTCTGTGGCGTACCATCGAAAGCTATATCCGCGCCAAGGTCGAGAAGAGTGGCTATCATGAGGTGAAAACGCCGCAATTGGTCGATCGCTCCTTGTGGGAAGCCTCGGGCCATTGGGAAAAATTTGGCGCCAATATGTTCACCGTGCACAGCCAGGATGACCGCACTCTCGCCGTCAAGCCGATGAACTGCCCGTGCCATGTGCAGATCTTCAAGGTCGGTATCAAATCCTATCGCGACCTGCCTCTCCGCATGGCCGAGTTCGGCGCCTGCCATCGTTATGAGCCGTCGGGCGCGATGCATGGCATCATGCGGGTGCGCGCCTTCACCCAGGATGACGCGCATATTTTCTGCACCCCCGACCAGATCACGTCTGAGACCATCGCCTTCTGCGAATTGCTGAAAGAGGTCTATGCCGATTTCGGCTTCCCCGAATTCAAGGTCAAATTCTCCGATCGCCCGGCTGTTCGCGCCGGCTCCGATGAAACCTGGGACAAGGCAGAGCGAGCCCTGCTTGAGGCGGCCGCGGCGGCCGGTCTCGAGACCATCCTCAATCCGGGCGAAGGCGCCTTCTATGGGCCGAAGCTGGAATTCGTGCTGCGTGACGCGATCGGGCGCGATTGGCAGTGCGGGACCTTGCAGGTCGATTTCGTCCTGCCCGAACGGCTCGACGCCTCCTATATCGCCGAGGATGGCGAAAAACATCGTCCGGTCATGTTGCATCGTGCGATTTTAGGCTCATTCGAACGCTTCATCGGCATTCTGATCGAGCATCATGCGGGTAAATTTCCGTTCTGGCTGGCGCCGCTGCAAGTTGTCGTCGCGACCATCACTAATGAAGCCGACTCCTATGCCGAACATGTGCTTGCCCAGCTCAAAAAAGCCGGCATCCGCGCCGAGATCGACCTCAGGAACGAGAAGATCAACTTCAAGGTCCGCGAGCATAGTCTGGCCAAGGTGCCGGTGATGCTGGTGGTCGGCAAAAAGGAAGCCGAGGGGGGGACGGTGGCGCTCAGGCGAATGGGCGGTGCCGACCAAGAAGTCCTTGCGCTTGCCGACGCGATCGTTGATCTTAGCGCTGACTCGGCAGCGCCATCGGCGTGAGCCGTTGTACTTTTTTCAATAATAGCAGGAGAGTTTCATAGCCAGACCACCTATGACGGCGCCGAAGGACCAGGACGGTCCGCGCGTTAATACCGAGATCGATGCCCGCTCCATCCGCCTCATTGATGCCGATGGAGAGATGGTTGGCGTTGTTTCCCTGCGAGAAGGTTTGGACATGGCGGCGGAAGTAGGACTCGACCTGGTCGAGGTATCGCCCAATGCCGACCCACCGGTTTGTAAAATTCTGGACTTCGGTAAATTCAAATATGAGATCCAGAAGAAAAAAGCCGAGGCCCGCAAGAAACAAAAAGTGATCGAGGTCAAGGAGGTCAAACTTCGTCCAAACATCGACGATAATGACTATGAAGTGAAAATGCGCGCCATGCGCAAATTCATCAATGAAGGCGACAAGGTAAAGATCACCCTACGCTTTCGCGGCCGTGAAATGGCGCATCAACATCTTGGCGTGGCCGTGCTCGATCGCGTTAGAGAAGCACTCGATGATCTCGCCAAAGTCGAATCCCTTCCGCGCATGGAGGGACGGCAGATGGTGATGGTGATGTCGCCCAGATAACCGATGACGCGATGAGCGAAATAGAGATCGAAGTCAGGGACACAGTGCTGTCCCTGCGCTTCAACCGCCCGGAAAAAAAGAATGCCATCACTGAAGCCATGTATATCGCCATGGCTCAGGCGATCGAGGTCATCGATCCAAAAGTCCGAGTTGTGCTGTTTTCTGGGGCTGGCGGCTGTTTCTCGGCCGGCAACGATCTGAAAAGCTTCCTGCAGTCCCCGCCCAAGGATGCCGGCCATCCGGTCATCCGCTTCATCAAGGCTCTGCCCAACGTCGCCGTCCCCATGGTGGCGGCGGTCGAAGGAGCAGCCATCGGCATCGGGACCACCTTGCTGCTGCATTGCGATCTGGTGGTGGCGGCGACCTCGGCGCAATTCGGCCTGCCCTTCGTGAAACTGGGGCTGGTCCCCGAGGCCGGTTCATCACTCCTGCTGCCCAACCTGATTGGTTATCAGCGCGCAGCACAGATGCTGCTGCTCGGCGATCCCCTTGATGCGGCGACGGCCGAGCGTTTCGGTCTGGTGACCCATCTGGTCGAGCCGGCGCAGCTGATGGCGACCGTCGACGCCCTGGTCGCCAAGCTGGTGGCCCTGCCGCCGGCGGCCTTGCGTGCCACCAAGCGGCTCCTCAAAACGAACGAGACATCGGCCCGCATCGATGAAGAATTGGCGGTCTTCCTCGATCGCCTGACCTCGGCGGAACTGAAAGAGGCGGCGACCGCCTTTCTGGAAAAGCGGCCCGCCGATTTTTCAAAGTTTACTGATGCTCCGGCATGCTGACCACCAACCCGTCCAACCCCGCCGTCACGGCGATCTGGCACGACAGCCGGCTGTTGGGCTTCGCATTCTGTACATAATTCAGCATCGATTTCTCGTCTTCGAGCGGTGCCGCGACTTTGTCGATCCAGGCCGCGTCGATGAAGACATGACAGGTGGCGCAGGCGCAATTGCCGCCGCAATCGGCGTCGATACCGGGAACGCCATTGCGCACGGCGCCCTCCATGACCGACTGGCCGGGCGGGACATCGACCGAGTGGGGCGTGCCGTCGAATTCTACATAGGTAATGCGGGCCATCTTGCTTCCTCTTTTGCACCTGCGCCGGGGCAGTGAGACGATTTTAACCGAACGCTTGCAAATCGGTAGCCCCCCCTTTATAAACACCCCCTCCATAGGTGGGCGAGGCTTGATAGGGCATGCCTCGGCACTCGGAATCGCTCATTAAATCTTTGAAAGGTAGCGAAAAATGCCCAAAATGAAGACCAAGAGCGCGGCCAAGAAGCGGCTCCGCCTTACCGGTACGGGAAAAGTTCGTGCCAATGTGGCGTTCAAACGCCACTGCCTGTCCGCCAAGACGTCGAAAATGAAGCGTCAGGCGCGCGGCACCTTCATCGTCGCGGAAGCCGATCAGGCCGCGATCAAGAAGCACTTCCTGCCGTACGGAGGCTGATCCATGGCTCGTGTCAAGCGGGGCGTCACGACGCACGCCCGTCATCGTAAGATCATCAAGTTGGCCAAGGGCTATCGCGGCCGTTCCAGCACCAATTTCCGGATCGCCATTGAGCGGGTGGAAAAGGCGCTGCGCTACGCCTATCGCGATCGCCGTAATCGCAAGCGGGAGTTCCGCGCTCTGTGGATTCAGCGCATCAATGCCGGCGCGCGCCTGAATGGTCTGACCTATTCGCGGTTTATCAACGGTCTGAAGAAGGCCGGGATCGAACTCGACCGCAAGGTTCTCTCCGACATCGCCACCCGCGAGCCGGAAGCCTTCAAGTCGCTGGTCGACCAGGCGCATCAGGCCCTCAAGTCCGCCTGAGTTCTGCCCTGATTTTTAAACTGTAAGAAAGGGGTTGTCTCTGGGGCGGCCCCTTTTTTTTCTCTTTCGCCGGACCCACGATAGATGACCGATCTTGCGTCACTCCTTGATCACTCCCTGGCTGCCATCGCCACGGCTCCCGACCTCGAAGCGCTCGAAGCGCTCCGGGTCGGATTGCTCGGCAAAAAGGGCGAAATCAGCCTGCTGATGAAGGGCTTGGGCGAGATGGGGCCCGATGAGCGCAAGGCCTTTGGTCAGCAGGTCAATGGTCTCAGGGACGATGTGACAGCGGCGCTCGACGCCAGGAAAGCCGTCCTCGCCAGCGCCGCCTTGGACGCCAGGCTGGCCAAAGAGACCATCGATATTACCTTGACCGTGCGTCCCGAGGGCGAGGGGCGGGTCCATCCGATCAGTCAGACGATTGATGAGATCGTCGCCATTTTCGGTCAGATGGGCTTTGCGGTCGCTGAAGGGCCGGATATCGAGGATGATTTTCATAATTTCACGGCGCTGAATTTCCCGCCCGACCACCCGGCGCGGCAGATGCACGATACTTTTTTCCTGCCCGAACAATCGGACGGCACGCGGCGCCTGCTGCGGACCCATACCTCGCCGGTGCAGGTTCGCACCATGCTGTCGCAGAAACCGCCGATCCGCGTCATCATTCCCGGCCGGACCTATCGTTGTGATTCCGATATGACCCACACGCCGATGTTCCATCAGGTCGAAGGTCTGGTGATCGACGAGGCGACCCATATGGGCCACCTCAAGGGCTGCCTGATCGAGTTCGTCCGCAGCTTTTTTGAGATCGACGATGTGCCGGTGCGGTTCAGACCAAGCTTCTTCCCGTTCACCGAACCGTCGGCGGAGGTCGATATTGGCTGCTCGCGCAAGGACGGCGAGCTGAAGATTGGCGCTGGTGCCGACTGGCTGGAGATCCTGGGCTGCGGCATGGTGCATCCCAATGTGCTGAAAAATTGCGGCACCGACCCCGAGCGTTATCAGGGCTTCGCTTTCGGCATGGGCATCGAGCGGATCGCCATGCTGAAATATGGCATTCCCGATCTGCGCACTTTCTTCGACAGCGATTTGCGCTGGCTCAAGCATTACGGCTTCCTGCCCCTCGATGTGCCGACTTTGGCCGGAGGCTTGGCGCGATGAAATTCACTCTGTCCTGGTTGAAGACCCATCTTGAGACCGACGCCAGTATCGAAGAAATTGCCGACCGTCTTACAGCGCTGGGCCTTGAGCTGGAGTCCTTGGCGGATCCGACTGACCGGCTGAAGGGCTTCGTCGTCGGCCATATCCTGTCGGCCGAAAAGCATCCCAATGCCGATCGCCTCAAGCTCTGTATGGTGAATGCCGGGACCAAGGTTCTGCAGGTCGTCTGCGGCGCGCCTAATGCGCGGGCCGGACTCAAGGTGATTCTGGCGCAGCCCGGCGTGGTCGTTCCGATCACCGGCGAACCGCTCAAGGCCGGCAAGGTTCGCGACGTCGAAAGCCAGGGCATGATGTGCTCCTGGCGCGAATTGCTGATGGGCGACGATCATGACGGAATCGCCGAATTGCGGGAGGACGCTGAGCCTGGCGAGCCGGTCGCCACTGTCATCGACCTCGATCCGCTGTTCGATATCAGCGTTACCCCCAATCGCGCCGATTGTCTCGGCGTCCGCGGCGTCGCCCGCGATCTCGCGGCCTCCGGGCTTGGACGCCTCAAGGACCTTCCGATCACGCCGGTCAAAGGCCAATTCGCCTCGCCGATTGCCGTCGCCCTGGATGAGTCGGGTTGTCTGTTGTTCGGCGGTCGCTGGATCCGCGACGTCACGAATGGTGAAAGCCCCGATTGGCTGAAAGACCGCCTGACCTCAATCGGCCTGAAGCCGATCTCGGTCCTGGTCGACATCACCAATTTCTTCACCTTCGATCTCTGTCGGCCTCTCCATGTATTCGACGCCGGAAAGCTGCAGGGCGATCTGACTGTCCGTCTTGCCCGCCCTGGCGAGACCCTGCTGGCGCTGAACGGCAAGACCTTGGCCCTGACGCCGTCCATGACGGTAATCGCCGATGCGAAGGGCGTGCAATCGATCGGCGGTATAATGGGCGGCGAAACGACCGGCGTCTCGAGCGGGACCCGCGATGTATTTCTCGAGGCGGCGCTGTTCAGCCCGGCTCAGATCGCCGCCACCGGCCGCGCCTTGGGGCTGGAATCCGATGCGCGCTATCGCTTCGAACGCGGCATCGATCCGGCCCTTGTCCTGCCGGCCTTGGAACTGGCGACCAGGATGATCCTCGATCTGTGCGGCGGCGAGGCCTCGGAAACGCTGGTGGCCGGCGAGCTTCCGGCACGCTTGCCGCCGGTCGCCTTCCGACCCGAGCGGACCCTGCGTCTCGGCGGTATCGAGATTGCGGCGGTTGATCAGCGCCGTTTCCTGACGGCGCTCGGCTGCGAGGTCAGCGAGTCCTGGTCGGTCACCTTGCCGTCCTGGCGGGTCGATCTCACTGCCGAGCATGATCTGGTCGAGGAAGTGTTGCGTCTCAACGGCTATGACGCGATCCCCGTCACGACCATGACCCGTCCCGAGATCGCCCGTCCGGTGCTGACGCCAGCCCAGCGCCGGGTCACCTGGTTGCGGCGCGCTCTGGCCGAACGCGGTCTGTTCGAGACCGTGACCTGGTCCTTTCTGCCGCGCGCCCAAGCCGAATTGTTCGGCGGCGGGCAGGCGGAATTGCTCCTGGCCAATCCGATCTCAAGTGACCTCGACTGCCTGCGTCCCAGTCTGTTGCCCAATCTGCTGGCGGCGGTCGCCCGCAATCACGACCGAGGCAATAAGGATGTGGCGCTGTTCGAGGTCGGTCCGCAATTCACAGGCGACCAGCCGGCCGATCAGCAGGCCATGGTGGTTGGTGTTCGCGCCGGCCCGATCCGGCAGCGTCACTGGTCGACGCCCCAGCGGGTAGTCGATGCATTCGACGCCAAGGCCGATGCGCTGGCCGCCATCGCCGCGGCCGGCGGCCCGACCGAGAGTCTGCTGGTGGTGGCCGAGTCGCCAATCTGGTATCATCCTGGCCGGTCGGGCTGCCTGAAATTGGGTAATCGGCCGCTCGCCTGGTTCGGCGAAATCCATCCCCGGCTGCTCGCCGCCTATGATATCGATGTGCCGATCGTCGCCTTTGAGCTGGCGCTCGATGTGCTGCCGCCCCTCAAGGTCAAGGCCGGCAAGGCGCGCCCAGCCTTCCGGCCTCCGGCGCTGCAAGCCATTGAACGCGACTTCGCCTTTCTGGTTGATGACAGGGTTTCGGCCGACAGCATCCTCCGCGCGGCGCGCAGTGCCGATAAGGCGATGATCACCGGGGTCAGTCTGTTCGATCTCTATCAGGGTCCCCCTCTTGCGGCGGGGAAAAAGAGCCTGGCGATCCAGGTGACCTTGCAGCCGACCGGGAAGACCCTGACCGACGCCGAGATAGAGGCCATTTCAGCGCGGATCATCGATGCGGTGATCAAGGTCAGCGGTGGACAATTGCGCGGGTGATGACAGTATTATTTAGGTGTTTCCGTTATGACCGATACCAAACATATCCGTAATTTCGCGATCATCGCGCATATCGATCATGGCAAATCAACCTTGGCCGATCGGCTGATCCAGAAATGCGGCGGCATCGAGGAGCGCGAGATGCGCGACCAGATTCTCGATTCCATGGATATCGAACGCGAACGCGGCATCACCATCAAGGCCCAGACCGTGCGCCTGGCCTACAAGGCGCTGGATGGCGAGACCTATCAGCTCAATCTGATGGACACGCCCGGCCATGTCGACTTCGCCTATGAGGTCAGCCGCTCGCTCGCCGCCTGCGAGGGTTCGCTGCTGGTGGTCGACGCGAGTCAGGGCGTGGAGGCGCAGACTCTGGCCAATGTCTATCAGGCGATCGAGAATAATCACGAGATCGTGCCGGTGCTGAACAAGATCGATCTACCCGCCGCCGAGCCCGATCGGGTCAAGCAGCAGATCGAGGATGTGATCGGCCTCGACGCCTCGGACGCGGTGATGATTTCCGCCAAAACCGGTCTTGGCATTGGCGATGTGCTGGAAGCCTTGGTCACCCGTCTGCCACCGCCCGAAGGCAATGCCGATCTGCCGCTGCAGGCGCTGCTGGTCGATAGCTGGTATGACAGCTATCTCGGCGTGGTCAATCTGGTGCGCATCAAGCATGGGGTGATGAAGCGCGGCCAGAAGATCCGCATGATGATGACCGGCGGAGTCTATCAGGTCGAGCAGGTCGGCTATTTCACCCCCAAAATGGTGCAGGTGGATGCCCTCTATCCCGGCGAGATGGGCTTTTTGCAGGCCAGCATCAAAGCCGTGGCCGATTGTCAGGTCGGCGACACCATCACCGACGACAAGCGTCCGGCGGCCGAAGCCTTGCCCGGTTTCAAACCGAATGTGCCGGTGGTGTTCTGCGGTCTGTTCCCGGTCGACGCCAATGATTTCGAGCAATTACGCGAAAGTCTCGGCAAGCTTCGCCTCAATGACGCCAGCTTCGAATTCGAGGCGGAGACCTCGGCCGCCCTCGGCTTCGGCTTCCGCTGCGGCTTTCTCGGCCTGTTGCATCTTGAAATCATCCAGGAGCGCCTGGAGCGCGAATTCAATCTCGATCTGATTACCACCGCGCCGTCGGTGGTCTATCGCATTCACCTGACCGCCGGCGGCATGATCGAGATGCATAATCCGGCCGACATGCCCGAGGTCACCAAGATCCTGCGAATCGAGGAGCCATGGATCAAGGCGACCATCCTGGTGCCCGACGAGTATCTGGGGCCGGTACTGCAGCTGTGCACCGACCGCCGCGGCATCCAGATCGATCTGACCTATGCCGGCAACCGCGCCATGCTGGTCTATCGCCTGCCGCTCAATGAAATTGTCTTCGATTTCTATGATCGCCTGAAATCGATCAGTCGCGGCTATGCCAGCTTCGATTATGATATGGATGGCTATGAGGACGCCGACCTGGTGAAGGTCAATATCCTGGTCAATGCCGAACCGGTCGATGCCCTGGCTTTCATCGCCCACAAATCGGTCGTGGAGTCGCGTGGGCGTAACATTTGTGCCCGTCTCAAGGAATTGATCCCACGGCAGATGTTCCAGATCGCCATCCAGGCGGCGATCGGCGGCCGCATCATCGCCCGTGAGAGTCTGAGCGCGCTCAGGAAGGACGTGCTGGCCAAATGTTATGGCGGCGACATCAGCCGCAAGCGCAAGCTGCTCGACAAGCAGAAAGAAGGCAAGAAGCGCATGCGCCAGTTCGGCAAGGTCGAGATTCCGCAGTCAGCCTTCCTGGCCGCGCTGAAGATGGGGGATGACTGAGTAGTTTGGCTCAGCTGAAGTGGCGCGAACGGCCCCGAATGCGCTGCCGCCGCGGCCTGCAGCTCCACAGCAACATCAGCCCGAGCGGCGCGATGACCGTCCATGCCGGCCAAGCCATCAGCAGAGCGGCGATCGACGGACCCGATGGGTCCCAATCGCGTCCTGCCAGCAGAACCCAGACATCGCGCGTGACGATCCCTGTGTGATCACCGGGCCCTAAAGCCAACACGGCATCCCCCGATGCCATGAGCAATGAGATGCCCAAAAACAACCAACCGACGAGGCGACCTATCAACATTATACCCTCGGTCACAGTCTTAACGCTCAGATTTATTTGGATAACTATAAAGAAGCAAATAGTGACGATGTTCGCAAGTACTTTCACTGGTACGTTCGAGAAGATTTTTCCAGGCGCAGCGCGCTTTTGCGGCGGGGTCGGGGTAGCAATGTTACTGTACATCGCGGCCTGGGGTTGCAATCCCCTCAGCCCTCGTATAATTTGCGCGGCTCGTCGGTGAACCTGAAAGATTCACGAGATGTTCAGGAGGGATGGCCGAGTGGTTGAAGGCGCACGCCTGGAAAGTGTGTATACGTCAAAAGCGTATCGAGGGTTCGAATCCCTCTCCCTCCGCCACTTGCGCTTGAAAATCAGCGCGCCCGCGGTGAAAGCGTCATTCCCCAAGCCACCGACCAGCACGTTGGCGCTCGCCGCGTCGCCGTCGGCGATCAGGGTGGCTGCGAGATTGTTGGCAATCCCGACATCTACGGTCGTGCCGACAGCTATGCAGATATTTTCAATCGGTCCAACTGGCGAGTCCCCCGCCGAATCGACGGCGTAATAGGCATCCCCGACGAGGGTGCTGCTGTAGGCGGCCTGATTGAGATTAATTTCGACCGGGTTGGTGCAGGCAGTGAAGTCGAAGCAATTAGCGCCCGATACGTTGGCGCCGATCCCTACGGTTTCCGGAGCCGTCGTGTCTGTGAAGTGATAGGTGTGGTTTTTGCCGATCGACGTAACGATCGTGCCACTCGTCGAACCGATGAAGCCGTTTTCATTGACGCCGTAAAGTTCCTGAATGGCCTCCACGTCCAATAGCTGCAACGTTTGTGGAAATGCGTTGCCCATGCCGCTGCCATGCGCCGTATTCCATACGCCCGCGGTCACGGTGTAGTCGAAATTGACGAATTGCGGCGGCGTCACGAATTCGTTGGCGCCGCCCCCCGCCTGGCTGTCAAGCAGCCCGAGAACGTTTCCAAGCTCATGCAGCGAGACGAATGTCGCGTAAAGGGGGTCGGCATTGCCCGAATAAGAGCCGTAGCTGACATAGGAGGATAAGGCGGTATGGCCGTCCGCGGCATAGATATTGGTTGTGCCCGCGGCAGTGCGAACGTCGATTCCGCTATCGCTACCAAAATTGATCTGCCCTGCGCTGGCGACTTGGGTGAAGGTCAGGTTCGTGACGGCGGAGATGTTGGCCAGCGCTTCGATAATGCCGGCCAGTTCCACAGCCGTCACATGCGACCAGTCTGCCGCGGGCCCGGCTCCCGCGGCCGGCGGCGGCGAAGTCTCGAAATCAAAGGTGAGGCTGAGGGGTGTCCCTAATGGATTCGAATTCCATCGAACGGTCGAAAACAATTCCGCCGCAGGCGGTAAAGTCGCTGTTGTCACGATTGCCCCGCAAATTTTATGCTTCTGTTCGGCAAGAGCGTCAGAGCGGCCAAACGCCGATGGACTTGTCTGAATAAGGAATGCTCGGGTTTGGATCCCCTTCGTGCAATAAAAAAATTGGCTTTCCCCAGGAGAATGGCGCGGCTTCCATGTTCAGGGGGCGCCAATGGCCGATGGCACAGTCAACATTTACTTCTTGATTTGGAAACGTTGTTACGAACGCATATTTAAATCCAGCGCGTTTCCAGAGCGATTGTGCTGCATTAATAGAATCAAAGGGAAAATGCACAAAGCAATCGCGGCAAAATATGGCGTCAGCAGTTGGTAAAATATCGGTGGTAATATTATTGATTTGGAAATGATAATTCGGTGGAAAAGGCCCATTATTTAGATTTTCAATCAATTTTTGCACAATATCTACGCCAATAAATTTGGTAAATTTATAATCAAGATGCCTCATCCAATTCATGTCGCCGCAGGGCGCGTCCACCAATGTTCGTATTCCTAATAATGAAAATGCATAACTGAGTTTTTTCCGTAGGAGTTTGGTAGATTCTAACGTCGACCCTGGCCCAGAAACAGATTCTTCTGAACCCCATACATTTTGTTCAAATACTTCTCTAAATATTTGAACTTCTTTGTTTTCAGTCATTAAGCGATTTTTTCAAAAGCATCAAGGCGAGCGCTCCATCGGCACTGATTATAATGGCATCATCTGGCCGGTCAAACTCTCGGCTAATTTTTTCCTGCCGATCCTCGGGAGTCGCAGACTTCTTTGGCTGCCCACCCTTGCTCAGAGATCGCCCTCTAAGCCATTGAATGAGAGACTGATTCAGCTCATAGATTTAATCGCAAAGCGATTCAATCTATGAGCATCAGGCTCTAGTCCCGGCATTTCACGATTGCGGCGTTCAGTGTGGCCAGCTGGTCGGGCGGCCAATCTTTCCCGACATAGAACCCGACCTGCCGTCGATCAAAGGCTTCAGTCTTTAGTGGCTCGGTGAAGGTCGTCGCGAATGTAGCCAACACCATATCGGGAATAACGACAGCGTCAACGCGACCAGCGCCGAGCATTTTCAGTAGATTTTCGTAGCTGTGCCCGACTTCGATGTTACGGAAATGGTTAGCAATTATTTCGTTCAACTGCGTGGAGCCTTCCCTCACGCCAATGTGTATATGTGCCTTATCTGAGAAATCAGGTTTGGAGCCTCTGTAGACAAAATCATCGACCGATAAAAAAATATACTCGCTTCTAATAAGAAACTTGTCGCGTTGATCAGAAAAACCCATCGGGAAAATAAAATCGAGCTCAAGTTTCGCTGCCATCGAGAGGAGTCTGTTGGTTGGATAATATTTCCAGTGAATGTCGAACCCGGTTAATTTCGCGATGCAGGCTAATTTATCGGCGACAAAATTGGGCCCACGAAACAATCCATGATCAAGCACCACGCTATTGTCATCCGGAACACCACCTCGCAGCTCGGTCGCGAGGGTGAGCGAAGGCCCGAAAATCAATCCGGCAGCTGTCAATAAAAGGACAAAGAGCCTGGGCAATTACATCTCACAGCAAATAGACTGATCCGACCGTACTCTACGCACAAAATATGATCGCCATCCATCCTTTGCGCTTTTATAAGCGGTTCCCGATGATGTTCGACTGGCTGCCACGGCTCCATCTTTGCGCTGCGGCGCGCGCCAGTCGCCATGCATGTAAGCTCGATATCGGAATGAGCAGTCTGCGCCAGATCGAAGATCCGGATCTGGTCGCAGTGATCGTGGCAGCGGGATTATCGCGGCCGGAAATCAACAAGGCGGATTTTTTCCATGATAAATATCAGGTGGATATCGATGGTTGGGCGTTCAGCCACACGGATCGGTGCGCGGCGATTTCTGCGAATGCGCAGGCATTGGCCGCACATATTCAGCTGGTTCCCGCCTTGGCAGACGCGGAGCAGGCGATTTTCCTATGTCTGGAGCCGGTATGAGAAGGATCTGGCGGGCCGGTCGGCCTTGTTGACGAAGATCGGGAGATTTCTCTCCCGATCACGCAGCAACAGGAGATCAGCCGAGGTCGGTGCTTGAGAAAGCGGTCGGCGCCACGCCAACCACGGTCGCCACCAGGGTCAGTTCCGCGGCAACCACCGTGTGATTGAGATTGGTGTCGGCGCTGGCGGTCAAGGACGAGGCCGGGATAATGCCATTGCTGACACCGGCCGTGGAGCCGAAGAAATAGAACACCGTATTGCCTGAGCTGTTCAGCCCCATGAAGGTCAGATGTTCGCCGGCGACATCGGCGACGGCATAGGCGGCGTTGGCAGCGGTCGCCACGGTGGCAGCAGTGCCGGCGCCGACATTGCCGACATTGATCACATAGTCGGTTCCGCTCGAGAAATTCAAGCCGCTGACCTGGGTGGTGCTGCCATCGAGAATCTGTACATTGGCGGCGTTATTGGTGTTGGCGAGATTGAGGCTGGTGCCGCTGCCGGCACCGAAGCCGACGATGGTGGTATTGGTGCCGCCCAGCAGATTGACCACATCGATGCCGCCATGACCCAATGACAGAGTGTTGTTGGCGCCATTGACGGTGATCACGCTGTTGGCCGTGCTGTCATAAAGAGTATTGCCGCTGCTGTTGATCACCGCGTTGGCAAAATTGGCCGAGAGGTCCACGCTCTCCACCGGCGCCGCGGCGCTCAGGGTAATCGAACCGGCGATACCATTGGCGAGCGGGCTGACGGTGATACCGTTGGCTGTCGTGCTGCCGCTGATCGAGGTCGGATCGATGGCCGCGCTATTCAGAGTACCGCCGGCGCTGACTTCGCTCAGCACTGTGGTGGCCGGCAGAAGATTGCCCGCATCGGCATAGGCGCCATTGTTGGTGTTGACCAGGAAGTCGGCGATCTTGGCCTGATTTTCCGGGCTGATGGCGAAATTGATCAGCAATTGCGCGCGGTCGAAGGTGCCGCTGGTGAGATCATTGACATAATAGTTCAGCTCGAAAGCCGACGGCGTGCGGTCGAGCACATTGGCGTAAAGCGTCTTGATGAAGGCCTGGTCGTTCGGGCCGCCATTGTCGGACGGTGCGGCAGCGGACGGATAGTCGCCGAGAAACTCCGGAGAGGCAAGGAAGTTGGCGGCCGTCTGATGCAGGCTCAGGGTGCCGGCTGCAATCGGCGCGGCATAATATTCCAGGCCGTGCAGGTCGGGTTGGCGCAAGAAGGCCGCCTGATAGAGACTGGCAATCTGGGCATTGGTGCTGCCCTCCACAAAATAGATCGACTGAAAGGAGCCGTCCGCATTGCTGGCCGCATCGTTGAAGATGAGGTAGTTGGCACCGGTGATGCTCTCAGACGCGCCGGTATTGTTGTCATGCAGGGTCACCGTGCCATTGGCGGCGACATTAAAGGAGAAACTGTCGGGTGAACCCGCTGCCGCGGCCGTGGTGGAATGGGCCCCGTCGATAATCACCGCATTGAAGCCGCTGCCTAAGGAGACAGCGCTGGCGCCGGCCGCGATGGAGGAAATCTCGATAACCTGATCGGAACCCGGATGGGTCGTGCCGGGGATATACCGCACGCCCTGGCCCTGAGTATTTTCGATGAAGGCCACGGCATTGGCCGAATAGCCGGTAATGGCCAGCGTGTAGCTGCCCTGGATCTTGCTCAGCACCGGATAATCCGTGTCGAACTGGGCGGCGGTCAGGGTCAGCACCGGTGTGCTGTCAATCTGATCATCGGTGAGGGTGATGGATTTGAGCAGTCCCGCGGCATTGACGGTCTCCAGACCATCGATATTGGTCTGGATATTCGCGACGCTGTCCGAAATGGCATTGGCGACGGTCAAGGTGCCGGCCTGATAATTGGCGATCTCCTGCGCCACCGAGTCGAAGACTCCGGTCGTGCTGGTGCCGGCGGCAAAACTTCCCGTATAGGTCGCCGCTGAGAGCGTGTAGCTGCCAGTGGCTTCGCTCGCGCTCGAGGCGGCGACGAAATAGGTGCCGGTCGTGGTCGGCGCGAAGGATGTTTCATTGCCGCCGGTGACCAGTTCGGTGCCGCTGCTGTTATAGAGCGTGACCTGGCTGCCGCTCAGCGCGCCATTGATATCGAAGACATATTCTTTGCCGGCGGTCAGGGTGACCTTGAACCAGTCATTCTGGCCGGCAGTGGACAGGCTGCCGCTGGTCTTGCCGCCGATCGCAAGAACACTCGTCGTGTTGATATTGCCGAGAACATCCGGTGTCGCGGTGCTTTCCGAGATGGTATAGCTGCCGGTATTGGCGAGGAAGCCGGACGCGCCGACGAAATAGGTACCGGCGCTTGGCGCCTCGAAGGTCAGCTGCGCCGGGTTCGAGCCGCTCGACTGCACCTGGCTGACCTGTACGCCGGCGGAATTATAGAGCGTGACGGCAGGCGCCGAGAGGCTGCTGCCGGCGACCTTGAAGACATATTCGGTATTGGCCGCCAGCGAGACCTTGAACCAGTTGCTCTCGCCCGGCACGGTGAGGCTGCTGCTGACCGGGCTGCCGACCGCCAAAGTACCGGCGGTATTGATGGTGCTGACATAGGGATCCGCGGCGGTGGTCACGCCCACTGTGAAAGTGCCGGTGTTGCCGAGGATTCCGCCCGCTTCCACATAATAGGTGCCGCTGGTGGTGGGCGTGAAAGCGCGCTCGGCGCCATTGGTGGTCCCGCCGCTGATCTGCTGCACTACGGCATTGCCATTGGCGTCATAGACCGCGACTGAGGCGTTGCCGCCCAAAGTGCCGCCAGAGACACTGAAGACATATTGGGTGCCGGCAGTCAGTGCGACGCCGTACCAGTCGCGCTGCTGCACCGTGGCGATTGTGCCGCTGACCGTGCCTCCGACAGTGACGCTGCCGGCGGTTGCGACCGTGTCGCCGACGTCAGGCGTCGGGTTGCTGGCGGTCAGGGTGAAGCTGCCGGTGGCGGCACCAGTGCCCGAGACGCCGACGAAATAGGTGCCGCTGGTTGTCGGGATATAGGTTACCTGGCCACCGGCGGTCTGCTCATAGTCGGTGCCCGACTGGACAGATTGCCCGGCACTGTTATAGAGCGTGACCAACTGATTGGACGTGCTGGCCAGAGTGCCTGAACTGACGTTGAAGCTATATTCCTGGCCGGCGGTCAACTGCACTTTGAACCAGTCATTCTGGCCCGCCACACTCAGAGTGCCCGATGCCGAGGCACCGATGGCGATGGTGCCGGTCGTGTTGACATTGCCGACATAGTCGGGCGTGAAGCTGGAAGCGATCAGCGCGAATTTGCCGATCTGCTGCCCGCTGGCCGACGATGCGCCGACATAGTAGGTGCCGGTACTGATCGGCGTGAAGGCAAGTTGGGTATTTTCGCCGCTGGGGCCGCCCGCACCGCCGCCGCTGACCGAGGTGACAAGGCTGCCGGAGGCGTTATAGATACTGACCTCAGGATCCGACAGGGTCGAATTGCCCAGATTGAAGACATATTCCGTTCCGGCCTGGAGCGTGATGCCAAACCAGTTACTGTCGCCAGCGACTTGGATGGTTCCGGTCGTGGCGCCTAGAAATGTCGTCGTCATAAGTGACTCCCCGTGTTCGGAATAGAGCGAATGTCAGGCCGGAGCATAGGGCAAGGTAGTTAATGAATCTTTCACGACGCCACCAACATTACCTTATAAACTGTGACACTATCGCTGAAACGGCGGCGCTATTTTAGACATTTTGCTCTGATGCATTTTCATCAGGGCCCAATTGGATCAGGTGCTTGTGTCAAATTTTCCTCCTGCCATCCTGCCATCGGGCATCCGCCGCATCGTCGTCGTCGACTCCGCTCTCGTTTCGCGGAGCGGTCACCACTATAATTATGATCGGGCGGTGATCGAGGCGGCCAAGGCGCGTGGCCTCGATGTGCTGGTTCTGTGCGGCCAAGCCGCGTCGCCCGAAATTGTCGAGGAATTCGCGGCAATCCCGTTTTTCGCGATCCAGGCCGGCGCCAAAATGATGCCGAACCCTCAAGGACCGCCCGGCGCGAATACGCCCTTTGCCATAGAAGGCTATCAGGCGATCGCTCTCAACACCCAATTTTTCCTCGATTTTCATCGCATGACGCCACTGATCCGGCCGGATGATCAGTTGTTTTTCACCGCCATGTTTCCCAGCGAATTGATCGCTTTCAGCCAATGGCTGACGCTTTTGCCGGCCGAGACCCGGCCCTTCAGTACGCTTTTATTACGGGCATGGAACGACAGGCCGCATTTTCGGGCCATTCACGAACTCTGCTCGACGGTTCTTGGCCGCCCCGAGATGAAATGCCGTATCTGCAGCGATTCAATGGAATTGTCGCTCCTCTATGGCGAAGTGCTGCGTCGGCCGGTCGACCTCATTCCTTTTCCGCAGATCAGCCACGACGCCATCCGGTCCGATCGCACTTTCCGGCCGGCCGGCGACCAGATCACCATTGGTTTCGTCGGCTCATGCCGTGAGAACCGGGGTTTTCTGTTGCTGCGCTCGGCGATCGAGGAGGTCTTGCACGACCCTCCGCGGCCCTGCCATTTTCTCGTTCAGGCCGGCGGCAACCATGGCTGTCCACCGGATATTTTCATGGCCGAGGCGCAAGCTTTATGGGCAATGCCTAAATCTTCGGTTTCCATGATCGTCGAGATCACCTCGACCGCGGATTACTATGCGCTGGTGCATGATTGCGACATCATCCTGCTGTGCTACGACCCTGACTATTATCGCTATGAACCGTCCGGCGTGTTCGCCGAGGCGATGACGGCAGGGAAGGTTATGGTGATAACCTCCGGGACCAGCATGGAGCGCGAGGCGCAGCGCTTTGGCGCGGGGTTTACCAGCAATGCCGGGTTTACCGCGCCCGCGATAGCCATGGCGATCAAACGGGCGCTGATGGAATATCCGACCTTGGCGGCGCGGGCCGAGACGATCGCCGCCAGCGCGCGGCAGTTCCACAATGCCGAAAAACTTATCTCCTATCTTGTAGACGGCTCCCAGAGCGCGATGACATTAGAGTGATGCGAATCCGCGTCACTCTAATGTCTGAATTCTGGGACGTTGACCGGCGGCATGTCTCCCGTGGCGTAGTGCAAAAAATCATGCGTCTCTTTGAAACACAGTTTTGTGAACCCTGAAGCATACGGATCGGCTCGCGCCTCCGACCATGAAGCGGTTATCCTCAATCACTCCGAATATTGGCATCCCAAGACATTCGAAATTGCGAAGGACGGCATATGAAACAGATCTCCCCGCAAGGAGCACAAATCCTCCTTGATGCGGTAACCGGCGCGTCGAACAATTTCATTGCCGCGGCACAACACGCAATCGACGCTCTACAGCACGTCCGGGACCATGCAACACCGCTTGATGCTCCGGTTCTCGCCGATCTCTGCCAAGCGGCGCGGCAGCTTTCGGGAACTATTCACGGCGCGAAATTCGCGTTCGATTGGCAGGTTCCGCCCACTCCCGAATGGTTCGACCATTTCCTCGACCAGCATCTGCAATTCCGTCGGGACCAGAATTCGTTCTGGGCAGAACGCGGCGTTTACGGTGTGTTGGCCCTGGCTCCGCAGGCAGAGGTTTTGGAGTTGTGCTGTGGGGATGGATTCAACGCCTTCCACTTTTATGCGCCTTTCTGTTCTCGGATGATCTGTGTCGATTTCGATCCCGAAGCCATCCGCCATGCGCGTACTTACAACGCGGCCCCCAATATCACTTTTCAGGAGGTCGATATTCGAACCGGATTGCCGGGGGGAACCTTCACCAACATTGTTTGGGACGCGGCGATCGAACATTTCACAGAGGAAGAGATCGCTGCGGTGACGGCAGGCATAAAGTCGCGCCTTATCCCTGGCGGCATCTTGTCCGGCCACACCATCGTCGAGCGCAGTGACGGCACCAAGCATCTCGATCAGCATGAGCGGGAGTTCTCCTCCATGGCCGATTTGGCCAGCTTTCTCGAGCCGCATTTCGCCAATGTGAGGGTCTTTGAGACAATACACCCGACCCGCCACAACCTTTATTTCTACGCCTCCGACGGACCTGTCCCGTTTGATTCCGATTGGCGCCACGGATTGCAGACCAAACGCCCCTGATTGTTTTGCCGGGTCAAACGGAAGGCTTGGTCGCCCGATCTTGGAACAGCAGACTGCGCGGCAGTTTCGCGACGGGCACATAGCCGCGCTCCCCCAAGAAGCGGCAACTTGCGCTGTCGGCCAGCGTCAGAAGGTCGGAATGGTGGTCTTCCATCAACACCACCTTTGGTCGGAAGCGCTGCCAGTCGTTCGAGGCGATCACCGCCATGTCCAACCCCTCGGTATCGATGGTGAAAAAATCGATCGCCTGGCCGGCCGGGCAATGTTCAGCAAGAACGTCCGCCAGCCGCCGGATCGGCACAGTTCGGCTCTCGCGCACGCGATGCGACGATACCCGATCGAGATAGGCGACACGTTCCGGATCGAAGGTATTCAGCGCCGCCTCGTCATACATGAAAAAAGTCGCTTGCGCCTCTGCTTCCCCAATCCCAACTTCGATATTGATGTCGCGAGAGCGAAGCTGGCGGAAAATCTCCATACTGCCTGGCGAGGCATCGATATTGATGCCGTTCCAGCCATGCAGATAGAAAGCATAAGTATTGGAGAAGCGCGCTGGATGATGCGCCCCGACATCGACATAGAAACCCGGATTACCGGCTTTGTCCTGGAACATCTCCCCCAGCAGGACGTCCTCGCCTTCCTGGGAATAAGTGAAGGACAGGTTAGGGTCAGTGACTAATGTGACCACGTCGCCGAATGACAGGGCCCGCAGATTAGCCTTCATTAAAGAACCTCTCCTTTAGCTTCGCCTGGGCCGGTCCATATCATGCCTGGGGAAACCGTCAAGAAAGCAATTTTAAAAGCTCCTTAAAGTGTCTGGCATGATAGTGACCTGGCCATCCGTTGATCGAGAGGACTTTTAGTGCTTGCAAACTCCACTATCCTGATTACCGGCGGTACGGGCTCGTTCGGCAATAGATTCGTTCCGATGACCCTGGCAAAATTCAACCCTCGCAAGCTTATCATCTACTCACGCGATGAGATGAAGCAGTGGGAGATGGCCCAGAAATTCGGTGATGATCCGCGAATCCGTTTCTTCATTGGTGACGTGCGCGATCGCGACCGCCTCTACCGCGCACTGGATGGCGTCGATTATGTCGTGCATGCCGCCGCCGTCAAAATTGTGCCGAGCGCGGAATATAATCCGTTCGAATGCGTCAAGACCAATATCAACGGCGCCATGAATCTGATAGACGCGGCTATCGACAAGAACGTCAAGCGCGTGGTCGCCCTGTCCACCGATAAGGCGAGTTCCCCCGTCAATCTGTATGGCGCCACGAAGCTCGCCTCGGACAAATTGTTCATCGCCAGCAACGCCTATGCCGGCAGTCTTGAAACTCGCTTCTCTGTCGTGCGTTACGGCAATGTCATGGGTTCGCGCGGTTCGATCATCCCGTTCTTCATGAGTCTCACGGAAAACGAGTTACCGATCACCGACGACCGCATGACTCGCTTCATGATCTCACTCGAACAGGCGGTTGAGATGGTCTGGCATGCATTCGGCGACATGGTGGGCGGTGAAATCTACGTCAAAAAGATCCCGTCGATGAAGCTCGTCGACATCGCCCGCGCGGTACGCCCGGGTATTCCGCACCGGATGATCGGTGTGCGGCCGGGCGAGAAACTTCATGAACAGATGATCGGTCCGGAGGATGCGCCGCACACGTTCGAATATCCCGACCACTTCAAGATCCTGCCGGCTATCCATTCGTGGAGTGCCGACCCGGCACGCATCCGCGACGGCCACAAGGTCGCCGACGATTTTTTCTATGCCAGCGACAACAATACGGATTGGTTGAGCATCGAAGCGCTGCAGCACTGGGTTGAGATCAACCGGACCAAGATCGGCCATGTCTGAGTCAGACCCAAGCGATCCCCTTCCGCTTCCTTTTCTGCCCTACGGGCGGCAGAATGTTGACGAAGACGATATCGCCGCGGTTGCTGAGGCGCTGCGCGGTGACCTCCTGACCACCGGCCCTCTGGTGGAACGGTTCGAGGAATCATTTGCCGCCAAAGTCGGAGCGCGGTTTGCCGTCTGCTGCACTTCGGGCACCGCGGGACTCCATCTTTCCGCGCTCGCCGCCGGCTTTGGCGAAGGGGACGTCGTGATCGTCCCCTCCGTGACCTTCCTGGCGACGGCCAATGCGGTGCGCTATGTCGGTGCCGAGGTGGCGTTTGCCGATGTTGATCCCGAGTCTGGTCTTCTGACCCCGGACACGCTCGAGGCCGCGATTGCTGCCATTATCAACTCGGGCGGGTGCCCGCGGGGCGTCATTCCGGTCCATCTCAAGGGCGTCCCCGTGGACATGGCGGCCATCGCGAGCATTGCCGAACATCATGGCCTGCTCGTGATCGAGGATGCAGCCCATGCGTTGGGGACCACCTACGGCAACGGCACCTGCGTCGTTGGCGCCAACCTGCATGCGGCGATGACGGTGTTCTCGACCCATCCCGTAAAGACGCTCACAACCGGCGAAGGTGGGATGGTAACTACCGAGAACGAGGATCTGGCCCGTTCGCTCCGGCGTTTCCGCAGCCATGGTATGGAGGGCGACCCGCTGCGATGGCTCGAGCCGGAGAGCGGCATGGAAGCGGGCGCCCCGTTACCCTGGTTCTATGAGATGGCGGAATTCGGTTACAATTATCGCCTGCCCGACATCAATTGTGCCTTGGGCCTATCACAGCTTGCCAAGCTCGATTACTTCCTGGCCCGCCGCGCCGAGTTGGCGGCGCATTACGACCGCCTGCTGGCCTCGCTCGCGCCCAGAGTGCGGCGGCCCAAGAGGGCGGCTGATTGTCAGCCTGGCTGGCATATCTATGCAGTACAGATCGATTTCACGGGCGCCCCAACTCGCGCCGAATTGATGCGGCGATTGCGCGCTGACGGCATCGGCACCCAGGTGCATTACATCCCGGTACATACTCAGCCATATTATCGTCGGCGCTATGGCGAGATCACCCTGCCGGGTGCAGTATCTTTCTACCGGGGAACACTGTCCCTTCCGTTGTTTCCCGCTATGACGCAGGCCGACGTGGAACGGGTGGTAAAGCGATTAGTATGGCATTTGAACTGAGCCGCGGCCGACCCGGCTGCATTATGGTGATCGCCGCCCACCCTGACGATGAGGTGTTGGGCTGCGGCGGCACCGTGCACAAGCTGGTCCTGTCCGGCTGGACCGCGCATTCGGTGATATTGTCGGCGGGGATCGGCGGACGACATGAGAATGACAGCTCGCAGTCGGACGATGTGCACCGGCAGCAGGTTGAGCTGGCAAAACAGATGCACGCCGCCGCCGCGATTATCGGCTTTCGCGAGACCCACAGCTTTGACTTCCCCGACAACCGCATGGATATGGTGAGCCGGATGGATCTGGCCCATGCTATCCGACCGCTGATCGAATCGCTACGACCCGACCTCGTCCTAACCCATCATCCTGGAGACTATAATTGGGACCACACGCAAACTTTCGATGCGGTGATGATGGCTGCCCGGCCCAATCCACCGGATTTCGGCCCGGACGAGATTTGGCTGTTTGAGGTACGCTCGTCGACAGAACGTAGCTGGCAGGCGCGCCAGCCATTCACTCCGTCAATCTATGTCGATATCCGCGAAAGCCTGGGTGTCAAGGAGCGTGCGCTGGCTGAGTATCGGGCAGAATTGCGTCAAAGCCCGCATCCACGCAGCGTCGAAGGCGTTCGTGCTCTGGCCGTATCGCGCGGACACGATGTCGGCATGCCGGCGGCCGAGGCCTTTGAGGAGGCGCGGAGGCTAATCTGGTGAGTGACGACCTGCTTTTCGTTTGGTGTACCTATCGCGACTGGTCGTTCCATGTACTGGAAGGTCTGCTCGATCTTCCCGGCTGGCGTTGCGGCCTGATTATTACCACTGTTGACTGTCTCTATGATTTCGACGGCTTCGAGTGCCGGGGCATCGACGTGCTGCGACTTGACCCACACAAGGACCTCAAGCCCGATGGCATAGGATTCCAAGCCATCCGCGACATCGCTCCTGGTGCGATCTTTTATTACGGCTGGTCATGGTTCGTGCCACCTGCCCTGCTTTCGCTTTGCCCAAATGTCACCTTGCACCCCGGAAAGTTGCCCAAGGACCGTGGTGGCAGCCCGATCCAGAACCAGATTCGCAATGGCGAGGACTGGACCTACGCGAACATCATCGGACTGGTGCCCGGCCTTGACGAGGGCCCGATTTATATGCGTCAGCAGATTTCACTTGCCGGCGACGAAGCCGACGCTGTTTGGGCGCGTATGACGGCGGCAGGAGCCATGCTGTCGCGCCGCTTCCTGCGCAGTCTCGCCGCCGGGTCACTGACCGCCGAGAAGCAGGATCCTGCGATAACGCCCACTCTCTATCGGCGAGTCCGCCCTGAGGACGCTGAATTGCGGCCGGCGGAACAGTCAGCCCGCCAGATGTACGATATCGTTCGAGCTCACAACGAATCTGATGCCAACAGCTATGTATCGCCTGCCTTCCTGGTCCGGGACAGCCATCGCCTGGTGATTGAGCGAGCCGCTCTCGCTCGGTCCGCCGTGCCGGCAGAGCGAGTAAACTTGCTGCTGTTCGCAGGCGATGGTGACGGATGGACTGAGATTGTACACAAGATCAACAATGGCGAGGTCGAGGCGGTCATTCCGGCGGAAGACGAGAGTATGGTTTATGTGACCCGATTGAGATTTAAGTATCTGTGAGTCTATTTGGTCATTTGACAATAGTGGTGTCAGGGGAATTTCGAATTTCCGTCGATGTTATGCCGTTCCATTAATCCCGAGGTTGCGGCGCTCTATCGGTGGACCTTGACCCAGCCCTTTGGTCCGGCCTTTGAGCAGGGAGATTTAGTAGTGTGTGATAGTTTGGCTCCTGTGGGATATTCGTCGACCTCCAACGGGACGGTAGCCAAGGTTAAAACCGTCGCTTTAATTGCGGGCGAGCCGGGCTTGCGCGCGCTGCGTGAGGCCCTGATACCCCATCCGCGCCTGGATGTTGTGGCGGTCTATACCCATCGGATGAAACCGCGAAGCGAAGGTGGTGGCGAACGGGAGGAATATCAGCAATACGTCGACTGTTGCGGTGCGGCTGATATTCCGCTCCATTCTTTGGAGTGGGATCAGGCCTCCCGAGAACTGCCCGACCGTCTCCCGCAGGGGCCCATTGATCTGCTTTTCGTCCTATCGTGGCGCCGCATTATTCCCTCGGTGGCCATCCGACGCGCGGCCTTGGGCGGAATCAATGTGCATCGGGGTGCCCTGCCGGAATATGCCGGAGTCTTTCCTGTTCAGCGGGCAATCGAGGCGGGTGAGACACGCGTCGCGATTACCGCTCACGACCTTGCCCCGGAGATCGACGCGGGGTCGCCTCTGACAGTCGGTTGGTTCGACATCCCCCCCTTGCCCCCGGATCGCTCGGCGATACACCATGCCGAGGCAATAAAATCTTTGCTGCTTCCGTTCTACGGTCCGGTTTCTCGCCTCGCCGTCGATTTGCGCATCGCCGCCCACATCCGTCCGGAATAGATCCATGCGAGCTCTATTGGTCGATCTCGACGGAACCATCGCGGACAGTCTCCCTGTTTTGCGAAGTGTGTTCGAGGATTTCGTGCACCGCCTTGGTGGATCGCAACTAAGTCACCCGTTCGAACGCTTCAACGGTCCCACCCTTGAACAGATCGTCGCGACGCTGAAGAAGGAACTGGCCCCGACTCGCAGTGCCAGCGATCTGCTTAAACGATATAACTTCGCCATCGATCAGGCCTATGCGGGGGTTGCACCCTGCCCGGGGGCCTCGGAATTTCTCGCCAAAGCCAGGACGATGGGCTGGCGGCTGATCATCGTGACGTCAAATGCGCGCGCTCGCGCGGCCATGTGGCTTGAGCGCACCGGCCTTGCCCCTCTGGTGGACGGGCTGATCAGCGCTGACCAGGTTCGGCGGGGAAAGCCTGCGCCTGATCCTTACCTTGTAGCGCTTGATCTGGCTGATGTCACGGCAAGTAACGCCCTCGTAATCGAAGACAGCCCTCAGGGTGTTCAAGCCGCACAAAGTGCCGGCCTGTCGGTAATCGTCTATCAACCGTTCGGGCGAGCTGACTGTGACTGGCCAGAAGGCGTGACCCTCTGCCGAGACTATGCGGCAATCACCGAAGCTGTCGTGGCAATCGACAAAATAGTGCGATGAGCGCAAAATAAAGGAATGTTTGGAGAATGCGACGCGCCGACTTCTTTCGCCATCGATGGCCGTGTGATAGGGGCTGATCATCCGCCCTACATCATCGCCGAACTCTCGGCCAACCATCTGGGCCGCATCGAAATAGCCCTCGACCTGATTGAGGCTGCTGCCCACGCTGGCGCGCACGCGGTCAAGTTGCAGACTTACACTGCAGATACAATGACGCTCGATCATGACAGTCCGGAGTTCGTGATCCAGAGCGGCCCCTGGCAAGGCCGCCGACTGTACGAGCTTTATGAGCAGGCGCATACTCCGTGGGAATGGTTACCGGCGCTATTCAAACAGGCTCGTGACTGCGGTATCTCCTGCTTCAGTTCGCCGTTTGATCAATCTGCTGTCGATGTCCTCGAAAGCCTCAACGCGCCAGCCTATAAGATTGCCTCGTTCGAAATGATCGATCATCCGCTGATCGAGCGAGCGGCGCGGACAGGGAAGCCTCTGATCATGTCGCGCGGGATGGCCACTGCAGAGGAGATCGCTGACGCGGTAGCGGTAGCGCGAGGCGCCGGATGCCGTGACCTCTTGCTTCTCCATTGCGTGAGCGGCTATCCCACGCCGGTAGAAGAGATCAATCTCGCGAGCATACCAGATTTAGCCCAGCGTTTCGGCGTGTTGGTCGGCTTGTCGGACCACACGCTCGATACCGCCGTATCGGTCGCGGCCGTGGCGCTTGGAGCGGTAGTTGTAGAAAAGCACTTCATTCGCCGGCGCAGCGACGGGGGTCCTGACGCGGGCTTTTCCATTGAGCCAGACGAGCTGGCAGATCTAGTGAACTGCACGCAGATTGCTTGGAAAGCGCTTGGCGAACCCTCCTATGTCCGGAAGGCCTCAGAAGCGTCGCAGGTTCAATTGCGGCGCTCCCTTTATATCACGGCCGACATCAAACTTGGCGATAGGCTGACTCCGGCGAATTTTCGTTCGATTCGTCCGGGCTTTGGCCTTTCGCCGAAATATTATCATGATGTCCTTGGCCGTCGAGCCGCACGAGATTTGTCACGAGGGACTCCCCTCAGATGGGAAGATTTATCCTGAGCCATTGTCATTGCGCAATTTCTTCCGCAAGAAACCGAGTTATGGGCATGACCGCGTCGCCGCAGGTAGCGATGAAATCTGCTGGCGATGCGGTAATATGAAGCTGGTCGTACTCAGCCGATCCACGTCCAGCGTGAATCTTTGTAATTTCTGCAGCATTGAGTGATACCGACAGCGGGAAGACAGCGTCGACAACCCATTCTCCCTCGATCAGGCCAATCGGATCGCCAACGACCACCTGATCAATGCTCAATCCGATTTCCTCGTCAAGTTCCTTTAATATTTGCGCTTTGAGATTGGTAGTTTCAGCGCCGCCTGACGGCACCAGTTCCCACTGTCCGCAATGGTCCACCACTGCTGATCGGCGTCCAAACACCCAACCGTCCTGGCATGAAAGGAGGCCACTGACGCCGAGCGCGCGAAGCCCCAATGCGTGACCGAGGACAGGATCCGCGCGGCCCGCCAGATAGTGCCGATAGCTGGCTTGATATAGTATCAGCGCGCCATCGCGATCACCCGCGGCCATGACCAGGGACCCATCGAACAATGTCGGATCCCGATCGTATGCGACTCGCCAGAGTGCCGCCACCCGGTCTTCATGCTCCTTAGACAGAGAGAGAGGACCGGCATCAATGAAGGTTAGCGGACGCGATCGCCGAGACCATAAACGCATGGGGTAGCCCAGCCTCCGCTGCAAAGTAACATCACGATATTAGTCTGCGCCACCCGGCCTAAACAGTCGCGCCGCCATTTCCAGATCCTCTGCTCCGTCGATATCAACTGCCTTCCAGCGGGCAATGGGAAAGGCCAATGGCGCGATCGCGTCAATAGACATCGCATCCAGCGCAGATCGTGGAAATAAGATGAAAGTGCCACTGTCATAATAGGCTTTCGGCAAGTCTTGCGACCTGATGCTGGCGAAGCCGGGCTGAACCGGCGTCAAGGCTCCGTCTCTGTCGAGACGGAGCGCCCACTCGACGGGACATGGAAAGTCGGCGACCGCCATAACCGCACGGGTACCACCATGGCGGTCGTAGAACCTGTAGGCCGCAGCGAGATCGTCGGCGGAGACAAGTACGGCGGTCGCCATCAGAAGACAGACCGACTCGATCTGCTCACCTTGTTCAGCGTATCGCTCGGTGACCCATCGCAGCACCGGCAGCAAGGGCGTGTGATCATCGGCAAGCGAGGGATCACGCAGGAAGTCTGGGGGCGCTCCCTCTTCCGCGGCGACCCGGGCGATTTCTGCATCTTCAGTCGAAACATGTATTCGGTCGAATTGGCCTGACCGTTTGGCCATTTCCAGAACATGGGCCAGGATCGGACGCCCATGGAAGTCGACAATGTTCTTGCGAGGGATGCGCTTGCTTCCGCCTCGCGCCGGGATGATCGCCAATTTCACTGAAGTCAACCTCGGTTACGACATTCTGTTTCGAGCGGACAAGGCTTGCTTGGGCAGCTGACGTCGCAAGTATTGTAGTTCCGGAACACAGGTCGCGTCGGCGCACCCACCAGCAGGTTCCGCCATCCCTGCGACAGCGCTTGAGCATAGACGGAACATGCCCCGCCGAAGGCCCACAATATCTGCGCCAGGTCTTCATCCGTGTGAGTCAAGCAGGGCAAGAAAACACCCTGGAACAACACTCCGCGCGCGATCATTTCCTGGAGAAACAAAGTACGTAGCGGGGCCGATGCCTGTCGGTCGGCATCGGCAAACCCCAGTACGATCCGCCAAGGCGAGACATGCAGCGTAATCTGCTGATCCAGTCCTTGGGCCTCAAGTTCCGCTCGCATGCCCGTGGCGACTCGGTCGACGTGTTGTCGATGGGTATTGATGACCGGGTGGTCACGGAACTCGCGCAGCACAGCCAGCGCGGCCGCTAAGCTATGAGCCTCGCCACCATGGGTGCTCGATAGCAGGAAGACGCGGGGCTGCCCGGACTGTTTGATTCCGCCGAGATCCATGATGTCGGCCCGGCCGGTCAGCGCGCAAAGAGAAAAGCCGTTGCCGATCGCCTTGCCCCAGGTGGCGAGATCCGGCTCAAGTCCGTGGACGGTATAGGCGCCGGGAAATCCGGATCGAAAGCCGGTAATCATTTCGTCGACGATGAAGACCGAACCTTGCCGTTTGGCAATCGCCTGGATCTCTCTGATGTTCGCCGGGTCGGCGGGAACAACATTCTCCGGTTCACTGATCACGCAGGCGATACGGCCAGGATGATCGGCAAAGAGTTTTTTGAGTGAGGCGGGGTCGGTTGAGCGGTAGGTCACGGCGAGCTGGCGGAAAGCGTCAGGTACACCTGATCGCATCGCTGTGTTGCCGATGAACCAGTCGTCGAAGGAGTAAAAGGCGTGGTCAGCTGGGAAGGCAACAAGATCGCGCCCGGTGAAGGCTCGTGACAGCTTGACGGCGGCGGTAGTCACATTCGAACCGTTCTTTGCGAATTTGATGCGTTCCATTCCCGGCATGGCCGCCAGTAATTCGGTGGCTAGTTCCAGTTCGATCGAAGCGGGGCGGGCAAAAGCCGATCCCAACTCCAATTGTTTGCGCACCGCTGCCAGAACCGGCTCGTAGGCATGGCCTAAACTGACGGCACCCAACCCGAGGGCGCAATCGACATACTCGTTGCCATCAATATCCCACACCCGCCCATGCTTGCCGCGTGCGATAGCCGCCGGCGCGCGCTCGGGAAATTGGTCGTCACCTTTGGAATAAGTATGGGCGCCGCCGACGATCTTTGCGTGCGACTGCGCCCGGTAGCGTTCAGAGCGGCTGAAATCGGTGATAAGGCCTCGATTGTTCGGCCAGGATTCTGTCATGAAGCGGCCCTTCTTCTTCGATATGATCATATTAGGCAGACTGGCTTTACCAGTGGTAAAGATTAGCCGAGCCGATCCCATCGCGCCGGATTGATCAAATCGAGGTCAAGCGGTTGCTGCCAGTCGGGCCATTCTGAACCGCTGCAGCGGGAAGCCGCCACGATTGCGTCCAATTGGATGCGGTCAGCCACGCCGACTACGAGTCGGTTTATCGAACTGCATGACGTAAAACAACCCAAACAGGCTTCCAGGGGTGTCAGTTGTCGCTCGGCAAGCCAGGCATCCCAATAGGCCCAGACGGGCCGCCACCGCGCGAATTTGACCGGTCGTTCCGCGGCAGGCATCAGCAGCAGACCTTGAAGAAAGATCGAGCGGGCATGAACTTCGACCCCTCGATCCTTCAGTCGTTGCATCCAACCGCTCTCGATCAGACGGCGGTCGAGAACATTAAGCGGTGACTGGACGAGGTCGAACGGAAAACTCTCCAGTTGGTCCAACTCCTCCGGCCCATAAATCGATAATCCGATTTTGTCGGCAGCACCACTACGTTTCAAGGCGAGAAGGGCCTCGAACAAGCTGTCGCCGCACCGCCGCAACAGATCCGATGGACGGTGCAGCAGCACTCCGTGCAGTTTTTTCACACGAAGGCGTGCCAGAGAGGCGGCGATCTTCTGTTCGACCCAGCCGGCCACATCGGTCTCATCTTCCAAGCCAGGCAATTTGGTGACGATCCGCCATTCAGTCACCCCGGCTCTGCCAAGAATAGCCTCGCTATCGCCATAGCCGATGGCAGTATCCAAACTGTCAAGCCCGTGAAGCTTTGCGGCGGCAAGAATGGCTGTCACCTCGTCCGGACTAGTCTGGCAACCGCGATTGGCAATGCCGTAAGGCAGGCCGAACTGCACGGTCCCGAGCGAGAGTAGGTCAGGCCTCATCCGCAAATTCTATTTATCGATCGCCAGCGCGGGCGAAACAGCCGAAATAAGGTGCGTCCGACATAACGTGGCCAGCCTGACCGCCATTGGCGAGTGACGTCGCACCGACCCATCCTGAGTGATGAATTCACAGTCATCACCGTCCAACAAAAGACACGCTTCGCCCGCATCGGTCGGCGGCACCATAGCATCGCGGCAGTCGGCATGGACCAGGGTCAGGCGGTAATCCTCTCCGCTCAGCGTACCAACGCACAGTAAGCGCACCAGGGCTCGTAGAAGATAATTTATGGCCGCCGCCTCAGCGACGAACGCCTCCGGCGTCGCTGCCGGCCGCACCGCCAACTTGATCTCTTCGGCACCAACTGGCCGCAACAGCAATTCCTCTAGAATCTCCGCTTCTACCGCTGACTCGAAACGTCGCGGTGCGATCCCGTGTATGTCGGGATTGATATCCTCGATTGAGACGCTGGCCTGCAGGCGAGTCATGCAATAGAAGCGCAGCCCGAGAGCAATCCGTTCGAGGCTAGGCCGTTCCGCCAGCAGCGCCTCCGTCAGGCGCAGGAATTGCTCTGGCGAAGCAGCTCCCTGAAGGAAATCGCCCACCGGAAAATCATAGGGATCGGAGGTCATGACTGGCACGCCCAATCGCGCCGCTTCCATGCCTACGGTGCTCCATGAGCATTGGATCAAATGGGCTGCCTCCATCAGGTCGTAGGTCGAAAGCTGATCTTCCGGCCATACCACCCGGACATTGGCGGGAAGGTCCTTAAGAGCCGTCCGCAGACGCTTCAAGTGACTTGATGTCACGCCGTCGCGCTTATTTGGGCCCTCGCGCGGATGGACTCGTATGACCATCTGCAGATCGTCCCGCGCCGAAATCCAGGCGCACATGCAGTGAAGCCAGGCAATCTGGTCAGGGAAGGCCCGCGCCGAACTGCCGACCGTGTCGAGGTCGAGGTCAGGGGACCAGGCCTTTGCCAGGAATGTTGCCGCCTGTCGTTCGTCAAGACTGCTGGTAAGGGCGAGGATGAGTTTCCGGTCTCGCCTCAGACCAAGAACTTCCAGCGGGTCGGTCGCCATCTTCGCCGGTGAATAGGAATGGGATCCAACTCCGCTGAACCGATGCAGAATGTCTCGCCCGGCCTCCAACACTTCTTCCACCGTAAGGGGTACGCCACTCCACGCCGGCCAGGATTGGAGAAAGCGCAAGGCCACTTCGGACCCGTTGGATGGGTCAAGCGTCAAGCGGCGGCGATCAATATTGCAGTGCGCCGGGTTGCTGATGAACCGCCAAGAAATTCCTTCCGCTCGCGCGGCGAACGCGGCCGCCGAGTTAACCGCATAATGCCCGAAGACTAGGAGGTCGGTATAGCCACGCTCGGCCACGATTCGCCGCATTGCGAAATAAACGACCAGTGCGCTGCGCACCGTTTCCTGCATCCGTGCGCGATCTGAAGGCTCCAGCGGCTGATCAATCAGAAGCTTGCGGGCCAGAAAAAGGTCATGGCGCGCCAGCGCGCCGAATGCTATCCCGTCATGGACGAGGGCCACAGGGTCGTCGCAATGTTCGACCAGTCGAGCGGCTTCATATAAATCCTGGGGCAAGTGGTAGGGCGACAAGTCGACCATTCGCATCCCGACGGATTGGATCGCATGACGCGCCGCCACGCTGCACGGATCGCAAATAGCGCCGAATTGATTCCTCGGCACTCCCGGCGGCACAGAAACGCTATTCATGACCACGCATCGCTCGTAAAGAGAGTCGCAATAGGCGACGTCAACGCGATGTCCCCTAATCTCGAGAATACGGCCCAGCGTCAAAGTCGCTACGTGATGTGGCTGCACGCCGCCCTCTGGACAGTAAAGCAGAATGCGTCGCTGCTTACCGGCCATCACCTCAATCCCTCGAGAGCGCCATCTTCCATTGCGAAGTAGGGAGGCGGAAAAACGGCCCGATTCTGCGCTACAAAACGTCTGAATACTTCGGTATGACTGCGCTTGACGAGCAGCGGCCCCTCCGGTGGTGGCCCCATGGCAAAACTGTCAGCATAATTGAACTGCAACAAAAGCCGATGTTTCTGGGTCGGGTTGAGACCCTTGTGCCAGCAGCGCGTGTCACCGGCGAAAACGGTGCCGCGCGGAGCTTCAACCGAGACGATTTCGTCTGCCGAATAAAACCGTTCGATCTCTTCGTCGGGAATACGGGCATATCCCCGGTCAAGCAGTTCCCGAGGCTTCTTGCCCGGTTGATGCGACCCCTTTATGTAGAGGTGCGGCCCGGCGCCGGAATCCACATCGGTCAGATAGATGAAAATTTTCAGCCAGCGGATCCAGTCATCGTCCCAGTGGAAATATTGTGCGAGGTCATTGCTGGGCGCCCGGCCCGATGGGAGGCTCCAGCGCATTACAACCATCCCGAGTACCGGCGTGCAGCCTAGATAATTGCTGGCAACCGCTAATAAGGATGGATCAGCGAGAAGTCCCTGTACGGCAGGGCAGTCGAGCAGGGCCTGTGCATTGAGCTGGTAACCATCGGCTGCTTGGTTTGTCAAATCCACATGACCGCTGCCAACCTCTCCGGCCTGATGCGGAAAGCAATCCGCAGGTGCCTCTAGGCTGTATCGTACCAACTCAGTGAGCGTGCGCTCTGGCACTTTACGCTCGAACAGATGGTAGCCATCGGCGTTCAAGTCACCGATTGCATGCGCTAAAACCGCCTTATCATTCATACCGAGAAATCCGACAGAATTGTCAGGTTGAGATAAAGGACGATAAATCTTAACCAGTTCATGCAGCAATTCGCTATAAACCCCCGAGGTCTGCGCTGTCAGCGTCACCCGGTCGGTGTGTGCGAACATCGGCAGTTCACCCTTCTCGGCATATCGGATTACGCCGATCAGGCTACCCAAAAGCGGGTGCAGAGGAAGCCCCCCGGTGCGGCCGCGGATTAACTCGAGGCACGCCTTAAGCGCCAGGATCGATTCGCTGTGCCGGCCGGCATCGCAGAGTTCAACAAAGGTCCGAGTGGCGATCAAGGCGCAGCGTAAAGCCTCTGGAAAGCGTTGCTGCTGAATCATGTCCATGGCGGTGACGACCGCCGATAACAACACCTGCGCGCTCGGCGGAGGGGCGCCGATCGGTGGCAAATGCTCGTCAAGGCAGCCAAAATCGAAGCGACGCACTATCTCGGCGGCAACTGCCGGCGGAGAAGTCAACATCTTGAATAGCGGGTAAGCCACCATGGCCCATAGGGCAGCTTCATTTTCGGCGTGTGGCTGGGGGCGGTCCGTCGAAGAGGGCGTTTCCGCAGAGGCGTCCGCTGAAGTCATTTTTTCCTACCTTGAAGCTGGCGAAATCTCTTCCCAGGCGCTCACTGTTGTAAGGGGCAGGCGTTAAACTTTGCTGAATCACCGGTCCGGTCTATGATGCGAAGCAACGCGACGGGAACCATTCATCGCGATCTTGCTCCAATTTTGGGAATGCCCCGTCGCATCGGCGCCTACCAGATGCAGCGCCGCTGCGGCCGGTAGGCGATATGCGCGTAATTGTCGTCGGCGGTAAAGTTCCGCAGCACGTGGGGTGGGTGGTTCAGCGGCCAGGTCATCGAGCCGGCGGGTATATTGGCAAAGAGGGACACGCCTAAGGTATGGGTGGCATCGGGGCCGAAGCCGACATTGGTGACCAAGTTGACCGCCGGATGGATATTGAGGCCATTATGCCGAAGGGTGGTGTAAGACCAAGGATAAGCCCAGGAATTCGATTGCCCCAATGCCGCCGCATCAAGGACTTCGTGCCAGTGGCGACGTTCGCCCGGATCCTGGACGAAGCTTTCGATCCAACCATCTGCCTTGAGTTCGGGCCAATAGGGCAAAGACGGATCATGCAGCTTCCAAGCACGTCGCCAACTGGCCCAGCCCCAGCAATGCATATGGCGCGAAAAATAATAGCTATGGGGACAGGGAACGGTGCCGAACTGGTAATTATCGCCTGAGATCGTCATAACCCGCTCATCGTCGGCATAACGCTCCAGCAGCTCGGCGCAGAAGGGAAAGAAAGTCGGATCGGGAACGCAGTCATCTTCGAGGATGATCGCCCGCTCGACCTGATCGAAAACCCAGCTTAGCCCCGAATGAACGCGTCCCTTCAGGCCCATATTGCTGTCGGCCAAGTTCACTTTACAGTCGCACGGCCAATCCAGAGTCGTCACGATCCGCCGAACTTCCTCGCATTTCTCGGCATCAGTCGGATGATCGGGACGGGGGCCGTCAGCAACGATGAAAAGCTGGCTTGGACGAAGTTTCCGCACCGTCTCGAACATTGCGGCGGTAGGGCCAGGACGGTTGAAAACAAGAAGAACGACGGGAACCGAAAAGGACATTACGTTTCTCCGTGGGCGGGCAGGCCGCCGGTCAATGCGCTGCTACATAAACACCTGGGCTTAAGGCCGACAATCTTAATTTGTTCCCATTGACCGCACTCGGCTTTATCCGAAAAGGCCTTTCTGGCAATGGCGCGCCGTTAATGTTTTTTATCTGCTGGAATGCTACTTTGCCTGATGCGCCATTATTGTTCCTATTTCGATAGTCTCTACACGCCTCGTGGCTTGATCATGATCGGTTCGCTTCTACAGCATCATGCGGACGCGGTGATCCACGTGCTCTGCCTCGACTCTGATTGCTTCGCCATCCTGTCCGCGCTATCGCCAACATTGCCAAGGGTCATGCTGATCGCACTGGGCGACATCGAAGCCCATGATCCCGGGTTGGCCGCTCATCGGCTCAAATGGGGCGCATCTGACCATTTCCAGCCATACGCGGCCTGCCTTTCGGCTTACGTTATCGCGCGCAACCCCGATATCGCCGATCTCACCTATCTGCACGCCGATCTCTATTTCTATCAAAGCCCGGAATTGGTTTTCGCGCAAATCGGCGCCGCGTCGGTGGCGATCACGCCTCATCGGTTCGCTCCTGCCAATCTTCGCGAGGCCCGGCGGGGCATATTCAATACAGGCTGGATCACTTGGCGCAATGACGAGACCGGGCGTCAGTGCCTTGCGGACTATCGCCGTGATTGCCTCTCATTGGAAGGTGGCCGGTTCGCCGACCAGACCCTTCTCGATCGATGGCCGCAGCGTTACCCAGACGTCAAGATCCTGGAGTTGAAGGGGCTCGATCTCGCCTTATGGAACGTCGACAATTACGACGTCCATGTCGCGCCGGGCGGGATGTTATCCGTCGATGACCAGCCCTTGATCTGTTTTCATTTCGAGTCCGTCGAAATCGCCGGCCAGAACCAGTTCTCCGCCCCGTCATTTTCGACCTTCCAGGTAAGCCGCAGCCCGGACTTGCTCATTTCCGCGCTTTATCAGCCTTATCTCAACCTGCTGGACGAGACCTCGCGACAGCTTTCGGCGGCGACTGGCCTATCCTTTTACGGCGTCCGCCCGAAACCGGCTGGGCTCGGGGTTCCGGGCAACCCAACCTTGGCGGCAGTGATTGCGTCGGCGGGCCTGGCGCAATCCCGCCTCCTAAAAGTCGGCGACGGCCTAGACTTCGATCACGCCGCCGCCAGGGAGTCCGTGGCAGCTGACTCGCAAACTCTTCCTTACGAAGACCGCGCAGTCGACATTGTGGTCATCGGAACGGTCAACGACATGTCCGGCATGGCCGCCGAAGCCCATCGCGTCGTCCGTCAATTGTGCATCTTCTGTCTCACCGCCGGTTCCGACCAGGCGGAGGCCGAGTTGCGTCTCCTGCTGGCCCGCCACGGCTTCGAGATCCAGTCTGCCTGGTCCGAGGACACCGGCTTGGCGCCAAGGAAGCTATTCTTGTGCCGGCCGTTCGACCTGACGCCCTTTCCTGGACCCGCTTTGCTCAATATCGGGTGCGGCGGCAGCAGACATCCCGCCTGGCTGAATGTCGACATCGCGCCCGGTCACGCCGCTGTGTTCGACTGGAATATCCGCACACCATTCCCCTTGCCAGGCGAAACCTTCGACGCTGTCTATCATTCGCATGTGTTGGAGCATTTGCCTAAAAACGAAGCGCCGGGGTTTATTTCCGAATGTTTTCGCCTTTTAAAACCCGGCGGCATTCTGCGCGTCGCCATACCGGATCTCGAAGCCATCTGCCGCGTCTATCTCCACCAGGTGGAACGTGCGTCGGCCGGCGACCCGCTTGCCGCCGAGCGCTATGACTGGATCATTCTCGAGTTGCTGGACCAGACGGTGCGTAATCGCCCCGGCGGCGCCATGATCGACTTCTTCAGGCGCAATCCGTTGCCGGCCGAAAGCTTCATCCTTGAGCGGATCGGTGCCGAAGGGCGCGGCCTGATTCAAGCCCTGCGTGGAACGCCCACGCGACAGGAACCGGATCCACCCGCAGAAGCTATCGGCCGTTTCCGGCTGAGCGGCGAGATTCATCAATGGATGTATGACCGATTCTCATTGTCGCGGCTTATAGCGACAGCCGGCTTCGAGGCAGTCACCGTAACTGGAGCCGACGGCTCTGCGATTTCCGGCTTCAACGCCTACGGGCTCGATGTTGAACCCGGAGGAGCCGTGCGTAAGCCGGACAGCCTATTCATGGAGGCTCGCCGGCCTAACGACGCGGTGCTTCAGCTTCCAGCAAGGAGCTGACGAAACAGCGCCTGATAGCGCGCGGCCTGGATTTGGGGAGCGAATTCCTGTTCCGCGTAGGCGCGGCATGTCTCCCCCATCGTGGCAAGTCGGTCGCGATCGGCCAAGGCGGCGCGCAGGGCGTCGGCCAATGCTGCGGGATCGGCATAAGGCACAAGAAACCCAGTGACGCCGTCGACCACATGGTCAGGAACACCCCCGACGTCATAGCCCACAACCGGCCTGCCCGATGCGAAGGATTCAAGAATCACGTTGGGAAGATTGTCCTCCAATGTCGGCAGCACCACCAGATCAGCAGCTGCATAAAGCGGGCCGAGTTGCGCCATGTCGTTCAGCAGGCCGGCGGTCACATGAACGACATTGGCGGGCAGTTCCGGTGGACGTGCCCCGGCGGTCAGCACATGAAGGCCGGGAACGTCTCCTAGCAGTCGCAATGCCTCGACCAGGTGCGGCGCGCCCTTGCGGCTGTCGCCGAGATCGTGGGCGACGAAGAAAATCACCTTGGCGTCCTGGGGCAGGCCAAAGGCGGCACGCATTTCAGCCTGCGGCCGCGGCCGGAACTCGTCGATATCGACGCTATTGGGAATAACTGTGACAGGCAGGCCCGCGAGCACGCTGCTCGTAGCAGCTTCTTCCGCCAGCCAGCGACTGGGTGTGACCACATGCAGCACGCCACCCCAATTCTCGAGGGCCCGACGCTGACGGGCGGCGGCCCGGCGCGTCATGTCCTCGGTTTGCTGCGGGCTGAAATAGGGGCACCCGCCGCAGCCCGTGCGATAATTGCGGCAGGGACCGCTGTAGTGGCAGCCACCGGTCAGGGCGCGCATATCATGCAGAGTCCAGACGATCGGGACCGTGACTCGTCCGGGGGCAAAGAACAGTTCCCAGTCGATGAAATTGCCGACCCAGTGCAGATTGACGATGTCGGTCTCGGCCCGGATCGCGTCGACGACGCCACATCCGAGGACCGAGAGGTCCATGGTGAAGGTCGTCGCGCTGCTGAGGCTCACGCCGGGAAAACGCCCGATCTCCGCATTAACCAGCCGCTCGCGCTCCTGAGTTCGCGCGGGGTCGACGGCCGCATAGTCAGGTTGCAACACATGAGGGTCCTCGCTGCTCTTGATATGAACCAGCATCGTTGCCTCGACTCCCGCATCCCGGAGCCCTTTATAGAGTCGGTTGGCGGCCAATGCGGCGCCGCCGAACGTCTCAAAGCCGTTCACGATCTGCACCCGCAGCGGCGTCGCCTCAGAGCGGACATGACCAAATTGTCGGGGAGACGAACCCTGTGGAGACATAACGGGACAGAACATCCTTCTTCGAAGGGCGGGAGTCAGCATAAGGAGGAGTTCGTCATCCCGCGATGACCATTTTCATAAAATCATTAGCCGACTCGATACTCTCGTGGATCGCAGTAACGATGGCCGCGCTGTAAAACGGATGATTGGGATCGACATAGTCCCATTTGATTTCCTCCTGCCACAGGAGGTAATTGTTCCATTGATGGGGAAATTCCCGCAAGGCATTGGCCAGCAGCGTCTCGTCGCCGAACGACAGATACTCGACCATCGGTACTTTGTTGAGAAATTTCAACCTGCCGCCCTTGTTCCACACAAACCAGAAATGGTGGTAATAGCCACGCCAATTTTGCGGACTGCGGTCGATACCGCGGGTCGCCTCGGCCATGGGTGAGGGTGTCTCGATATAGCCCGCTTTGCCGACACGCGAGAGCTCGCGCATCGCGGCGAAGGGCCACATCAGATCTTCCATCACGTGACGGCAATAGACGAAATCAAAATATTTATCGGGGAAAGGCAGCGGCTCAAATTGCACGTCGCAGATCACGCGATTCTCGCCCGGACGCATGTCGACGAAATGGGTCGCGCGATCGAACGGGACCAGGCCGGGACCGACCTCCAGCACTCGGGCACCGGCCGGAATCAGTCCGCCGACATAAGCCAGCACATCATCGCGCGGTGCATAATATTTGAAATCATCTTCGGTCAACATGAGATCGGCCTGCCGCAAGCTTCGCCGCCATTCAGGCGGTTCCAAGTCGAACGTAACAGGCAAATCGTTAATCACCGGTTCCGTTGGTGGTTCAATCCGACAAAACCCTAATTATTTGCGGATTTTTAACCCTATCAAGTTTAGCGTGCGCACTGCGACGGACGATTGAACCGGCAGGATCGGCCCACGATCCTATGTTGAGGGCGTCATGCTCTCTTTATTAAAGGGCATCTCAATGGATGGGTTATTCAAAGCTCCCCTGTTCGTGCTGGAAATGGCGAACAATCATATGGGGGATGTCGAGCACGGTCTGGCCATCATTCGTGAGTTCGGCGCGGTGTGCCGGCCCTTTCCGTTCAAATTCGCCGTCAAGCTGCAATATCGCCATCTCGACAGCCTGGTCCATCCCGACTATGTCGGGCGCACAGACATCAAATATATCAAACGCTTCTCGGAAACCCGGTTGACCCGGGAGGATACAAGCGCGCTGGTCGCCGAGATCAAGGCGCAAGGCTTCATCGCCATGTGCACGCCGTTCGACGAGACCTCGGTCGATCTGCTGGTGGAAGATGGCGTCGAGATTCTCAAAATCGCCAGTTGCTCGTGCAATGACTGGCCGCTGCTGGAGCGCGCCGTGACCACTGCGCTGCCCATGGTGCTGTCCACCGCCGGCGTGGCGATTGACGATCTCGATAATGTCGTCAGCTTTCTGCAGAACCGCCACAAGCAATTCGCCCTGATGCATTGTGTCGGCGAATATCCGACCGCGCTCGATAAATTGCAGCTCAATCAGATCGGGTTCCTGCAACAGCGTTATCCCGGCGTGCCGATCGGCTATTCGACCCACGAGGATCCGGCAGCTACGGCCCCGGTCGGCATGGCGGTGGCCAAGGGCTGCGCGGTATTTGAGAAACACATCGGCCTGCCGACAGAAAAATACGCGCTGAATAATTACTCCGCCACACCGGCGCAGATCGAGCTCTGGCTGCGAGCGGCGGCAGAGGCTTATGCCTGCTGTGGGGTCAGCGAAGGCCGCAGCGAGCCCACCATAGCCGAGGCCGCCAGCCTGTTCTCCTTGCGGCGCGGCGCTTTCGCCCGTCACCCGATCGGTACCGGCCAGCGCATCACCAATGATGACGTGTTCTTTGCCATTCCGACTTTACCCGGCCATGTCACCGCCAATGACTGGTCGAAATATCATCATTATTACGCCACCGCCGACATCGCGGCCAACCAGCCGCTGCTGACTGAGACCACCCGCAGCGTCGATACCCGCGACACCATGCTGGACATCGTAAAGCGGGTGAAACTGCTCCTGAAGCAGGGCAATGTGGTGGTGCCCGGTCAGGCCCAGCTTGAAATCTCGCATCACTATGGGTTGGAGCGGGTCAATGACTATGGCATCACCATGATCACCGTGGTCAATCGCGAATATTGCAAGAAGCTGATCGTCGTGCTGCCCGGTCAGAAACATCCGACGCAATACCACAAGATGAAGGAGGAGACCTTCCATGTGCTGCATGGCTCCCTCGACCTGACCCTGGACGGGGTGACCGAAACCTATGGGCCGGGTTCGGTGGCAGTAGTGGCGCGCGGGGTCGAGCACGGCTTTGCCAGCAACGAGGGCGCCGTATTCGAGGAAATCTCCTCGACCCATCACAAGGATGATTCTTATTATCTCGATCCCGAGATCGCCCGGAACACAGAGCGCAAAACTTATCTCAGCTATTGGCTGGGCTAAAGCCGTGGCCGAACTGATCCGGGTCGCGGACTATATCTTCGCCTTCGTCCGCAGCCAGGGCGTCAAAACCGTCTTTCTGGTTCCGGGCGGCGGCGCCATGTATCTGAATGACGCCCTGGGGCAAGCCGAGGGGGTCGAGTTCGTCGCCAATCACCATGAACAGGCCTCGGCGATCGCCGCCGAAGCCTATGCCCGCATCAATGGCCATCTCGGCGTCGCCCTGGTCACGACAGGCCCCGGCGCCACCAATGCCATCACCGCGGTCGCCGGCGCCTGGATCGAGTCGGTGCCGATGCTGGTGCTGTCGGGCCAGGTCAAGCGTGCCGATCTCAAGGGCGACAGCGGCGTCCGCCAGCGCGGGCCACAGGAGGTGGATATCGTCGCCCTGGTGGCGCCCATCACCAAATATGCCGTGACGGTGATGCAGGCCGCCGATATCCGGCTGCATCTGGAAAAGGCGGTAGCGCTGGCCACCAGCGGGCGACGCGGTCCGGTCTGGCTGGATATTCCGCTCGATATCCAGGCCGCCATGATCGACCCCGACGCCTTGTCATCCTATCAGCCGCCGGGCCTGGAGCGAGCCGACCTGTCCGAGCCGGCGCAGGCCGTGATCGATATGATCAATCAAGCGGAGCGGCCGCTGCTGCTGGCCGGCCACGGTGTCCGTCTGGCGGGAGCCGCTGACGCATTTCGTACACTGTATGAGTGCCTGAATATTCCGGTGGTGACCACCTGGAATGCCCTCGATCTGATCCCCGCCGGGCATCCCTTGAGCGTCGGCAAGCCTGGTACGGTGGCTCTGCGGCCCCCCAATTTCGCGGTACAGAATTGCGATCTGTTGATCAGTATCGGCGCCCGGCTCGATAATGTTGTTACCGCTTTCAACCCGGCTCGTTTCGGTCGCGACGCCAAGAAGGTGGTGGTGGATGTCGATCCGGCGGAATTGAACAAATTTTCCCACGCCATCGATCTCAAGCTGCAGGCCGACGCCTTCGACTTCATCCAGGCACTGCTGGCCAACAGTAATCGTCTGTTGACCAGGGATCGTCATTCCTGGCTGCAGCGCTGCGCCGACTGGAAGCGGCGTTATCCGGTCAATGACGGCAGGCCGTTCCCCGAGAGCGGCGTGATCAGCCACTACCAGATGATGCAGATCCTGTCCGACGAGATCCCCGAGGATATGCTGGTGGTGACCGGCAGTTCCGGTCTCGGCGTCGAGGCTTTCTATACGGTCTTCCAGAATAAGCCCGGCCAGCGGGTATTTCTGACCTCCGGTCTTGGCGCCATGGGCTATGGCCTGCCGGCGATGATCGGCGCCGGCATCGCCAATGGCAGGCGGCCCTTTGTCGGCGTCGAAAGCGACGGCAGCCTGATGATGAATCTGCAGGAACTGGCGACCATCCGGGCGCAGAGTCTGCCGCTCCGCCTTTTCATCATGAATAATGGCGGCTATGCCTCGATCAGAAATACCCAGCGCAATTACTTTGACAGCCGTTTCGTCGGGACCGGGCCTGGGTCCGGACTGTTCATTCCTGATATCGTCGCGGTGGCGCAATCGATGGGGATCGCCGCCAGCCGGGTCGCTGACGCCGCCGACCTGCGTGAGGCGGTTTGCCGTACCCTGGACCAGGATGGGCCGGTGATCCTCGACATAGCCCTTCAGCCGGACGAAACATTATGGCCCAAAGCGGCGGCACTGCCGCAGGCGGATGGGTCCATGCTGTCGATGCCGCTCGAGGACATGTCGCCCCTATTGCCGCGCGCCGAATTGCGCCAGCAGATGCTGGTGCCACTTGCGCCGGAATCCGAGCAGGTGACCGATTGACCAGGGTGCCGCGGTGCCGCGTCTGCGGCGGCCAGCTTTATGCGCGCCCCCTTTTGCACTATCGCAACATGCCGGGCGCGGCACAATTCATGCCGGACGAGAACGACCTGGCATCGGAGCGGGGTGCCGACCTCGATCTTTCGCAATGTTCCGCCTGCGGGCTGGTCCAATTGTTGGGGGAGCCGGTCCCCTATTTTCGCGAGGTGGTGCGGGCCGCGGCCTTTTCGCCGGAAATGCGCGGCTTCCGGCTCGAGCAATTTCGCGGCTTCGCCGATCACCATGACCTGATGGGTCGCAAGGTGCTGGAGGTCGGTTGTGGCGCCGGCGAGTATCTGGCGCTGATGCGGGAGGTGGGACTGGATGCCCATGGCCTGGAATATTCCGCGACCTCGGTGGCGAAATGCCGATCCGCCGGACTGCCGGCCTTTCGCGGATTCGTTGATCGTCCCCGCCAGACCATACCGGGCGGACCTTATGCCGCCTTCCTGATTCTCGGCTTTCTGGAACATATGCCGCGGCCGGTCAGCTGCTTGCGGGGAGTCGCCAATAATTTGACGGAGGGCGCCGTCGGACTGGTCGAAGTCCCCAATTTCGAGATGATCGCCGCACGGGGGATGTTCTCTGAATTCATCGCCGATCACCTGACCTATTTTACCAAGGCGACCCTCGGGCAAACCCTGGCGATCGGCGGCTTCGATCTCCTCGACTGCCGCCCGGTCTGGCATGACTACATTTTATCGGCTGTGGTACGCAAGCGTACCGCCATCGATCTGAGCCATCTGACGATCTATCAGCAGCGCATCACCGATGAGATTGCGACCTTCCTTGACCGCTTCGCTTCGCGTCGTGTCGCGATCTGGGGGGCGGGGCATCAATCCCTGGCCGTGATCAGCCTGCTGTCGCTCCAGGATCGCGTTTCCTATGTGGTCGATTCGGCGCCGTTCAAGCAGGGGCTTTTCACGCCCGCCAGCCACATCGCGATCGTGCCGCCGACCCGATTGCGGGACGAGCCTATGGATGGCGTGTTGGTTATGGCGGCGAGCTATTCCGACGAGGTCGCCGCCCTCATCCGGCGTGACTATGACGCTGGCTTGACCTTGGCCATCCTGCGCGACGACGGATTGCAAATCCTATGATCGACGAACTCGAGACAGCGATCGGCGCGATCGATGCCAAAGTCACCGATGCCCGCAGCGGTCTGCCGGAGCCGCTGTTTTATTTGGTCAGCCGTCTGACCCCGATGGTCAATGTCGATCTGATGATCAGGGATGACCACGACCGGGTTCTGCTGACCTGGCGGGCCGATCCCTTTTACGGACCGGGGTGGCATATCCCCGGCGGCATCATCCGCTTCAAGGAGCGCTGGGAGGATCGCATCACGGCGGTGGCGCGGCATGAATTGGGCGCCGAGGTGACTTTCGCGGCCGATCCCATCGACGTGAAACAGCCGATCAATCCGACCCGGGCCAATCGCGGGCATTTCATTTCCCTGTTATTCGACTGCCGCCTCGCTGCGCCGCCCGATCCGGCGCGCCGAGCGGTCTCGCAGCCGCCCGAGAATGGGCAATGGGCCTGGCACGAGGGATGTCCTGCGGATCTGATCCCCGTACACCAGAGACTCTATGGCGATCGGCTGGCCGGGCTGGGGGGCGCCGGTGAGTAGTAACCACCTTGCTCTCGAGGATCTGCTCGATCCTGATCATGAATTGCTGCGTTTGGCGCGCTCGATCGATTGGCAGGCGGGCCCCACTGCTGACCGGAAATGGCTCGGCTTGGCGCTGCTGCGACTCCTTTACCGGCTTCATGACGAAGACCTCTGCCGACAATGGGTGGAAAATCCGTATTTTCAGGCCTTCTGTGGTGCGACCGACTTTTCCTGGCACTTCGATGGGAGCCCGCAGCAGCTGCACCGCTGGCGCACCGAGATCGGCGATGATGTGTTGCAGGCTTGGATCAGCCGGGTGTTGCCCCAAAGCCAACAGCCTCCCGCCCGCTTCGTCATTGATGTCGACGGTGTGGTGGCCATGCTGACGCCCGACAACGATTATCGCCGGGCGCAGCCAATTCCCGAAATCATCGCGGCGATCAACCGGCTCTATGCCAAGGGGCATCACATCATCATGCTGACGGCGCGCGGGTCGGCTACCGGCCTGTCCTGGCGGCAAGTCACGGAAGAGCAATTCGCCAGATGGGGATTGAAATATCATGAGTTGCACTTTGGCAAGCCGGCGGCCGACTATTATGTCGATGATCGCCTGGTCAGTGTTGAAACACTCTGCGCGATGGCCAGCGGCCAAGTCTTCCCGCCCAGCAGCCGGGCGCCAAGCGTCACCGACTGATTGCCCAGGTTCCGTGTTGGGAGACGACCGTGCTGAACATTATTGACTCGCTCACCAAGACAGAAGGCGGTTTTGATCTCGTTCAGGCCATCGAGAAGCTCATCATCGGTAACCGCGAGCTGGCCTTCAGCATCGCCGGCCTGATGCGCCAACATGGGAAGCTCGCGGAGTCGTTGGCGGTCTGTGAACTGATCCTGCGCGAGACCCCGGCGGACGCGGAGAGCCTGCTACTTTTGGTGCGCAATCTTTCCGATCAGGGACAGATCGAGCAAGCGCTGCGGCGTCTGCGCGAGGGCCGCGACAGTGGCATGCAAGAGGATGCGATCATTGGCGAAATCAAACGCCAGATGCTGGTGGCGGTCGGGACCTACGAGAAATGTCTCGCCGCAGGCGACCCGGCGCGCGCCGAGAAGATCTGCGACGCGTTGGTTGAGCTTTGTCCGGGGCAAAGCATGTTCTTGAATGCGCAATGGGAATTGCGCCAGCTCTTGGCAAATAGCTATCTTGAAAAAAGATATACCAGCCTGCGTGATCTGGCGATCGCTTACAGCAATGAGGGGAATCTCGAGGCAGAGTTGACATGCCGACTGACCCTGTTCAAGGACCCGCTGCATGCGCGCCAGCATAGCGCCGATCAGCTCGATACAATTTTCCATGCCGTGAGCCGGTTGATCGGTGCCGATCTGGACAATATCGATGCTGACCGGATCGCTCAGATCAGGGAGTTGTTGTCCGCCATCAATGCTATCCCTCTCAGTCCTGCCGGTCCGGACGCCTCGGACTCCGACATTTATCGCTCACGATTCGATCTTTGGTACCGGCTGCTGCTCGGCTCGATCGACCTGGATGTCATTTTTGGGCCACAGGTGGCGCCGCAACCGAAACTGCCGACCAGCTTCGCGGCCGCGAATGGATCGCCACTGACCATCGACGAGGTGGCGCAGCGGGGGCGCGAGACAAACGCCCAGGCGGCCTTTTTTGCTGCCACTTCGCCGGAATTTTTTGCGCGCTTCGCTGAGACCTATGTCGCCTCAATCCTTGCCAATTGCGATGTTAATGCGTTGATCTTTGTCCTCCTGTGCTGCCCGCAGGCCCGCCTGCCTGACGTGATCTCGGGCTTTCCCATCCAGGATCCCCGCCTGATATTCTGTTGCGACGGATTTGATGTCTCCGCCCGGCCCTATCTGATGGCCCTGGCGACCGAAACCGAGCTGCACACGGTGCCGATTTATTACGCCTATGCGGCGTTGTTCCGTTGCGATTATATCCTCGATCACCTCGGACTTCCGGTCTTCGTCACCGGTATTGACACGATATTGCAACGGGGGGTCCGAGACTTGCTTGACAGGTTCGCCGACCACGATGTGGTGCTGAACAAGATCGGCAGTCATTTCGGCTTGGGAGGACAAATCGTCAATAATCTGTCCCTGACCTTTCCCACCCCAAAGGGCGATCTGTTCATACAGTTTCTCAAGCAATTTGGCGGCGGTCACCTGGAAGAGCAGGTTCAGGCGTCCTTTCAGGATCAACTCGACATCCACATGGCCAAACATCATCTGCTGGCCAATGGTAAGCTATCCCGGATCGGTTATTTCGACACTTATGACATCAACAACATCATGTTCGACAAAGGCAATTATGAGGGTTTTCGCGAAATGCTGCAGCGCTATCGCTTCGTCAATATTTTTGCCAGCGGCTCCGAGGAGGACAGATTGGCGGCCGGCGACCTCACCAGCTAGCCCAGCGATTGTCGCCCGCCGCAGTCGCCGTCAACAGGATCGAGTCCTCCAGACTGGTCCAAACATCAAGACCGAAGTCGCGCCGCGTCCGCCCTATATTCGGCACATAGCAGCTGCGCGGCGCTGAGCCTGGCCGACCCAAGATTTGGACCGGCTTGCCGGGTGCAATCAAATCGCGCACCAAAAACGCCAGATCAGTCAAACTGATCATCCGATCCGATCCGACATTGTACAGTTGGCCCTTTTCGCCCTTGAGCAGCAGAGTCAGCAGCCAGATCACCAGATCGCCGGCAAACATGTAGGAGCGCAAAGGGCTTCCGTCGCCTTGAATGACGATCGCGTCCCGAACAAGCGCATCGCGAATGAAATTGCCAATCGCATAGTGGATATTGAAGGGCAGGAAGGCGCCGACGAAGGAGAAACAGCGGGCCACCGAAATCGACAAAGCTCGGCGCTCAGCGTAATAAGCGCACAGAAACTCGGCGGCTCGCTTGCCGTGGCCCAGTCCTGCCGCGACATCGGTGGTCAGGGGAGCGCCCTCGAACTGCTCGTCGACCGCACCGACCTGCTGCGACAAGCCGCCATAGACCGAGCCCGACCCCAGGACCAGCACTCTCTCCGCTCCGACCCGCAAGGCCGTATCTAGCAGGCGCCGGGTGCCCTCGAACGCCATGTCGAATTTGGCCAGCGGATCTTCACCGTCGAAAGTGGCCTTGGCAGAGGTCGCCGCGCCATGGATGACAAAGGGGAAGTGTCCATGATCGAGCGAGAAGTTTTGGATGTCGCTCTCAAACAGCCGGATTGCCCGCGCCTGCGCCAGATGCGGCAACTTGGCTCGGAAAGCTTGGGCATTTCGGGTCACTACGAGGACGTCCAGATCCAGACCGAAGCGGGTCTGCGCGCGCAGCAGGCTTTCCAGCAGCCAGCGGCCAATGAAGCCGGTGCCCCCGGTTACCAGTAACGGTTTGTCGTGCAACGCCGTCCAAAGAGTGCCGCCGCGCTCGACCACCGCGTCGACTTGTGCATCGAAAGATTCCGCCATCGGCGCTTGTTCCCCCATGGACAGGCTTGAGCAAGCCGATGATGCGCCCCTGCTGCATAGCATGACGATCGGATGGCAGGAAGAGCTGCACCACGCTCAGTTGAGGAAATATTAAGCGTCGCGGCGTTATCACTGTAGGCTTCATGCGACCCGGTGCCGCAGGACGGAGATAAGACGAATGACGACGATCATCGACATACCCGAAAGCGGTCTCAGCGAAGCCGAGCGCGCCAAGCGCGCCGGTCTGGCGCAACGAAAACCCTATGTCGCAGCCAAATTGGCCAAGGTGCTTGAGATGGAAGAGCGCGGCGAGATCAGCCCGATCATCCGTCTGGAAAAGAGCTATCTGTGCAATTTCCAATGCACCCATTGTTCAGCTGAATATTACATGGATCGCCATCTACAAAAGACGATCGGCACGGCGGACGAACGACCGAAGATTTCCCTGGACGATATTCGAAAACTCTCGCGCGAGGCCGATGAACTCGGTCTGGCGCGGTTTGTCATAACCGGGGGCGAGCCGCTGGTGATGCGCGATTTCGACGAAGTGGTCGCGGCCATCGATCCGGAAAAGCATTACATCATTACCGACACCAATGGCTGGTTTCTTGATGACCAGCGGGCCCGTCACATTAAATCGATCGGTGTCGAGAAGGTTCAGCTCTCGCTCGATAGCTTCATCGAAGAACAGCATGACGCGTTTCGCAATAAGCCGGGCTCGTACAAGCGGGTGATCCGCGCCATTCATGCGGCACTCGACGCCGATCTCAACTTGCTGCTGTCGACGGTGCTGGTCAAGGGCCGCGCCAAGACTCAAGAATTCCTCGATATGTGCAAATTCGCCACCGATCTTGGCGTCGGACTGTATGTTTCCTACGCCAAGCCGACCGGCTCCTGCACCGAGCATCCGGAATTCGTCATCGACAAGGAAGATGCCGATATCGTTCGCGAACTCGAAAAGGAGTATAACGTCTTCACCCATATGACGCCCTCCTACGGCTCCTTCAAAGGATGTATCACCGTCAAGGGCATCATTACGGTGACCTCGACCTTCGAGGTGACGCCTTGTCCCTATATTGATTTTTCGCTTGGTAATCTGCGCGAGACGTCGCTGAGCGAGGTCCTTGGGCGCGGCATGCGTAATCCCTGGCTGGGACCGCACCGCCCCGATTGTCTGATTGGCGAGGACCCCGATTTCATCAAGATTCACACCGAAAAAACCGCGGGCGCCACCCATCTTCCCTTGCCGTGGGGGCAAGGTTTTTCCGAGGAAGACAGCCTCGTCGGCCAATCCTGAGCATCAGACATGACCATGACCGTGACCAACGAGGAACGCTCACCGATGACGCAGATCCAAGATGCGCCATTTCTGTTCGATGACCATGGAAGATGTGTGCCGGCGGCGGAGATCACCGCGGCCGTGCATCGCACGGTAAGGCGCCGCTTCCTCTGCACGCAGCCCGAGTGGGACTATGCCGCCATCCATGGGCGGATCAGCCGCCATTTGCCGGGTGCCGCGGCGGTAAGCCTGGAGGATTTCCAGCGGCGGGTGGTCGCAATTCAAGCGCGCCTGTCAGCAGATCCGCGCCTGAATGATGCCGCCAAAGCGGTGGCGGTGCCGTTTTTCCTGCCAGCTTTGCCGGATGCTGTGCACCGGGACATCGGCACTGAATTGGACGATCACTTCCTGCCGGCGGTTCATGCCGCCTATCGTGATAAATTCCCTCACTATAGCTTTGTCAACCACCACAAGGGCGGCTTGGCAGGCCGCCTGAGTGTGGCGCCCGGCGGTCGTCACGAAGTTTTGCTTCAAGCACTGCAGCAGGGCGCGGTCGTCGGTGTTCTTCTGGTCAGTCTGAGCGAATATTCCGTGCCCGCAGCGATCGGGCAAATTGCCGCGCTGCCGGAGGATTTCGCCCTGGCGGGCGGCTATGATCTCTGCGCCGCCATGATCGGATCGCCCGATTTGCTGATGCGCACCGACGGCTATCCGCCCTTGCTGTGGATGAGCGGGCTGGCCGGCGAGGCCGCCAAAGTTGGTTATCATTTTGAAGCTTACGGCTATAACCTGACTTTCAATCGCCGGGTCCATCTCGATCAAGCGGCCGAATATTGGGCCAGCTCGCTGGTGATTTTGGGATAGACACTTTCGGATCGGGTCAATACTGCGGAGACGGAACGGACGACCTGTACATTGGCGACCCGTCGATCGCCCTTAAAAGTTTCATAGGGCAAGATTCCGTCGCCTATTATAGTATTGGGAGACTTCAATGAAGATGATATCCAAAACAGTCCCTAAATCAAAAAAAGTCCTGCTGCTGATTCCGCCGAACATTACGTTCGATGCGTTTACCAAACCCGGTAAAAATACCAAGACCTGGCGGCACAAAAATGGGCGCGACTATGGGGTGTTAATTACTGACGTCCCATTGGGGGCATTAACGATAAGCGGATGGCTCAAGGAAAAGTGCGATTCAGAAGTGATTCTGATCGACTTCAATACCTTGATTCACAGCACATGGGATCACTCTGAAGAGCATGATTTTTCCCAATGGTTTGACGAGACCCTTGCCGATATAGGCAAGACATTTCAACCCGATGTTATTGGATTTTCTTCCCTTTTTGTAACGGGATACCAAAATCTGATCTCGCTGGGAAATGTTGCCAAAAAGATATTTCCTGCCGCATTCAGGATTGTCGGCGGAAACGTCGCGACCACGATGTATCGGGAACTTCTGCACGATGAACCCGATGCTTTCAACGCCCTTTGCTTTGGCGAAGGCGAGTTACCATTATTAGAGCTTTTTGCATCTCCAGATATGCAGCAATGTTGTGATGAATCGACGAGCTGGATCACCAGAAAGAATCTGCTCTCGGGATCTCACTATGCGCACAATTTTATCCAGGATCTGGACGACATAACACCGCTGGATTACAGTGCAATATCGCTTGACGACTATCATTACAATCCCACTATAAAGGCCTATACTGGGATTGAAGATAAGGCTAATTATATTACCTATATGGGTAGTCGAGGATGCCCGTTTCTTTGCACCTTTTGTTCGGCGCACACTGTACATGGTCGGAAAATGCGCAACTTCAGTATCCCGCGAATTAGGGAGGAACTGACAAGACTAACTGAAGTTTTTAACGCCAATACATTGGTAATAGAAGATGATATGTTTCTATGGAACAATGAATGGGCGACAGAAGTATTGCGAATTGCGCAAGAATTGAAATTGAACTGTTTTTTTCCGAATGCCTTGGCGCTCTATGCGCTGGATCGGAAAATGTTGGAGGAATTGCATAAGACGGGCGTCCGGCAACTCACGCTTGCCGTCGAATCCGGTAGTTCCAGAGTTCTTAAAGAAATCATGAAGAAGCCGCTGAAGCTTTCAATAACAAATAGCGTCGTGAAAAATTGCCAAGAACTTGGCATCTATACCGACTGCAATATTATTCTAGGCATGCCGGGTGAGACCAAAGCCGACATCGCTGAGGGTCGTGAATTCCTGCTCAATTTGCATGCGAATTGGTATCGCATAAACGTGGCGACCCCCTTGGCCGGGAGCGAAATGTATATCAATGCGCAAGCGGCGGGTCAGATTGTCGGAGATATCCGATTTGCGGGTTACAAAAAATGTGTAATTAAGACTGATGATTTTGCGCCTGATGAAGTTGAAAAAATTGCCTATGACCTCAATTTGGAACTGAATTTCCTTAATAACACCGACATGAAATTAGGGAACTATCAGCGGGCCAAAGAATCCTTCGAAAATGTTTTATTATTAAGAGAAGATCACGCTTTGGCGATGCATTGTCTGATCCTGTGCATGCAAGCTTTGGGCGACTCGGTGTCTCTGGATTTGCTCCAAAAGAAGCTCGATGCGGCTTTGAAATCGGATCCCTTCTGGAAGGCGTTCTTTAAAAAGCATGGCCTGCTAAAATTCCGGTCTGCAAAATCACCGCCAAATACTTCGGTTCCAATTACGGCTCTATGAGTGAATTTCGCTTTAAGAGGTTCAACGGAAACTTCGCTCATGAAAGTATCTGTCAATAAAGTCTGGTTAGATAGCTTTGCGGAACTACAAAAGTTCAGCACTTTTGTCGTAGAACGCTGCGCTGCGTGCGATTTATCGGCAGATGATCAGGCGTTGCTCGCCTCACCCGAAGCGCGCCTGATATTGGGGCTATACGCTACTGGGTCAAGCGACATCGGTAAGATCCAGAGTTATGCCGCCAGCCGCTATTTCTTTGAGGCCTGTCTGACTGACAGGTTTCTCGGCGACGTCCATTTGGTCAGCTGGCTCGCGCAGAATGATCAGAAAATGTCTGCGGCGCTGGCCCGGATCTGCCAACACCCCCCCGAGGTGAGTCGATCGAGCTTCGATCATGTGCAAGAGGCCATCGCCTTGCTCAACTTGGATAATACCACTTTAGCGTTGAGCCAAAAATATTATGACCGTGCGCAGGGCGAGATCCAACGCGATGGCTATTGCGTGATCCCCGACCTCTTCGATGCGGACTATTGTGCCGAAGTAAGAAAAAATATCCTCGCGATAGCCCAGAGAGAAGAGTCAGCTGGAAAATCCTACCGGTATGGAATAGAAAATCGTTTTCAAAGAATATATAACATAATTACGAAGGGCCAGGAATTTTCAGATTTTCTCAGTCATCCTATCGTTAAAATTATTATGGATGACATGTTTGAAAGGCCCACTCTACATGATAAATATTATGTAACAAGCTGGCATGCGAATATTATTCCGCCGAACGGCGAATCGCAGAAACTTCATGTCGATGCCGCGGTGCCAGAGCCCTTACCGCCCTGGATCGTTCGCGCCAACATCAATTTCATCCTTGAGGATTATTGGGAACATAATGGCGCAACACTCTGTGTTCCGGGCAGTCATTTGTGGCACCGCAAACCCGGGCCGGACGATCAGCAATTGATCGCCAGGAGCGTGAAGCCGATCGAAGCCAAGGCGGGCTCGATTGCCGTCTGGCACGGCCATCTCTGGCATCAGAGCGGGCATAATCGGTCGTCCAATCCACGGGTCGCGCTGCTCGCCGGGTTTGCCTCAAGCTTCCTCATGGAAATGGTCTTGGAAGAAAATCACTTCCGCGTAATGTCGGAGGAGTTTGCCGCCACATTGTCACCGGATCTCTACCGATTATTCGGCTGGCATCACGGTATCAAGGCGGGAGCAAAGCTCGGGGCTGGTGCGCTCTAACACGCCGCGCATCAGCCGATATCCCTCACGATTTGGATGTACGCCATCGATCGCCACGTCGGAACGCATCGAACCATCGACTGCGCTAAGCGCGGCGTGATAATCAACATAAGTGACGGCGGCAGACTCCGCATAGGCCCGCAGCCACTGGTTCAGGGCGAGGATGGGGATTGTTGGGGCAAGTCCGCTACGCCAGGGAAAATCGGCCGCCGGCAGGATCGATGCCAACAAGACCCTGATCCGATGTGCCTTTGCCAACTCAACCATAGTCATGATGTTGTCTTGAAATTCTTCTGGTGTAACGGCCCCAAAGTTTTGCGCGATATCGTTGGTCCCCGCCAGGATATGAACCGCTTGGGGCCGTAATTGCAGCACATCCTGCCTGAATCGCAACAGGATCTGAGCGGTCACCTGTCCTTGAATGCCGCGGTTAACCGCCTGGCGCGAGAATAGTTCCGGATCGAACAGCGCCCAATTCTCCGTGATGCTGTCGCCGATCATCACCAGTCCGATTGGCTGTGTCGAAATTCTTTGATTCTCTGGGGCAAAATGCCGAATCATTGGCCAATCGTCATGCAAGTTCGTAACTCCTAAATATCACTTCTCGAGCCTGGCACTATCGGCATTGTGCCGTTTGCGGCCCAGCGAAGTAATTGCCGATAGTAGCGTTCGGCTGTTTGCTCCCCGCCCGTCTGCAGCCAATCAAATTTGAAATAACTGTTTGAGTAGCGATCGACAGGAAAATACTCGCATGAGAAAAGGCGCCTCGAGAACTCTATGAAACTGGCTTGATTGGCCAACATATCGACATCACTTGGATCGCATGAAATATTATTTTTTGACAGAAGGTCAAGGCATTGACGGGCACACTCGACGTAAACGGGGTGACGGGGATGCCGGTGTCCGAAGAAGAGACAGTCCCGATGAATATTATCACCGATGAACCCGGCAAGCTTCACGTCGGTAAAGCGCTCACGGTCGGCAAGGATCTGCATTGTGCTGCCCCAGCGACCGGCGAAGTCAAAATCCAGATCGCCGGCGCGGTAGAGTGCGTCAACGCGATCCGCGTCGCAGCCATCTTTGATCAAATCCACGAGAAAATTGCTTGAAATGAGATGGTCGACATCATGTACGATTGGCCAGATCGCGCTGTTAAAAACGTAGGGGAAGGATATTTTGATACAAGCGACAGGGAGGTCTTTTTTTATTATTTCTGGAACATCATAAAACAAGCGTCCATCAATCAATTTTCTTTGTGGCTGATAGAAGACGATATCAGCGGTTTTCACAAAATTTTGAACGGATAAATATTCGAAAGCGTGGGCGATCTCGTAGTTTCGGATGAATTTGATTTGGCACTCATAATGGGGGCTGAGCGCCTTTTCCAGCAGGTGACAGACGGGCCGTCCCTGGCAATTGCTGTAGACGACGATTGATAGCGGTCGTTTGGGAAAATAGTGAGTCTGGGTGAGAGGCCGGTCGTCTTGTTTTGGCGGGGCGATCTGTTCCAGAGCAGCGATGCCTTGGAGCGCCAGCGGATGATCGGGAGTCTTCGCGAAGAGCGACTCGTAATGAACACGTGCCAGCTCGCGGTTGCCGAGAATATCCTGGGCAGCCCCTGAAGCGACGGCGAGCGCCTCTTTTGGCCCAACCAAGTCTTCAAGCCGTTGGCAAAGGGCGGCGGCCTCGGCCAGCGGTTGATCCCGCACCAGAAGCATGTGAGCGACAAAGTAGCAATTCTCGACATCGTCCGGTTTTGTGAAAGTTCCATAGAGAAGGAGCGAGCTCGTGAAGGCGGTCTCGTCGAGCGGAAGGATGCGCTGCAACATGATGCGAATGATATCGTACGACATCCTCAAATGAGAGGGTGCGATCGCCTGCTGAAAGAGATGGATCGCCTCTTCGGTTTTCCCGCGCTGAGCGGCATCGAGTCCGCTTAGGCGACACTGATAACGCTGATAGAATTCGTGCGGGTTGATCCGGCAGACGGCGCCCATCAACCGGGCCGCCTGGTCCCATTGCCCTGCCGCCTCATGGGTCTGCACCAGAGGCACGTAAAGCCCAACCAAGTCATTGGCGACGGCTTCGTCCCGAGGGCTGGCGACAGTGGCGCGTTCCAATCGCTCGATCGCCAGAGGCAAATCCCCTTGCCGCAATGCTTCTTTACCAAGGCGATAGAGGAGTGCCGCAAACCTTTGTCGAATGTCGTCATTGTTGGGATGGGCCCGGCTCAGTTTTTCCATCACCGGCAAGGCGTCTTGATCCTGACCAGTGGCCTCCAGGCCTGCGGCCAAAAGCATCTGCAACTGGGAATTCTCTGGCTCAAAGCCAAGCGCCGCATGGCACCGCGTTACAAGCTCTTGATGATGGCCTCTCTCCAAAAGAGGGTAAATCTCTTGCCACATATTTTATGGTTTCCAGTGCCGTTCGCTCTAGAGCGCTCATAGATTCAATCGCAAAGCGATTCAATCTATGAGCATCAGGCTCTAGGTCCTGGGGGAAGTTTATCGCTCGTAAAGCTATTTTATCGTTAATGGTGCGGATCAGAACACAGAAGAACCTTGGTGGAAATTGAGCCATGCCCCTTTCGCCCACAGTGATAAGGCTCGAACGACTGGCCGAGACCTTGGCGCAGGACGGTCGCACTGACGATGCGATCCTGTTGTTCGACCATCTGACAGCCCTGGCACCGGATCATGCAGCCTTTCTGCGAGCCTTGATCCCCCTGCTGGCGGCGCAAGGGCGCAGGGCTGAAGCATTGGAAAGACTGCTCGCGCTCGACCGGCTGATCGGTGGTTCCGGCGCGGCGATGACCGAGTTTGTCGATCTGCTGAATGATGCCTTCCGGGACTGTGTCGATCACATCCGCGCCGAGGACTATGCGGCAAGCGACCGCCTGCTGGTCACTTTGCTGCACTTATTGCCGAATGGCGTGCCGCTGCTGGCGGCTGCCGTGGCGCGCTATTGCGCCGTCGAGGATCTGGCTAATGCGACGATCTATGCACAGCGCATTTTCGCGCTGGATCCGTCCAATGGCGAGGCGCGCGTGGTTTTGGCCAATCATTGCCGGGCTAACCATGATGTGTTGAGTGAAATCGACCATCGGCTGTTTCTGGCGGCGCCCGAGCACGGGCTCGACCTCGAGGAGCGCTCCTATCATCTCTATGAAATCGTCAATTGCGTGCTGTCACATCCGATCAACGACCTTGTGATCAGTCAAATGGAGGCCGCGCGTCGGCTGCATGCTGAGCTGGCCTTGCAGAATGAAAAACAATCGACACCGAGCGCCTGGATTGCCTTCCATCAGGATATGCTCGATGCGCTGGATTTGGCTTCATTGAGTCAACCCGTGCCAATGCCGCCGCCCGATTTTCCCGCCGGCGTCGACGCCAAGGGCAATTCTGTCGACATGGCCGCGATCACGGCGCTGGCCGCGCGATTGGACACCGAGGCGGTATTTCTGGTGGCCGCCGATCCGCTCTATGTCGAACGCTATGCCGGATTTTTCGTCCGTTCGGTGCTGCGGTCCACCGACGTGCGCAGCCTGGTGGTCGTGCATATCGTGGGCGGCGCCGGGCAATTGCCAAAAATCGCCGCCGCTATCGGTATCGATGATGATCGGCTGATCCTGACCGGCGATGATTTTGACGCCCGTCAGCCGACCGGCCGGGTGTGCGATGCGCCAACCCGCGGTCCGATCAGCAAGCCCATCGCCCATTATCAATCGGCGCGTTTCCGGTATGTCGGCCCGCTTCTCAAAAGGCTCGGGCTGCCGGTTTTCGTCTCCGACATCGATTGCGTTCTGCAGCGCGGCGTAAGTGATCTGCTGGATCAGATGGCGGGAATGGATTTCGTCCTCAATCAGAACAAGGGGATCATTCAGTTCGCCGCGCAGATCACCGCCAATCTGCTGCTGTTTTTCCCGACCCCGGCCAGCGACCAGTTTGTCGGCTTTCTGTGGCAGTATCTGGAAAAGGCGCTGGCGCGCGAGGTGATCCCCAAATGGATCGACCAGATCGGGTTGGTCATGGCGCGGCATTTTGTCCGAAGCGCGTGTCCGTCGGTCAAAATCGGCTATTTCGATACTGATCGCGATATCAACAATGTCGTCTATGGCGAATATGCGCCCAATGACTATCGCTTTTTGTCGCTGTTCCAGTCCTTCAAACTGTCCAGCCTGCCCTTCTGATCAGGCCACGCCCTGCGTCCGGCACCAATCTGTGATCACCTCGATCATATAATCGAGCGCAGGTCGATCGAGACCGGGATAGAGGCCAATCCAGAAGCTGCGCTCGGTCACCCGATCGCTATTGGTCAAAGATCCCACCACCCGGTGCGGGCGGCCTTTCATATAGGGCTGGCGCAGCAGATTGCCGCCGAACATCAGGCGGGTGGCGATCTTATGCTGGTTGAGGTGAATCAGCAGCGCGTCGCGGCTGAAGGGCGCAGCCTCGCGCACCGTCAGGGCGAAGCCGAACCAGGACGGATCGCTGCCCAGGGTCGCCTCTGGGAGGATGAAGGCCTCCTGCAGCGGCTGCAATCCGTGCAGGAGATGGGCGAAATTGCGCTTTCTGGCCTCGATGAAACCCTCAAGCCGGTCAAGCTGGGCAAGGCCGACGGCGGCCTGCATATCGCTCATTTTGAGGTTATAGCCGAGATGCGAGTAAGTGTATTTGTGGTCATAGCCAGAGGGCAGGTCGCCCAGCTGCTGGCCGAAGCGCATCTTGCAGGTATTATCTTTGCCGGGCGGGCACCAGCAATCGCGTCCCCAGTCACGGATCGATTCCATGGCCCGCTTGATATGAGCCTTGGCGGTGAAAACGGCGCCACCCTCGCCGGTGGTGATATGGTGGGCGGGGTAGAAGCTGAGGGTTGCGGCATCGCCGAATGTTCCCACTGCCTGACCGCGATAAGTGGCTCCCAGCGCGTCGCAGCAATCCTCGACCAGGAACAGATCATGGTCCTTGGCCAATTGCGTTACGGCACTGAGATCGAACGGATTGCCGAGGGTGTGCGCCAGCATGATGGCGCGGGTGCGCGGGCCGATGGCGTCCCGCAGTCTGCTGACATCGATATTATAGGTGGGGATTTCGACGTCGAGGAAAACCGGCAGCAGATTGTTTTGCAAAATGGGGTTGAGGGTGGTCGGGAAGCCGGTGGCGCAGGTGATGACCTCGTCGCCCGGTTGCAGCGCCCGGTCGCCCAGCAAATGCGAGGTCAGTGCCGACAACGCCACCAGATTGGCGGACGAACCCGAATTGACCGTCAGCGCATATTTGCGCTGCATGACTGACGCCAGGCGCGCTTCGAAAGCGTCATTGAACCGACCGGTGGTCAGCCAGAAGTCGAGCGAGGCGTCCACCAGCGACCGCATCTCCGGCGCGCCATAAACCTTGCCGCTGACCGGCACCGGGCTGGCGCCGGCGACAAAGGGGGGAACGCCATGCGCCAGCCTTGCATAGTCTTCGACCAGATCAAGAATCTGCCGGCGCAAGTCGTCGGCCTGGCTGGCAGTGGGTTTGGCGGGGTGGTTCATGGCCGTCTCGCCTCGGTTTGGGCCGCATCGCGGCAGTACTCTGCAATCTGCCGCAAGGACAGCGCCTGCATATCATCACCCTGCTGGAATGCCTTATACCATGTCACAATGGAGTCGAGCGCGGTTTCCAGCGACCATACTGGCCGCCAGGGCAGCAGGCTGGTCGCTTTCGCGATATCGAGCTTGAGAGTGACAGCCTCGTGCGACGTCGGCTCCGATCCGGCAGCCCAGCCAGGCGAGCCGTCCCACAATTGCAACAGACGATCGGTCAGCCAGCCGACAGAGTGCGCATTGCCGTCATGGGGGCCGAAATTCCAGGCGCCTGCATAGCCCGGTCCGTCGCGCCACAAAGCTTCGGCCAAGACCAGATAGCCGCTCAGCGGATCGAGCACATGCTGCCATGGACGGATCGAGGCGGGATTTCGGATGACGCAGGGCTGGCCGGCGCTGATGGCGCGCAGCAGATCGGGGATCAGCCGATGCTCCGCCCAGTCGCCGCCGCCGATGACATTGCCGGACCGCACGGTTGCCAATCCCAGATGGTGCCGCGCATAGTCGTCGGTGGCGAAAAAAGACCGCCGCATGGCGGTGATCGCTAACTCGGCGGCGCCTTTCGACGCGCTGTAGGGATCATGTCCGCCCATGGCGTCATCCTCGCGATAACCCCACAACCATTCGCGGTTTTCATAGCATTTATCCGACGTGACCATGATCGCCGCCCGCACCGAAGGCGCCTTGCGGAGCGCATCGAGCAGGGTCACCGTCCCCACCACATTGGTAGAGAAGGTCTCCACCGGATCCGCATAGGAATTCAGCACGATGGCTTGGGCCGCCAGATGCAGCACGATCTCGGGAGCTGAACTCAGCACGGCCCGGCTCAGGGCGGACCCATCCCGGATGTCGGCGATGGTTTCCCCGGCGAGACTTGACCCTAGTGACACGGCGTCATAGAGGTTTGGCTGGCTTGCCGGCGCCAGGCTGTAGCCGAAAACTTCGGCGCCCAATTGCTGCAGCCACAGCGACAACCAGGCGCCCTTGAAGCCGGTATGACCGGTGACGAAAACCCGCCTGCCGCGCCAGAACTCGGCGTTGATCACCATTTTTTCCAAGGCGCACTGCGAAGCCACAATTCGTCCAGCAGGATCTTGTCGCGCTGGGTATCCATGCTTTGCCAAAACCCTCTGAATTGGTAGGCCGCCAATTCCTTGCGGCGCACCAGGATCTGCATCGGCCCGCGCTCCCAGGGTTCATGGTCGTCGGGGATATAGTCGATCACCTTGGGCGACAGAACAAAAAAGCCGCCGCTGACCCAGCCGCCCTCACCGGTCGGCTTTTCCTCAAAACCCTGCACCACGCTGCTCTGCTCGTCGGTGATCAGGCGGCCATAGCGGGCGACCGGAAGTACCCCGGTTACCGTCGCCAACAACCCATGCTGTTTATGAAAAGTCACCAGGGCCGTGATGTCGATGTCCGAGACGGCATCGCCATAGGTGAAACAAAACGGCTCGTCCTCATCGAGAAAGGACTGCACCCGCTTCAGTCGGCCCCCGGTCTGGGTATGTTCGCCGGTATCCACCACCGTCACCCGCCAATCCTCGGCGGCATTATTGTGCGACTGGATCGTCTTGTTCTTAAGATCGAAGGTGACGTCCGAGGAGTGAAGCGCGTAGCTGGCGAAGAAGTCCTTGATGACATGGCTTTTATAGCCGGCGCAAATGATGAAGTCGTTGATGCCATGCGCACTATAGATCTTCATGATATGCCAGAGAATCGGCCGGCCGGCGATCTCGATCATCGGTTTGGGCCGCATGGTGGTCTCTTCTGATAGTCGCGTTCCCAGACCACCCGCCAAAATGACTGCCTTCATCGATCGTCCTCCGCAACCGGCGCCGATTCAGATCAGCGCTGCTTTGGACAACAACAGGCAGCTGTCGCTTCCCCCGTCGACCAGAGCCTGCAACAAGGGCGCGAAGCCATCGCCGCCATCGCGGATGGCTTGCACTGGCGCATAACAATGGTTGAAATGTTGCCGCAGCAGGGTGGCCAATCTGGTCAAGTGATCCGGGCGGCTTCCATAATAGGCGGCGCCGAAATTGAGAAACAGCACCGGCGCCTTGGCAAGGGTCCGAACCGCGCCCGAAAGCGCGGGCAGATCGCCATGGCCGGCCAGGGTCATCACCATGATGTCGATCTTATCCGCGGCGAAATAATCGTCGATGCGCACGCATTGCAGGTAACGCCGCGCATAATGATCGACCGCGATATCTCCGCTCTCGGCCAACAGGCTGACGCCGTCATAGGAATCGAGCGCCACGGCAAATTCGGCGGTGGCATTCTGATCATAGGCCGCCAGCGCTACCGCTTTAACATTGCCGCACTCGTTCAGCCGCGCCGCCAGGGTGATCGCGTTGGCGCTGGCGCTGTCCGGCTCCAGGACCAGAACATGGTTTGCTTTTCGCGCCAGCTTGATGACGTCGGCCGAATAGCCGGCACCGACGAACAGCACATGATGGTCCCGGCCAATGACGTTGCTGACGAAATCCGGTAGCGGCGTCAGCGCGCGAAACCGGGCAAGCGACTGGGCCATGTCCAGGTCGGCACTGCTCGGCAGGCATTGATACAGGCCGTCCTGTTTATAGACAAAACCGACGACGCCTTCGCTCTGGCCGACGTCGGCGCCTTCCGCGCTGTAATATTGATTGTAATTGGTCGACTTGCCGCCAAGCTTCTTGGCATCGTCGAGAGAGGTGATTTCCACCACCTGACGGCGGCGGCGCTTGACGGCGGCGGCGGCGAGATCGGCGTTCGAGGGCGTGAAGGTGTCGATTCCCTCATGATCCAGATGGCCCTTGAGGCGCGCCGGAACACCGCAGCCGGGGCAGAAATGTTTGACCTGCGACGAGAATTCACTGATCGAGCGATTCCACCAGCCCTCGGTGACCTTGTAACCGTGATCCTCGCCGCGCGCCAGATCGAAAGAGGCCGCGACCTCACAGAAATAGGCGCGCAATTCGCCCTTGTTCTGAATCAGGGTGGCCGACCAGTCGCGATTGATGTCGCAGGTCTGGATCAGCTCCCACATATCGCCCTGGTCCGGATAAAGGTCGCGCATCGCCGTCAATAAGGGCGCGTGGTGCGAGTGACCTTTGAAATAGTCTACTTCGGGGATCAGTTCCTTGAGTTTCTTGAGTGAGGCCAGCCCATGCTCGCTGTTATGCGGGTTCAGGTTGAAGAAGCCGAAGCTCTCCTTGATCAGCTCCTGATATTTGAAGGCATTATTGGTCCACAAGCCGCGCTGCCGTTTGACGGGGATCTCCTCCACAAAGATCCGGCATAAATCGGGGAAATTCTTGTGCACGCAAGGATTGCCGCCGATCATCGCAATCACACCGGTAAAACCTTTCAGGCTTCGCAGGGCGAGGCGGAAATTATCGGGGGTCATGTCCCAAAACTCGGTCTGGTTTTCCAGCAGCCGCGTGCAGTTCGAGCAATGCAGATCGCATTTATTGGTCACGTCCACGCAGATAATGGACATGTCTTTCGGCGATCGCATATTGGCAATGGCCTGGTCAGCGTAATCCTGCACTGCTACCCCCTCGACGAAATCAGATGGCTCTGGCCCCGCCGGACAGTGGCGCGACGGTCTCGAACCGTCAGCATGGCACGCGATGTCCTAACAAATCTTTGTCACAATAGACGTTAATCAATCGGCCAATGCAATTGCAGCGACAAAAGCGGGCCCATGATGGCGTTCAAAATGTCCACCTCGGGATGCGGCGGCGTCGGCACCAGCCGGGCGATCTCTTCCTTGATGCGCCGCAGGCTGTCCTCATCATGCTGTGCGCCAACCCAGATCAGTCGTCTGAAATAATGGAACAGGGTAGTCTCGATCATGTCGTCGGCAGCGCGTACCTGGGATTTGTCCGCCTCGTCCGAGACCGAGGTGATAAAGGGAAAGACGATCACTCCATTGAGCAGTCTTGAGCGGGTGGCTTCGCGCAGCGCCAGATCGAACGGCGTGATCACCTGTGCTGTTTCCAGCACCTTTACGAACTTCTCCTTGGAACGTTTATTGATGATGTAACACCCGGCGCCGGCCCAGGGGCCATCCCAGAATTCGGCGCCATAGACCATGAGCCGATTGTTGGTCATGCAGCTATGACGGATCCGCAGCAGCTTGGGCATGCGGGTGGAATCGGCGACATAGATGTCGGCGAAGATGACGTCCCAGGCCGCTTCCGGCAGCATGGTGAAAAGCTGATTGGCCCAGGCTTCGGTCTGGCCGCAGAAAATGGTGTCGTCTTCGGCGATCAGCAGGTGATTATCGCTGTCAATCGCCGCCCGCGCGCATTCGATATGGCTGAGATAATTGGCTTTCAATTTGTCGGTGGCGCTGCCGTCATTGACCAGCACCAGGGGCGAGGCGGGTGTCAAAGCCTCGAAACGGGTCAGGCTCCAATCATCGGAAAAACCGCTGTGGCGATAGGAGTCCTCGATCTTTTCTCGCCGGCTGAGGGCGGTGCTGACATTAATGAAATAGGCGTCCACTTTGGTCATGTCGGGGCTTTTCAGTCATTATGGCGGTGGTGAACGCTTCACACCCTGCTTGAAGTGCGAGGATAGCGTGAGCCGGTTAACAAGCTTTTTATGATCTTGCGGCAAAGATCCAGCTGATGTGCGATGGGCGGATGACAGGGCTGAACCCAATTATGATCACGATTGAAATCGCTCCAGGCGAACTCATTGATAAGATTACCATTCTGGAAATCAAACTATCGATGATCTCGGATCCTGAAAAATTACAGAATATTCGGTCCGAGTATGAGTCTTTGGTCAAAGTCATGACCCGAACGATCCCGAGAAATCTCGAACTTGCGGCCATGAAGGATGAGTTGAAGGCAGTCAATCTGGCGATTTGGCGGGTCGAGGACGATATACGCGACCATGAGCGTCGTCAGGATTTCGGCGCAAGTTTCATCGAGCTGGCGCGGGCGGTTTATAAAACCAACGATCGGCGTGCCGCACTGAAAAGAAAAATAAACCAGCTTCTGGACAGCCCGATATTTGAAGAAAAATCATATGCAGCCTATTAGAGCGCAAGCGCCGCTTCAGGATTCCTCACCTTTCCGCGCGCCCGCAAGGGAACTGCCGCGTCAGCGGCAGCTCCCTGAAGGGCGCAACCGAGAGCGCGAGAGTGGGCTCTCGTTTCGCCGTAAGGCGAAATTGCCTGCAACAGACTCGGTCCCAAGCCGGATATTCGCCTTGCGGCGAGCGAGAGGCTTCCTCTCGCGCTCTTCTCTTGTGCGCCCTCATTCGACGACTTCGCACGGGCGAAATCATCTCACCAGGGCGCCTGGAAAAGATGGGCTAGACCGGGCTGGTAAGACGTGAACCTCATCATCGCCAAGATCAATCAGGACGAAATCTCCGTTCCTGAAATCATGGCGGCCGCGGACTCCTTCATGGCGAAGGGTGATCCCCAGGCAGCCAGGCACGCCTATACCGCCTGGCTGGCCCGCAATTCCGCCGATCCGATGGCCTATGCGATTTATTTTAATCTCAGTGTGGTTCTGGGTCGGCTGCGCGACGCGCCGGCGGCAAAGATCGCCTTGGAGCGGGCGATCGCCCTGAACCCCGACTATATCCCGGCGCAGATCAATCTGGGCAATCTCTTGGAACAGCTGCAGGGACCGTTTGAAGCGGCCTGCCAATGGATCGGCGTGGTGAATCGTTTCCCGCAGATCACCGGCGAGAATATCCACTTTCTGACATTCACTTTGAACCTGATCGGCCGGGTGCTGGAAACCGGGCGTAGTCACGCTCAGGCGGAAGAGAGTTTTCGCCGTAGCCTGGATATCGATATCGATCAGCCCGAGATCATGCAGCATTATCTGTCCGTGGTGCAGCAACAATGCAAATGGCCGGTTATCCAGCCCTGGCCCAGCGCCAGAGGGGTGACGCGGCGTGACCTGCTGGCCAACATCAATCCCCTGACATTGGCGATCTATACCGACGACCCGCTCTTTCAGTTGGGCAATTCCTTTCATTATGCCCGGCAGCGTATTGGCGATTGCCCGATCTCCTACGTCGATTCTCACGCGCCATTGCAGCAGCGCCCGGCCGGTAGGCTGCGCATCGGCTATCTCTCCGCCGAACTGCGCAATCATGCCGGCGGCTTCCTGATGGCCGAAGTCTTCGAACTGCACGACAAGAGCAAGGTCGAAATATTCATTTACAACACGGTGGCCGCACCGCCCGAGGGCATGGCCGGGCGCATCAGGTCGGCGGCGGAACATTCCGTCGATATCGCCGATTTGAGCGACAGTCAGGCGGCGCAGCGCATCGTCGATGACGGCATCCAGGTCCTGGTGGATATGCAAGGCCATACTTACGGGTCGCGGCTTGGTCTTCTGGCCATGCGGCCGGCTCCGGTGATCGCCAATTGGTTGGGTTTTCCCGGCTCGGTGGGGACCTCTTTTCATAATTATATTATTGCCGACGACTTTATTATTCCGCCGGAATTCGAAATTTATTATTCGGAGAAGATCGCCCGGTTGCCCTGTTATCAGCCCAATGACCGCAAGCGCCTGGTCGCCGATCATTGTCCGACGCGCCACGAAGCGGGCCTGCCGGAAACGGCCATGGTCTATTGCGCCTTCAATGGCCAGCATAAAATCACGCCCTACACCTGGCGGCGCTGGATGAGCATCTTACGCGCCGTCGAGGGCAGTGTGCTCTGGTTGTTGGAATCTACCGAGGCCATCAACGGCCAGTTGCGGCGGCTGGCGGAAAACCATGGCGTTGCCGCTGAGCGCATTATTTTCGCCAAGCGCATTGGCAATGCCGATCACTTGGCCCGCTATCGGCTGGCCGATCTGTTTCTCGATACCGCCCCCTATGGCGCCCACACGACTGCGTCGGACGCCATGTGGATGGGGGTGCCGATCATCACATTGGTGGGCCGCAGTTTCGCCTCGCGTGTGTGCGGCAGTATCATGCGGTCGGCCGGCCTGCCGGATTTGATCTGCAGTTCTGGCGAGGATTACGTGGCAATGGCCATCGATCTCGGCCTGAATCGCGACAAACTGATCGCCTATCGCCAGCGTCTGGTGTCAGCCCGCAACTCCAGCGTGCTGTTCGACACACCCCTCCTGGTGCGCTGTCTGGAGCAGCTCTTCACCACTATGTGGCGCGATTATGTCCAGGGCGAGCAATTTCCGCCTGATCTGACCAACCTCGATCTCTATCGCGAGGTCGGCATTGCGCTCGATCAGGATGATGTGGAAATGCTGAGCCAGCCCGACTATGAAGAGCGCGTTCGCCAGACATTTATCCAGAAGAGCCGCTATTGCTTCGTTCCCAAGGATGGTCGGATTTTCAAGTGATTGCCGATCGGTAGGTAGGAAGTTCCGTTATCGCCGCCGCCATTCTCGTCATCACGTCCGGCCAGTCGCCCGCCGTGGTTTGGCGGAACAAAAGCATGGTCGGATACCAGGGCGTGTCGGTGCGATCCTGCATCCAACGCCAGTCGCTGGCATGCTTGAGGGCCAGCCAGACCGGAAAACCGGCGGCCGCGGCGATATGGGCGACCGAAGTATCGGCGCTGATGACCAGATCCAGCGAGGCCATCACCGCAAGATCATCGACCACCTTGTCCGGGCCGCCATTGAAGGTGCTTCCCAGACTATGCACCGTCATGCCGGGTAGCAGCTGGTCCAGCTGCTCGAGGCCAAATTTGAGCTGCAGCGAGATCAGGGTAACGCCCGGCAAGGCGGCGATCGGGGCGAAAGCCGCCAGCGGGATCGAGCGGCCGATATTATGTGCCCTGACCAAGGCGCCCGGCTCCCAACAGATGCCAATGCGAAAGGCACCGACCGGGAGCGCCGCGCGCCATTGCGCTACCAGTGCGGAGTCGGGCAGCAGATAGGGAATGTCCGCGGAGAATTCGCCTGGATCATTGGTGGTTAAGTTAGGAACTAATGATAAGGAGCAAACATAATCGACATCAGACGATATCTCGATAGCGGTTTCAATTTTTTTGTGCAAAATCATATTTTTTATATTTGGAATTACTCTCCATAATCCGGGGTCCACATAAAATTGTAGGGTCTTGCATTTTTGTGCAATTTTACTGAGACACCGAATGTTTTGAATTGTGTCGCCTAATCCGCCATCTGCGTAGACGGCGATGGTTTTTCCCGTCAGGTCCTCGCCGCTCCAGAAGGGAAGCTGGTTGCCTGCGCTGGCAGCGCGGTGACGATAATAGATTATCATCGATGGCGTTGCCTCGGCGAAGCGGCCAAGCGCCGTCAGCGCCATGCTCATCATGAAATGCGCGTCGGCGATATCCGGTCCGTAAAGGGTGATTTGCTCGAAGCAGGACAAAGCCGCGGCAAAATGACCGGAGTCGTCGAGGTCGAGGCCAAGGGAGAAGATGTGGCCGGCTAAACTACGAAAATTCTCCAGATCTATCGTGCTGAAATCGAATTTGTCGCAAAAATCCCGGTCGGAGTGAGGGGGGATGGTCAATCCCGCTGCGGCAGAGTCGGTGTACCAGTTGGCCGCCTCAAGCAGGGCGTGGCCCCGCAGCACCAGTTCCTTCACTTCCGGTATTGTCAGCCAATTTGGGCTCATCCTTGATCGGCCCCGAATGCGACCAGACTGTCATGAAGTTTGCCAATCTGGCGGCGCCAGCTTGAATCCGCCATTGCCGCGGCACCGATCCGCGCCCTGTCGCTGGCCGCCGCGCGGTCGCGCCACACGGCTTCGAGCATTTCGACAATCTCCTCGATATTGCTTTCGCCCCACCCTTCGGTGCCCTTATGGGGATCGCTCACCGTCGTCTGCCGCGTCAAGGCGAACGTGCCGCCGGTGCGGATTAAATCCTGATGACCGGTATTGTCCGACAGGATGGTCGGGATGCCGCAAGCCATGCATTCCATGGCCACCAGATTGGTTCCGCCTTCGCAGCGATTGGGGAACAACGCGACGTCCATCTCGCGCAGGATACGCGGCATCTGGTGATTGGGCACCGAGCCGACATCGATGAATTGTTCCGGATCAATGCCATTGGCGGCGATCCAGCCGGCGCTGTCGGCCCGACCGTCCTCCAGCAGGCCAATCGGTTGTATCAACGGATTGCCATTGACGGTGAGGGCGGTAAAGGGCCAGGGCGAATGCCAGGCGGTCACCAGGAGCGCCTCCATATGACGCTCGGCAAAGGCGCGGAAAGCCAGGACCACCAGATCTTGCGCCTTGCGATGTTCGAGCTTGCCGCCGGAAAAAATGACGAAGCGGTCCTCGAAAAGTTCAGCGCTGGGCGCGGGATGGAACAAAGCGGGGTCAACGCCCTGGATCACCGTGGTGACATTATCGACTCCCTTGCCGCGCAAAATGTCTTCGCACCAGGTGGATCCCGCTATGATGACCGAATATTGCCGGCTGACGTCGACCGCCTGCGGCAAATTGGTATCTTCAAAGAAGATCACCCCGGCGGTCGAACTGCCGATCGGCCCGCCGAGGCTTGGCAATTTCGAGCCCCCCATCTGGTTGCCGAGAGAGTGCAGCACGACGCCATCCAGCACCGGCTGCACGGCGCCAAGATTTTGCAGGCGGTTGTGCAGGTGATCGGACTCTATCAGGGGCGCCGACAGCGCCCGCAAAGTCAGGGCGTCGCTTCCAGCCAGAGTTTCCAGACTGATTTGTCCGATGCACAGCGCCCGAGAGCCCGACACACGGGGCCAATAGCGCATCAGATTGAACCCATAAACACCCCAGCCAAACAGCATCGATACGCCCCAATCGAAATAGAGGGGTGACTTCATACCAATGCTCCTTTGCGGCTGAATTCCGCCCGCGCCCTGTGGCAATCAACAAGCGGTTGGGGCATCATGTTGGCCTTGAGCAGCAGGATGAGCCTGGAGTCGTTAATGAGTGGTAATCATCGTCGCGCGAAAGTCAGCAAGGCTGTCCCGGTGGCGCTTGCCGCCGCGACACCGTCGGTCGATCAGATGTTCAGCGATGCCGTGGCCCATCACTTGGCGGGCCGCACCGACGCGGCCGAGAAACTGTATCTCTCCATTCTTGCGGTGCCGCCAGTGCAGGCCGAGACCAGCTATAACTTGGGTCTGATGTATCAGACTAACGGCCGCCTGCTGGAAGCGGTTGCCGCCTATCGCAATGCCACACTGATGCGGCAGGATCATGTCGACGCCTATTGCAATATGGCGACGGCCTTGCAGGATCTCGGCGCCCGCGCCGAGGCCACAGCGCTCTATCACAAAGCGATCGTGATACGCCCCGAACACGCCATGGCCTATTGCAATCTGGGGGTTGTGCTAAAGGACCAGGACCAGACTCCACTCGCGGAAGAGGCCTATCTTCGCGCCCTGCGGATTCGCCCGGACTATGACTGGGCCTATGCCAATCTCGCGGCCGTCCTGCTTGATCTTGACCGGTTCGACGAGGCGATATTCGCCTGCCGGCAAGCCTTGGCAATCAATGATAAGCTGCCAATGGCGCTTTTCAATCTGGGCGCCATCTTCAAAGCGCAAAATCGCGTCGAAGACTCAGAACATGCCTTTCGGGATGCCATTGCGGTCAAGCCGGATTTCGTTGAGGCGCATTTTACCTTCGCCCAAATATTGCTGCATCAGGAGAAATATGCCGAAGGCTGGCAGGAATATGAATGGCGTTGGAAATTGCCGCAATATCGCTGGCTGAAGAATATCCATGGCGAGCTGGCGCAACCTTTGTGGCAAGGCGAGGAAATACGGGGCAAAACTCTGCTGATCTATGCCGAACAGGGGTTGGGTGACGCCCTGCAATATGTCCGATATATCCCCGACATCATCGCCAAGAGCGGCGCCAATGTTATTCTGGCGGTGCATCCGCCCTTGCTCAGCCTGTTCCGACAGATTGAAGGCGCGACGCTGGTGGCGCTGGATCAGGTGCCCCTGCCACCCTTCGACCTCCATTCCCCGCTGCTCAGCCTGCCACGGCTCCTGGGCACCCGGTCGGACACGATCCCGGCACTAAGCCCCTATCTCAAGGCTGATCCCGATTTGGCACAGAAATGGTCTGAAAGGCTGGGGGCGGATGGCAAGAAACATGTCGGTATCGTCTGGGCGGGCAACCCCGATCAGACGGGTGATCGGCTGCGCTCGCCGCGGCTGAAAGCCGTATTGCCGCTGTTCGAGCTGACCAATGTCACTTTCTTTGCATTGCAACTTGGGGCTGGCCGCACCGATCCCGAGGGGGCCCTGCTGCCGCCCAGCGTGGTCGATTTAGCGCCGGAAATTCATGATTTCGCCGACACGGCGGCGATCATGAGCAATCTTGACCTCGTGATCAGCTCTTGCACCGCGCCGTTGCATCTGGCAGCGGCTTTGGCGGTGCCGACCTGGGCGATGATTCCCTTCGCGCCGCATTTTCTTTGGCAGAATGATCGTACCGACAGCCCCTGGTACCCCAGCCTGCGTCTCTATCGCCAGTCCCAAATGGGCGATTGGTCCGACGTTATCGCCGCTATTGCGAGTGATCTGGCGCAGCTTTAGGTCGATCTTCAGGTCGGGTTGATCAAGTAACCGGCAACACTGGTGGTCATGACGGCGATCTGTGTGGTGGTGAAGGCCGCATATTGGGCGGTCGACAGTCCGCGCAGTTCTGAGGTCGTCAAGGCAACCACCTGGGTTGTGCTCAGCGCCGCGATGCTG
>Ga0116226_10000063_pt1 | contig 73944 bp, 71 predicted proteins | sample S1TSphfallax_FD_89692 | JGI IMG/M metagenome (GOLD analysis project Ga0116226, IMG submission 89692) | Host-associated microbial communities from peat moss isolated from Minnesota, USA - S1T2_Fa - Sphagnum fallax MG | ecosystem: Host-associated > Plants > Peat moss > Unclassified | place: USA... | reverse complement strand
GTTGGCGCTGGAGTTTGGATCCCCACCGGCCGTGGTTCCATAACTCACGTCGACGTTGCCCTCGGTGACGTTCAATTTCGGCTTGTTGGTGATGTAGCGGATGGCGCCCGCCTCGGCGCTGCCCCCGAACAGCGTGCCTTGCGGACCCTCTAGCACCTCGACCCGCTCCATATCGACCGCGTACACGTCGAGGTTGCGGGCCGGGAACTGCATGGACTGGTCGTCCAAGAAGAGCGCCACATTCGGAAACGGCGCGATGGTGGCCGTGGATTGATTGCCCGCGCTGCCTGAACTCAAGCCGCGCATGAAGATATTGCCCTGGCCGGGACCATTGTTGTTGAAGGTCACGTTCGGCGTGTACTTGATGAGATCATCGAAGGTCTGCACGTTGAGTTGTTTCAACTGATCGCCGGTGAACGCCTGAATGGTGATGGGCACGTCCTGGATCGACTCGGTACGCCGCTGTGCGGTTACCGTGATCTCTTGAATCGCGTCCGAGTCGCCGGCATCGGTGGCGACATCGGCGGCCGCACCGGCATGGGCAAGGCTCATTCCGAGGCTCGAGCCGCTCAAGATGGCGGCGATCGCATAGGACAACTTGTGGTTTGAGTTCATCGGTTGATTCCCAGATTTATGAGTAGATTTCGCAACTCGCTTTGATTGCAGCGAGAAAACAACACAATTGCACCGCGCCGCGTATGCCGTGATGTGCCGCAATCTTAAAATCCCAACGCTGCAAAATAGTGACAGTTGCGCATAGACGGGGCGCGACCCGGCTGCGCTGACGATTACCGATGCAGAGGCTTGTGAGCCTCGAGCACCCCGCGTGCGATCAAGCCGCGCGCTTTTTTCGAGCGAATGGACTCAGCAGTCCCACGGAGCCCAGCAATAGCCACGCAGTCGCCGGTAGTGGAACAGGTGCCACGGCAGCGTCGATACCGGGCGATCCAATTTCTCCCTTGCCTGACGTAAATGCTCCATTGACGCCGGCTACGCTATAAGCGCTGATCGCGCCGCTGAGGCCGGCCGTGTTGTCGAAGGTGCCGCTGGTGAGCGAAGAGGTACCGAACGTGACGTTGGTGATCAATGTACCGCTCGCATTGTAGATGTTCACGGCATCGCCGCTCTGACTCAAACCGTGCGAGCCATAGTTGCCGAGCGTGAGACTGGAGGGTGCGCCGCTGCCGCCGAACCATTCACTGACGAAATTCGCATCGACGGTTGCGCTATACGAGCCTTCGAGGAACACGATGCTTTGCCCGGCGGCGATGCTGGTCGCACCGCTCGCAATCGAGAGAGCCGTCGCGTTGGCGAACGAATCGCCACTGTCATCCATCTTCCATCCGGCAATGGTCACCGCTGATGGCCCTGTGTTGGTCAACTCGAACCAATCCTCGCTGTAGCCGCTGCCCGACGCACTGCCGGCCGGATCGACTTCCGAGATGACGACGGCGGCCGATGCCGCGTTGGCCGCCAAGGTTAATGTCGTGACGATCAGCGCCGATACTCGGAGTCGGGTCAGGTGCAGAGCCATGCGGATCCTTTCAACGTTGTCAGTTTGAGTGCGCTTCAGTGTAGTGGTCTCATATAACAAGAGCATGAAGCTAATTTTTACAATTGACGGCACGGCTTGCGCCTCTGCAACGTAACTTGTCGGTCATCAATCTGCTCTAGCCTCACGCTGATGGGAAATCGTGGTGGTGTGCCCGTGGTACTTGAAAAGTGCGTCGCGGGACGCGCGCCGCGTGGTCACGTCGGTACGGTCGCGCGGCTCGCCGCATGTGCGCTGCTGCTGGTGACAGCGGGCCGCTGCTGGGCCGACCCCGTCGCGGAACTTGGCCGAATCATGTTCTTCGACCCGACGTTATCGGCTTCGGGCAAGCTCGCCTGCGCCACGTGTCACGACCCTCGATTCGCCTATGGCCCCCCCCCGGGCCTTGCAATCGCCATGGGCGGTCGCGAGGGCACGGCGTCGGGCACTCGCGCGGTCCCTTCGCTTCGATATGCCCGCAACGCGCCGCCATTCAGCTTGCAGCATCATTTCATCGACGGAGATCTGGGCCCCGTGGGGGGCTATACGTGGGACGGACGCGCGGACTCGCTCGCCGACCAAGCGCAAGTGCCGCTGCTGGCGTCCAACGAAATGGCGAACGCATCGGCGGCCGCTGTGGTCAAGCGATTACAAAACACGGTGTATGCCGCGCAATTTCGCAATGTATTTGGGGCCGGCATTTTCAAGACTCCGGACCGAGCGTTCGCGGACATTTTGCAGGCACTGGATGCATTTCAGCGCACGCCGAAAGACTTCGCGCCGTACTCCAGTCGCTACGATGCGTACTTGCGCGGCGACATCGACCTGACCGAGCAAGAGGAACACGGCGTCGCGCTCTTCAAGGACCCGCTCAAGGGAAACTGCGCCAGCTGCCACGCGGTGACGAGCCAGGAGGGCATGGCGCCGAGTTTCACGGACTACGACTATGCCAACGTGGGCGTGCCGCGCAACCCGCGTATTCCGGCGAATTTGGATGCGCGCTACTTCGACCGGGGTCTGTGCGGGCCGTTGCGGCAGGACCTGGCCGCGAGGCAAGAGTATTGCGGATTCTTTCGCGCCCCGACCTTGCGTAACGTCGCCATTCGCGATGCCTTCTTCCACAACGGCGTTTTCGGGTCATTGCGCCAAGTGCTGGAATTCTATGTGGAGCGGGACCTGTATCCTGAAAAGTATTACTCGCGAAATCCCGACGGTACCGTTCACAAGTTCGATGACATGCCCTCGGACCAGCCGGATAACGTGGATCGCGATCCGCCGCTCGATCGGAAACCGGGCCAGGCACCGGCTCTCTCGGACACCGAAATCGACGACCTGCTGGCGTTCCTGCAAACCCTGACCGATGCGGACGCCGCGCGATGACCGCGCGACATCGATTCGCAGTATGCTTAGGTTGCTTCGGTCTGTGCTCAGCCCACTCCTCGCACGCCATGGACTGGGGCCAGCCGTGGGTCGAGCCGCACGCGGCGCGGCAGGCGATGGTCAACAGCGACGAGTTTGCCTGGCGTCTCTTCGTCGCCATCAGCTGGCCCGCGGACGTCAAGGCGCGCGCGCCGGCCCCAAGTGCGCTGCTCGGCGCCGACGGCCCCGTGGTATGGGAGACCTGGCAGAACTCGGCCGACGTGTATAGAGAGAATGGATCCGATCCGGGCCCATGGACCACGGGAGAGTCTGCGCCGGCGGTGGCGCGTGAGTCGCGCTTCGAAACGCTGTCTTTGAAGGACCTGAAGACTACCCGGCATATCGTCGATGGGGTGATGGTTCCGCTCGTCGATAACCTCGCGCAGGCGCCACGCTTGGTCGAGGTTCGCATGAACCGAGCATCGTTCGACTATATTCGGTCGCGGCAGCTATACAACATAGAGGGCCAGCTGCAGGCCGTGGCGGCGGGGCGCTCCGTGAAGTTCCCCCCGGGTGCGCTGCAGGTGAAGGCGAGCTGGCGACCCATCGATGTCGGTCAGAAGCCCCGGTACCACACAATTACCGTCCAGTTCGAAAACGGCACCTCGCGTCTCTATGGCCTCACGGCGTTGAATATCGCTGCGAAGGAGTCGCCCAATTGGTTTTGGGCAAGCTTCGAGCACGTCGACAATGAGACGCGGGCCAATACCGAGGGCTGGCAGCTTCCCTCGCGCGACTCCTTCGCCTGCGGCGGCGCGTTCGCCGACTGTAATCGCGCGCCGCGCGGCGCGGGTGTCATCGGTACTGTGTGGGAGAACTATCGGCTGCGTGGGACGCTCACGTCATTCGTTGATGTCGAGGGGCGTGCTCGGCTACTCGCAAATTCGGAGCTCGAGGCGGGTCTACAAAGGTCTGCGTCATGCATTACGTGCCACTCCCGCGCTTCCATCGGCCAGGTCGACGGTCAGGCGGTTCGACTACCGATATTCGATACCTCGGAGACGACCACCGCGGCGTCCGGGCGTCGCGGCTATGTGGGATTGCCGCAGGCCCGGTGGTTCGAGCGTTCCGCCGGCGGGCGGGGAACGGCATTTCAACCGCTCGATTTTGTCTGGTCGCTATCGCAAGCCAAGCCGCGGGCTGCTGATTCCATCAACATTGGAGACTCGCCATGAGAAAACTATTGCTCGCCGCGCCGCTCTGTGGGTTGCTGTTGGGCGGCGCATTCGTCTGTGTCGCGGACGATGACAACGAGGCTTCTGCGCCCGAGGCGCCGAAATACAGCGCCGATGCGAAGTGGGAGATCGCCGGTTACAACAATGAGGAGATCATCTACACCATTCTGGTGACCAATCAGGATACGCGAATCATTCACTGCAACGCGCAACTCAAGGGGTTCTATTTCGAGAACGGTGAGAAGCACAGCATCTCCGATCGTCAGGGCAGCACCATCTTCCCAGGTCGTCAGGTGGCGGTCGGTCATTGGATGGGGATGGATCAGAGTTCGGGCGCGACGTATGAGGTGAAGTGCCGTGCAATTTGAATTCACCGCGGCGGCGGTGCGCACGCGCGTGACGTAAAACCGACAACACACTGTCATATGCGTGATACGCAAACTGGATACCTTGCGGCATAGACCGGTCGCGCGGCATGAGACCCGTGCGGCGTGCGGCAAGATAAAGCCAATATTAAATTCATGAAGGGAACTTACATGCACACTGATGCGAGCCGCTCCAAGCTGGGCATTGCGACTTCTGCCTTGTTGACTACGGCGATCGCCATCGCCTCACTGAGTGCCAGTGGCATCGCAATGGCGGCCGATCCGGTCGTGTTCAGTTTTGCAACCGTCGGCGACAGTCGCCAGGATCCGGCGAGCTTCGATCCCACGACGGCGTTGGCGATCGGCGCGTCCGGTGGCACGGACCAAGCGAGCGCGCCCGGCTATCCGAGCCTCAGCGGCACGTTGCTGCCGCAAGATGCACAATGGCTGACCAGCACCAAGCCCTTTGCCCGGATTTTGCGAACCATTCAGACCGAGAAGCCGAATCTGCTGGTCTTCAATGGCGACATGATCTACGGCTACGGGCGCCCGGAGCTGCCGCCCGAACTCGCCTCCATCACCAGCCTGCCGACGCTGATGAAAACGGACGCCGTGTTCGAATACCTGCAGTACGCCTTCTGGCGCGGCATCGTCGCCCCGCTGTTCGAGACCGGTACCTATGTGGTGCCGGTGCCCGGAAATCACGAGACTCAGTGCAACAGCAGCAAATCGACGAACAGTCCCAACAATTGCGCGTCTGGAAAAGCGGCCTATCCGGAAAACGAACAAGCCTTCCTCGCCAACATGGGCGACTTGATCGACGACATCCAAATCAACGAGCGATTCGAGACGGTGACCAACGTCGCACCGGTTCCCATCAATGGCTTCACGTCGGCGACCGCCCCCGCGGCGGGCGGCAACAACGGACCCTTGAATGCCAACGAAACGGAGCTTTCCTATTCGTTCGATATCGTTCCCCCGGGAACCACGACGCCCGAACTGCTGCATTTCGTCGTCATCAACACCGATCCCTCGGGCGCCGACGCCACCGCCCCCAGCGATTGGCTGGCGGCGGATTTGTCGGCTGCCAAGCAGCGCGCCGCGACGGTGGGCGCCATACCCAAGTACTTCGTGTTCGGCCACAAGCCCGCGTTCACGTATGACTACAACCTGGTCAATGCCAAGGGCTCCAAGCAGGCCGTGTCGCCGGGTGGTCTCGATGCGAATACCAATGTCGACCCATCGGCATCGGTCTCCACCGACGGTGTGACCATCCCCACCGGCGGCAGCTATCGCAATGCCTTCTGGGGAGTCATTGCCCACTATAACGCCACCTATTTCTCAGGCCACGAGCACATCGTCAACGTGCAGGCGATTGCCGATCCAACCAACACGTCGACCAACAAGCCGTACCAAGTGATCGTCGGTGCGGGCGGTTCACCGTTCGACGACACGTTGGCGCCGGGCAATGCGGAGCCCGTGCCGTTCACGAATCCATGGGATCGGTTTTACGGCTGGGCATTGGTGCAAGTGCATCAGAGCGGTGCCGTGACCATGTCGGTCCAGGGATTCAATGACGGAGCGACTTTCAACCCGACCACGGGAGCGATCAGCAACTTGGGCGCGTCCGGAACGCTGCAGTTGCTGTATTCCATCTCGAGCCTGCAATAACGTCGCCAGCTGAGGAACTATCATGAAAAACACGATTTTGATGGCGAGCGTTTTGATGGCGGCCGCGGCGTTACCCGGAATCGCCAGCGCGACTTACGTTCTGGATACGGGCACACCCACGTCCGGAGTCATGGCGATGTCGCTGGACTCGGGCGACTATTATGCGGCGGAGTTCAGCCTCGCGGCGGGCTCCACCGTGACGAGCATTCAAGCCTATATGACCAACGCGTTCTTTGCCGACAGTCCCGGCGACACGTTCACGCTCGCGATTTACAGCGGCAACAATTTTCTCAACAACCGCAATGCCGCGGCTGTCTTTTCCACGCAGGGTACGTACGAGAGCGACGGCTGGAACGGCGCGAGCGGCTTGAGTTGGACCGCGTCGACCGGCGGCAATTACTGGGCGGCGGTGGAAATCAATCCGCCGGGCGACACCGCGGCGAACCTCGCGTTGCCCTCGCCCACGTCGGGGGGCACCGTCGCCGCCCAGGATTTTGCGTTCAACGACGGCAGCGGAAATGGCTACTCGGACGCCGGCGCGCTGCCGTTCGGCATCCAAGTCGCGGCGACCGCTCCCGTGCCGTTGCCGCCGTCGCTGTGGCTGTTCGCCTGCGGGGCCTTGGGGCTCGGGTTCGGCGCGCGCCGCAAGGTCGATCGCGCCACGGCCTGAAGTTCGTCGCCTGCGCCGGACCGGAGGCGATTTAGCTGATCGCGGCAACTTTCGGAACGCGCACCACCACGGTGCCGGCAATTTTGTCATGCCAGGCCTGTTTGGCGCCGTCGAAGGCGATCCAGATGAATCCCAGGCCGGCGACGGCGAGCGACAGAAAGCAGCCCAACGCCCGGACGATGGCGGTCTCCCAGTCGATGGGTCGCCCATCGAGTCGCACCACCTTGAGATCGAAGATGATGCCGCCGAGCGTGGCGCCGCGTAACTTCCACATGACGGCGCCGTAGATCGCGAGCAACACGAAGAAGGCGTGGTGCATCAGGCTGGTGATGAAGCCGATCAGGACCGCGTCCAGGAACAGCGCCGCCATGCGGATCCAAAAGCCCGCGCGCGGCAGATCCGGAGATACCGGCAGAGTCGCCGCCGGCGCAGCGGCTGACGCGCTGGCGGCTGACGCAGCGGCTGACGCGGTGGCGGTCGCGCCAGCCGGTGGTTCCGGGAAGGTTTCCCGGGCGGGTGGTGGCTCGGCAGGCGTTGACGCCCTGCGATGCGCCCGCAAGCTCTGGATGATGGCGTAGATCACGGCGCCGAAGCCGAGTATGCCGAGCAGCTGGAAAGCGAGGAAGCCCAGGATCGGGATGGTGTAGAGAAGCAGCATGACCGCGCCGCCGATCAGCACGGCCAGCGGCAAAAACCCCACCGACTCCCGGTTGAGAGCGCCAAGCCGCAAGATTCGACTGCCGATCCAGGCGAGAATCACCGCCCTGCCGAACAACCCGGCACACGCCAGCCCGGTGGCAACGAAGGGGATGGTGGGAATGCCGATGACGGTGATCAGCAGCAATAGGAACGTCACCGGAGTGAGCAATATCCCGATGAATGCCGCGAGCAGCGCATGCCCGGGATATTCGTCGAAGGTCCGCACGCAGTGGCGCATGGCGCCCGGTAGCAACAGGGCGAGCAGCGCATACAGCACCAGGACGGTCAGGGCCAAGCCCCAAGCCCAGGAGAGGCCCGCAGCGAATGCCAGCGGCCGGCCGTAGAAAACACCGTGCTTGATCCATGCTTGCAGCGAACTCAAAGGTTCGACGTTACGATCGAAGACGCTGTGGATATCGCCATGGACGATGGCCGCCGGATCGCGCCGTAACGTTCCCAGCAACGTGACCACGTCGCCGCCGACTTCCGCCGTGGGACCGAGCGTAACGTCACCGATAACCGCCACGACATCGCCGTCCACCCGGCCGTCGACGACGGTATCGCCGAGGACGGCAACGGCATCCGTGTGATCGTGACCCGCGATGCGGGTGGTACCCATGATAGATACCACCGACTTCGCCTCATGTCCGGCGGGCAGCGTGGTGTCGTGGCCGATGCCCACCAGCTCACCGGTGTTCCCATGCGGGTCCGCGTCCCAAGACGACTGTGCACGGGCCATGCCGCCGATGCCGAGCACCGCGACGAGGGCGAGGGTGACGAACGGGCGAAGCTTCATGGCTGGACCTTATTCAATGGTGGACGGTAGAGAGCGTGATAGCCCAGGGCGGCAAGCCCGAAGAACACCGCATACAGCGAGCCGGCGGCGGCAAGACCGCCATACCACCAAGCCGGTGGGATCCAGAACGCCGGCGATGGCAAGGACGCCTCGGCGTAGATGGTGAGCGCGGCAATCGCGGTGCATACGCCGAAGCAAGCCGAGCGCACGGGTACGGGCCAATGCCGGTAGCCCCCGCCGGTCGCCCGGGTGTCGTCATGGCTCAGCGCCGCCAGGACCCGCGACTCGAGCGTGGCCGGCGCGCGCCGAGGCGGCAGCTCATGCAGCAGCCGCTTCAGCATCTGATCGTTGCGGTCTTCGTTGCTCATGGGATTTCACGCAACAGACCGTCCGATCCGAGGACTTTCAGCAATGCCGCACGGGCTCGCAGGATGTCGGTTTTCACCTTGGGCAGCGATACCTGCAATCGAGCGGCGATTTCCTGGTACGACAGTTCATCGAAATGGTAGAGCACCAAGGGCACTCGCTGATGGGTCGGGAGCCGTTGCAAGGCCGCGTCGATGAGCCGGCGACGCTGTTCTGCGCCCATCTCTGCGAGCAGCGTATCGTCGACGGCCCACTCGACTTGGCCCGCCGGCCACAGATCGGAAAACAGGCGCCACCGCCGTTGGTAGCGGGTGAGATGGTTGAGCGCAAGGTTGGTGGTGACAGTTTTCAGCCACCCTCCCGGAGAGCCCGCCCGGATTTCCGAAAAATGCGCATGCGCTCTGATGAACACCTCCTGGGCGATGTCCTCGGCCTGGGCATCATCGCCCGTCAACCGGGCGGCAGTGGTGAAAACCATGTCCTGATAGGCGCGCATGAAGGTCATGAATTCTGCCGGGCTCGGGTCGTTGGGTTGGTTTGGCACTGAAGTAGGTTCGCTTAGGACCAGAACACGGCGGCGGTAAAAAAGTCGCATCGCGATGCCGTCGGTCGCACCGGCGGGCGGGCTCGCCCGCTTGGCGGGGATGTTGCCCGAGCGCGCCGCGATTCGCGACGCGGATCACTCAAGATTATTGACAACGTGCCGCTAGTCAATCCTGTGGGCAGGCAAGGAGCACTGTTTTGGATCAGCGAATCGCGATTGTGGAGGACTCCGACTCGGTGTCCAAGCGGCTGCCCGGTTAGGGCAGGCAAATGGCGTCTGCCAGCAAGCGGCACGCTGATTCCCTCGATGCGGCGGATCCTTTGGGCGAGCAAGATGCGTCCGGTCCGATTATCGCGATATCCGATCGTGAATTTGCCCAGGTCCGAACGCTGGCGTTCGAACTCGCGGGCATCAGCATCGGGGCGTCGAAGAAGACCTTGGTCGTCGGCCGGTTGGGCCGCCGGCTGCTGCATCATCGATTGCGCAGCTTCGCAGACTATCTCTCGCTGCTGAAGAAGGATAAGTCGGGAACCGAACGGCAAATCGCCCTCGATCTGCTCACCACCAACGAAACATATTTCTTCCGCGAACCCAAACACTTCGACTTTCTGCGACGTGAGGTGCTGCCGCGAGCGAGCTTCGCGCAAGAATTTCGGGTATGGAGCGCGGCGGCGTCGAGTGGCGAGGAGGCCTACAGCGTGGCCATGCTGCTCGCCGCGACACGGCCATCGACACCTTGGAACGTCCTCGGCACCGACGTGAGTTCACGCGTTCTCGAGACCGCCCGCCGCGCCACCTATGATCTCAGCCGTGCACAACACATCCCGAAGGAGTACTTGCGTCGATTTTGTCTCCAGGGTCATGGTCCGCAGGCAGGAAAACTCAAAATGGCGCGCAGCGTCCGAGAGCGCGTCCGATTCGAACACGCGAATCTCAACGAACCACTCGCCAATTTCGGGCGATTCGACGTGATCTTGCTGCGTAACGTGCTCATTTATTTCGACGCGCCGACCAAGCAGCGAGTCATCCGGCACCTGTTGCCCGCGCTGAAGCCGGGAGGCTATTTCATCATCGGACATTGCGACGCGCTCGCCGGGGTCGAACATTCGCTCGTTCCCGTGATCCCCTCCATCTATCGGGTGGTATGACGAATACTTAAGTTCCACGCTGCGGTGCCGTTAAACAATAAATAGCCTGAAACGCAAAGGAACTGTGATGTTCAAAAATATGAAAGTGGCAACCCGGCTTGCGCTGGGCTTCGGTGCGATCGTCGTGCTGCTGTTGGTGATCGCGGTCACCAGCGTGTTGCGACTGGCGACGGTGCATCAAGGTACGGTACTCATCACCCAGGATCTATATCCCAAGGTGGTTACGGCGGAGGATCTGGAGAAAAGCGCCCTCAACAACGGCCGGCTGGTGCGTAATTTCCTGCTCACCAGGACTCCCGCGGATGCCGATAAGATCTGGACCGACTTGCAGGCCAATGTCAACGCCGGCACGGAGCTCATGAAAAAGATCGACGCGTCCATCGATAGCGCACGAGGCCGGGAGCTGTACAAAGTCGTGCAAGAACGCCGTGGGGCCTTGCTGCCGAAATACCAGCGGCTGCGTGAACTCTACGCGACCGACAAGGCCAAGGCGGTGGATTACCTCAACAGCGAATTCGTGACCAGCAACAACGCCTTCATCGCGAGCCTCGAGGATTTCAGCAAACTTCAAGCCGATCGCATGGAAGAGGCGAATGTTGCCGGCGCCGCGACCTATGCTTCCACGCGCCTGATGGTGATAACCATCTCCGCGGCGGCGGTCTTGATCGCCGCCATCTTGGGCTTTTTCATCACACGCAATCTCTTGAATACCTTGGGTGGAGAGCCGGCGTATGCCGCTGAAATCATGAACAAGGTGGCCTCTGGCGACTTCGGCATCAACGTCGTCCTCAAGGACGGCGATCAATCCAGTTTGTTGTATGCCACCAAGCAGATGGTCGAAAAATTGACCGCCGTGGTGGTCGAGGTCAAGAGCGGCGCGGAAGCGCTGGCGAGCGCTTCCGAAGAGGTCAGCGCCACCGCCCAAACACTGTCGCAGGCGTCGAGCGAACAGGCGGCAGCCGTCGAAGAGACCAGTTCATCGATGCAGCAGATGACCGCGTCCATCACCCAGACCAGCGATAATGCCAGGGTCACCGATGGCATGGCGACCCGGTCAGCCGGGGAAGCGAGTGAAGGCGGTGATTCGGTCCGCGCGACCGTGAGCGCCATGCAGCAGATCGCGCAGAAGATCGGCATCATCGATGACATTGCCTACCAGACCAACTTGCTGGCCCTGAACGCCGCCATCGAGGCCGCGCGCGCCGGTGAACATGGCAAGGGCTTTGCGGTGGTGGCGGCCGAGGTGCGCAAGCTCGCCGAACGCAGCCAGGTTGCCGCACAGGAAATCGGCACCGTGGCGTCGTCGAGCGTGGAGTTGGCGGAGAAAGCCGGCCGTCTGCTCGACACCATCGTGCCAAACATCAAGAAGACCTCCGATCTCGTGCAGGAAATCGCCGCCGCGTCGGCCGAGCAGACTTCGGGCGTCGGCCAGATCAATTCAGCCATCACCCAAATGAGTCAGACAACGCAGCAGAACGCCGCGAGCTCCGAACAGCTGGCTGCGACCGCCGAGGAGATGAGCAACCAAGCGGAAGAGCTGCAGACCACGATGGCATATTTCAAGTTGCAGGGCTCGGGTCCGCCGGCCTCCCGCGGGAATCAGCGTATCGGCAGATCCGCAGCGGGCAAGCGTGCCACGCCGGGCGTACGGTCCTCGTCCGGGCTCAAGGCATCCGGCGCCGCAATTGCCGGCCATGCCGCCTTTGCCGGCGCAGCGGGATCACTCGCGGCGACTGTGGAGGGCCCGGTGGAGTATGAGGAGGAAGCGAACTTCAGCCGGTTCTAATGAGCGGAGGCGGTGAATCACGCGGCAACTTAAGCGGCGGGATTACCATTCAGAGTCGTTGGAGTCATTCGAGTCGTTTGACGATCGGCCGGACAACAGATTGCCGAGCAGTCCGCCGATGACCGCGCCGCCCACTTGCAGCGCCAAGTTTGCCGCCGGGCTCTCCTCGCCGGTGGTGTTGTCGGCCGGGATCTCCTCCTGCTCGATGCGCGATACCACCCAATCGAATTTGCCGCTGGTGATGGCCGCCTTGCAATAGCGGCACTCGCCGATCTGAGTCAGCGCCACGGGTGCGCCGCAATTGGGGCAGGTGCTCTCGAGCGTGCCGGGTTTGTCGATGCTCGCGACGCCGATGGAGCGTTGGAAGGTCCAGTACTCGCTGAACGGTTCCACCCGGCGATCGCCGAACACGATCCGGTTATCCGCATCGACATCGAAGTCGGCGGCCGCGGCGGATACCCGCACTGTCAGATCATCGAAAACCCGTCCATGGACGACTCGAACGACCTCGATGCCCTGGACGGTGACATTCTCCATGACATTGCGCCGACCCTCCGCCGCCAATGCCTCGAGTTGCGCGCTCCAGCTGAAGTAGGCTCCGGGGCTCAGGAAGGCACGACCGGCGTCGAGGTTTTGTTTGCACCAGGCATCCTGCAAGCTAAGAAAGGCCTGCGCCACCCGTGACTTGAACGTTTCCTGCGAAAATTTTGGGTCGGCGGAGGTCAATGCGGCAATGCCAGAAGCCACCGACGTGGCCGCCACCGCGAGAGTGGATCCCGCCGCATAGCCGACAAATGGTGCGGGCGAGACGTCGGCGACGATCCAATCAACGGTGCCGTTGGTGACGCTGGCGCGACAGTGAGTGCAGGTGCCGTCCAGATTGAGCTTCAGTTGTGCGCCGCAGGCCGGACAAATAGCCGCTGTCACATCGCCATGGACCGGGGTTTTTGCAGCAGCGGCCCGGGCGAAGGTCCACTGCTCGCCGTGACGTCCATCGCTACCCTCATCCGCCAGCACATGATTCGCTTCATCCAGGGTTTTCAAGCGATACACCAGATCGAAGTGCACGCGGATGGATTGACCCTGAGGTCCTGAGCTCGCGTCCTCGACATGGACGGCGCGTACGTTCAGGCTCTCGAACAGGGCATGCCGGTGGCTAGCGCGCATCTGCTCCAGGTAACTTGCAACCTGGGTGAAAACTGCGTCGTTCAAGTACGGGCGAACCGCGGCCGGATCGTTCCTCTGCATGCCGCGCTTGACCAGAAAGAAGGTCATCTCGGCCCGCTGCAGAAAGCATTCCATTTCGAAAGCCGGGTCTTGCACGGCGATCGTCTCGATGGCCGGCGGCATGCTCGGGCGTCCGGTGGGAGGCGCGGCGACGGCCGGTTGGTAGGCCGTGGCGAGCGAACCTGCGGACCCCGAGCGGCGCGCAAAATACCAGATCACCGCGACGATGATCACCAGAGTGAGGAGACCGCCAGGAGCCGCGCCGATTCCGATGACCGAGAAGGGCGAGTGTCCGTCGCCGGCGTCGTGGCTCGTACCGGCATGACCGCCGCCGCCGGCCCGGCTCCAAGCAGCCTCCGCCATCCAGATCGCCGCCGCACCGACCACGGCGCGGACGCACGCACCACGTCCTCTCAAGTCAGTCCGGCCCCGCAGTTGCCGCAGAACTTGGCACCGGGCGTCGCTGCGGTGCCGCACTGCGTGCAATGAAGGATCTGCGGAGCGGCAAGCGCGGCGCCACAATGCGAGCAGAACTTCGCGTTCTGCGGATTGGCGGTGTGGCAACTACCGCAGTCCGTCGCTGCCGCGTTGCCTGGCGGCGCGGCGCTCGGCGGGACGGCGCTTGGCTGCCCTGGGGGACTCGCCGGCGGAGTGCCGGCGGCGTTGCCGCCGCTGCCGCCACCGAGTCCGGCGATGATGCCGCCCAAACCCACGCCGACTCCCAGGGCGGCGACCCCATTGCCGCCGTTACCCGTGGCAGCACCCTCGCCGATGCCCTTGAGTGCCGCACCGACGCCGTATTCGCGAAACCCGCCGGCAAGCCGCGTATACGCGGTGTCCTTGCGCAGCCCCTTCAAGGTTTGCTCGTCCTCCGGCTTGAGACTGATGGTGACGTTGCCGAGGCGGGTCACGGCCAGTCCGTACGGCGCCAAGGGCGCCTGTACGTCGGCGAGCAGCGCCGACTCGATTTGCGCAGTGCGCGCCGCTATGCCCAAAACCGACCACTTCTCGCTCGTCAGTCTCGTCACCACGCCGGTGCGCAGCGCCTTCAGTATCTGCTCGCGGGCCCAATCGGTAATCAGGTCATTGGAGGCCTGACGCGTGCCCACGAGCTTCACGATCAGCGCCGTCGGGTCGCTGACGCGCAGGGCGTACTCGCCGAATACCCTGAGCCCGACGGCCAAACCCGTTTCGGGATCCTCGATGTTGTCGATGGGCCCGCCGAAGGGCAGGCTGACGAATTCGCGGGTCCCCACGAAGTAGAGTTCGGCGCGGTACATGTTGCCGCCACTCGCCCAGTCGACGATGTCGCCGAGAAAGGGAATCAGCGCGCCGTCGAGTGTCGAGCGACCCTCCGGCAGCTGGCCCAAGACCTTGCCCTCCTTGAAGAAAAGCGCCGTTTCATCCGGCTGAACCGTAACTTGCGTGAATTTGCGGATGGTGAGATCCGGCCACTTGAAGAGGATGTCCTCCTTGGCGGCATCAGGCCTCGCGATGAACTGCCGATTTAGATCACTTCCATGGCCGAATAAACTCAAGATGACACTCCTTCGATGGTGATGCCGGCTTACCGGAAGGGAATATAGGCGCAAAGGCACCGTCGGCACCAGCGTCGCGGGTGGGCTATCCCGGGGGTACCCCCTACTCATTGGCCGGTGCCGGTGGGCGACCCGTCGGCGACGCTAACGTCGTCACACCTTTTTATTGCTGACCGCCTCAATCTTGCCGATGCAGCGCCGATACGAGGTTTAAGGCGAATGAAGACCGTCCAGCAACCCGCGCAATGATTCGCGAGCCGACACAGGTAAGTGCAGTCTCGAGCGCCGGATGCAGCGGTTGGGCATCAGGACAATATTAGGAAATAGGAATACTTATGGCAGCGACCATTCTAGCAGTCGACGACTCAGCATCCATGCGACAGATGGTCAGCTTCACTCTGAAGCATGCGGGATACGAGGTGGTCGAAGCGGCCGACGGCGTCGACGCTTTGGAGTACGCACGCAAGAACTCCGTGAACCTCGTCCTCACCGACGTCAACATGCCGCGCATGGACGGCATCACACTGGTGCGCGAGCTGCGCCTGCTGATTGCCTACAAATTCACCCCCATGCTGGTGCTGACCACCGAGGCAGGTCCCGAGAAGAAGGCGCAGGGCAAACAGGCTGGAGCGACGGGTTGGCTGGTCAAGCCATTCAACCCCGACAAACTCCTCGCGACCATCGCCAAGGTCCTGTAGGCCATGTCGATCGACATGGAAATGGAAGAGATCCTCAATCTCTTCTTCGAGGAGAGTTTCGAGGGTATCGACATCATGGAGTCGGGCCTGCTGACCCTCGAGGACGGCGCCGACCGCGAAACCATCAACACCATCTTTCGCGCCGCGCACTCGATCAAGGGCGGCGCCGGCACATTCGGTTTCATGGAGATTTCCGAATTCACCCATTCGGTCGAGACCCTGCTCGACGAAATGCGCAACGGCACTCGCAGCATCACGCCGGACGCCATCCAGGTGCTGTTGCAATCCGTCGACGTGATCCGCGAGATGACGCAGTCAGCGCAGGCGAAGACGCCCATCGTCATGACGGGCGCCGATGCGCTCAGCGGTGAACTCGCCCGGATCTTGGCACAGAAGGTGCCTCCGGGCGCCGCGCCTGCCGCACCGTCGATAGCCGCAAACGCGGCGGCAACCCCGCCGGCAGTACCGCCGTCGGGCACAACGACCCCAGCGCAGGCGCAGCCCACAGTGGTTGCCGTCAAGCGTGAGTCCAATCCGGAGCCGGCCGCGCCGGCCGGACCTTTGGAGGCCTGGCGCATCGTCTTCGCGCCGGATCCGAATCTTTTCAAGACCTGCAATGACCCGATGCGCATCTTCGAGGAGCTCGCCAACCTCGCACCGCTGGAAGTCACCGCCAACACGGATGCCTTGCCCGCTTTCGGCCTGCTCGATCCCACCCAATGCTTCCTGAGCTGGACGCTGCTGCTGCGCGGCCCGGTCGAACAGTCCCGCATCGTCGAGGTGTTCGATTGGGTCGACGCGAGTTCGAAGATCGTCTATGAGCCGATCTATGGAGTCGGTCAGGCCGGGGCGCCGGCCGATCGTCCCGCCGCCGAGCACGCGCAGCCGCCGGCGGCACGCGCCACGCCGGCCGCCGATGCTCACCCGCCGGCGCCGACAGCGGCCAAATCGGGCGGCGAGGCGGGATCGCTGCGGGTCGCGACCGAAAAAGTCGACGCCCTCATCAATCTCGTCGGCGAACTCGTGATCACCCAGTCGATGCTCGGCAGATTTGCGGAAAAATACGAGCCGTCGGATATCGAAGCGTTGCGCCGCAGCCTCGCGCAACTGACGCGAAATACACGGGAGTTGCAAGAGAGCGTCATGCAGATCCGCATGCTGCCCATCGGCTTCTCGTTCAACCGGTTCCCGCGCCTGGTACACGATCTGTCACGCAAGCTCGGCAAGAAGGTGGATCTGAAGCTTTCGGGCGAGAACACCGAACTCGACAAGACGGTGCTGGAAAAAATCGGCGATCCGCTCGTTCATCTGGTCCGCAACGCGCTCGATCATGGACTGGAGGCACCGGATAAACGGCTCGCCGCCGGCAAGAGCGAAACGGGCACCTTGGAACTCAATGCATTTCATGAGGGTGGCAGCATCATCATCGAAGTCAAGGATGACGGTGCGGGCTTGAACAAAGAGCGGATCCTCTCCAAAGCGCGTGAACGCGGCTTGGTGGATCAGGACGCCCAGCTGACCGACGACGCGATTTACAACCTGATCTTCGTGGCGGGCTTTTCCACGGCCGATACCGTCAGCGACCTCTCCGGGAGGGGTGTCGGGATGGATGTCGTTCGCCGCAACATCAATGATCTGGGCGGCCATGTGCAGATCTTCAGCGTCAAGGGGCAGGGCAGCACCATCCGCATCCGCCTGCCTCTGACCCTGGCGATCCTCGAAGGGCAGGTGCTGAGGGTGGGCAAGGAAATCTACGTCGCCTCGCTGGTGTCGATCATCGAGACCGTGCAATCCACCCGCGAAAACCTGAGTTGCGTGGCGGGCCGGACCGAATTGTTCCGACATCGCACCGATTACATACCGATCATCCGCCTGCACGATTTGTTCGGCATCGAGCCTGACAGCCGAGAAATTTCCGACGGTTTGCTGGTGGTTCTGGAGGCTGACGGACGGCGGGTGGCCATGCTCGTCGACGAATTGCTGGCGCAACAACAGGTGGTCATCAAGAGCCTGGAGACGAACTTCAAGCAGGTGCCCGGACTCGCCGGCGCGACCATCCACGGCGATGGCACGGTGGCGCTCATTCTGGACGTACCCGGCCTCATCAGGACATTCCTCGAGCAGCAGGGCATGCATATGGGACGCGCGGCATGAGCAACTCAAATGGCACCCCGGCGAACCCGAACGCGTCGGCACCCGAGGCGGGGAGATCGCAGGCCGGCTCCCACCAATACCTGAGCTTCTTCCTGGGCGGCGAAGAATACGCCACCGATATCCTCAAGGTCCAAGAGATCAAGGGATGGGATACGGTGACGCGGGTTCCCTACTCACCGGACTATCTGCTCGGAGTCATCAACCTGCGGGGCGCGATCGTACCCGTCGTCGATCTGCGTGTGCGCTTCGCGCTCGACAAGGCGGAGTTCGATGCGGCAACCGTCATCATCGTGGTGCACGTCGCAGGCACCCGGGGCAACCGGATCGTCGGCATCGTCGTCGATGCGGTTTCCGACGTGTACAGCGTCCCGGCGGACAAGATTCAGCCGCCGCCGGACGTCATCGGTGCGGTCGATCACATGTATGTGGTGGGCTTGGCGAGCCTCGACGACAAACTGGTCATCATTTTGGACATCGAACGACTGGTGCTATCGAGCGTCGGCGGCGAGAACCAGGCGGCAGCGTGACATGAGCAAGGAAAGCATGGATAAACCGGACGAAACCGCCAAGTCCGCCGCCGCACCCGGGTGTGCGCCGATCGACTTGACGCACGGTCTCGAAATCAAGCATGTGGAAGAGGCCAGTGTCGCCATGGGCGCCGCGCTCGACCAAGGCATCCCATTGACCATCGACCTGAAAAGTATCCCCGCCATCGATACGGCCGGCGTGCAGCTGCTGCTGGCGCTGCAAATCGAAGCCACGAAACGCGGAACGCCGGTGAACTTCACCGGTGAGTCCGCCGTGTTCACCCAGGCCCTGAAGGTTTTGGGCCTGCGCGACAACTTCAACGCAAGCGTCTCCCGTGGCTGAGCAGCGACAAGACCCAAGGCCGCCGGGATCTGGCAATGCCTTGCTCCCGGAGGTCATCGAGGAGTTCGGGCGCCACCTCGACATTCTCGGCGAGCAGCTCGCCGCATCGCTCGCCGAAGCGGATCAGAATTGCGTTTCGGTCGGACGATCCTTCCACGAACTCAGCGAGGCCAAGACCAGCCTCGAAGCGCTACCCTGCGCCGAGCCGGCAAGGTCCGTGTTAAAGGCAACCTGTGTGCAAATCGGCAGCTCGCTGCACGATGCGGTCGTTGCCTTGCAATATCACGACCGGCTGGCACAGCGACTGGAACTCGTTCGCTCGGCGCTCAACCGGTTGCAAACCCTGTTGAAGGCACGGGCGCCTCGCTCCGATGCCGAGTGGCTGCAGTCGCTGCGCGATCTCGAGCAAATAAACCGCGTCGAGCAGCGCCGCTTGGGGCCGCCGATCGGCCAGGTGGGCCCCGAGGCCGAAGCCCTGGCACAGAGCACCGTGGAGCTATTTTAGATTCCTCCGGCCTCAAGAAACCCCGTGCGATTGCCGATAGTTTGGGCGAGCGGGGTGACGGCACGGAAACCTGCCAAATAAATGGAGTTCAAGGCAATGACAGATCACGCGGCAAACAAACCCAAAGCGGGGACCGGGCCATCCTCCCGTCAAGTCTTGACTTTCTGCCTTGGTGAGGAGACCTACGGCGTCGATATCCTGAGAGTGCAGGAAATTCGCGGCTGGTCCACGGTGACACGTATTCCGCAATCGCCCTCGCACATGTTGGGTGTGCTCAATTTGCGCGGATCGATTGTACCCATCATCGATCTACGGGTGCGCTTCAGCCTGGAAAGAGCCGAATTCACGCCGCTCACCGTTATCATCGTGCTGTCGATCATGACCGCCAAAGGCAAGAGCGAGTTCGGCCTGGTCGTCGACAGCGTCTCGGATGTGGTCGACATCGGCGGCAGTGATCTAAAAGACACGCCGAATCTGGGCGGCAGGCTGAATGCGGATTTCATCCAATGCCTGGCGACGGTCGCCGACCGGATGCTGATCCTTCTCAATGTGGACGCGCTCGTCGGCAACGATGTGGTGGCAGCCTCGAACCTTTTCCAGGGTGCTGCGTGAGTTTTCTCTTTCGCAAGAAGACCAGCGACCGCGGTGCCGAGCTCGTCGACAATGATTCGAGCGTCAATGCCGAAATCGCCGCCATCCACCGCTCCTTCGCGGTGATCGAATTCAAGCTCGACGGCACGATACTCTCGGCGAACGAGAATTTCCTGAAGATCGTCGGCTACAGGCTCGACGAGGTCGTCGGCCAGCATCACAGCCTGTTCGTCGATCCCGCGCAGCGGAACTCGAGCGAATACCGCGAGTTCTGGGCCAAACTCGGCCGCGGCGAATTCGATCGCGGTCAGTATCGGCGCATCGGCAAGAATGGCGGGGAGGCATGGCTCGAAGCGAGCTACAACCCCATCCTCGACAGCCAAGGCCGCACCGTCAAGATCATCAAATTCGCCACCGACATCACCGAGCGGAAGAAGCGCGACACCATCAATGGCGCGCTGCGCAATTCACTGCAGGCCGTGACCGCCAAGATCATGGCGGCGGACAACGAGCACAATATTATCTTCATCAACAAGGCGGCCAGCGAGCTGATGCGCTCGAACCAGAGCGAAATCCGCAAGAGCCTGCCGAATTTCGATGCGGACCGGTTACTCGGCGCGAACATGGATATCTTCCATAAGCGGCCGGCACACCAGCGCGGCATGGTCGCCGGCCTGAAGGCGACGATGAACGCGAAGATCGTGGTCGGCTCCCGCACGTTGTCGCTGACCGGCAGCCCGATGCTCGACGACTCGGGTGCCCGGGTCGGCACCGTGCTCGAGTGGGTCGATCTCACCGACTCATTGGAGACCGAGCGGCAACTCGAGGAAGTGGTCGCCGCCGTGCTCGATGGCGACATGCAGGCGCGGATCGGTATGGCCGGCAAGGAAGGTTTCTTCGCCACGCTGTCTGAGCGGATCAACCAACTCATCGAACGATTCGAGTCGGTTCTGCACAACGTCAAGGAATCGACGGCCCAGGTGGCCCGTGGGGTTGAGGAAATATCTCAGGGTAACGAGGACCTCAGCCGGCGCACCGAGTCGCAGGCATCCAGTCTCGAGGAGACCGCCTCCTCGATGGAGGAAATGACGGCGAGCGTGCGCCAGAATGCCGACAACTCCGGGCAGGCCAATCAACTGGCGGTTGCGGCCCGGGATCAGGCGGATCGCGGCGGGGCGGTGGTCGCCAAGGCCGTCAAGGCCATGAGCGAAATCAACGAGTCATCGAAGAAAATCGCCGACATCATCGGTGTCATCGATGAAATCGCCTTTCAGACCAACCTCCTGGCGCTGAATGCCGCGGTCGAAGCGGCGCGCGCCGGAGAACAGGGCCGGGGTTTCGCGGTGGTCGCGAGCGAAGTTCGCAATCTCGCCGGACGCAGCGCCACGGCCGCGAAGGAAATCAAAGCATTGATTCGCGACAGCGTCCAGAAGGTCGATGAAGGCTCGACTCTGGTGGCGCAGTCGGGACAGACACTCGAACAAATCGTCAGCGCGGTGAAGAAGGTCAGCGACATCATCGCCGAGATCGCCGCCAGCAGCCAGGAACAGTCATCCGGCATCGACCAGGTCAACAAGGCGGTGATGCAACTCGACGAGATGACCCAGCAGAACGCGGCGCTCGTCGAGCAGGCGACCGCGGCGAGCAGGTCGATGGCGGACCAATCGCGCACCTTGAGCGACGTGGTGTCGCAGTTCCGCTTCGGCGCGGGGGCAGCCCCGGGTCAGGCCAAACCGCAAGCCAAGCCCAAGACGCAACCCATGCCGAAGCCCCAGGTCCACACTAGGTCGCAGGTCCACACGAAGTCGCAGCGCATGCCGGACCATACGGCTCCGGCACCGCTGCAGGGCACGAATGCCGTCGGTGACGATTCGTCCTGGCAGGAGTTTTGAACCGGTCGCCGTCTGAACATCGTGGACAGCCGGTGGCCGCACGGACCTGAAGAAAATTATGAAACCACAAATCGCCTCAATCCCGGAACCGGAAGCCCGCACGCGCGAATTCGAATTCAATGACGCGGATTTCCAGGCCTTGCGGACCCTGGTCAAGCAGATGACCGGCATCAATCTTGCCGAATCGAAGCGCGAGTTGGTCTATGGCCGGGTGTCGCGCCGTCTGCGGGCCCTCAACCTGACGAGTTTTGGCGCCTATCGCCAGCTGCTGCAGAGCGGGGACGGCTCCGAACTGGTCGCCTTTTGCAATGCGTTGACGACCAATCTCACCGCGTTCTTCCGCGAGTCACATCATTTCGATTATCTGCGGGATGAGGTCCTCACGCCGCTCCGCGAGGCGGGACGCCGTCGGGACAGGATCCGCATCTGGTCTTCGGCGTGTTCGTCGGGCGAAGAACCATACAGCATCGCCATGACCATCGCTGAGACCATTCCGGATTGGGCGCAGTGGGACATCAAGATCCTGGCCACTGATCTGGACTCGGACATCCTCGCCCGCGCGCAGCGCGGACGCTATGCCGCCGATCGGTTGCGCGGCATGGATCCGGGCCGAGTCGGCAAGTTTTTCAAGGAAATAAAAGAGGGCGGCGAAACCTCTTATCAGATCACACCGGAATTCGAAAGGCTCATCACCTTCAAGCAAATCAACCTGATGCACGACCTGCCCATGACCGGGCCGCTCAACGTGATCTTCTGCCGGAATGTCATCATCTACTTCGACAAGGAAACCCAGCGCGAGCTGTTCACGCGCATCGCGCGACTGCAGCGTCCCTCGCATCTGCTCTTTCTGGGCCATTCGGAAACCTTGTTCAAGGTGTCGGACGAGTACTCCCTCATCGGCAAGACGATCTACCGGCGGTGCTGACAATGTCGGGCATGCTCATCAACGCAGCGAAGGTGCCGCAACCCGCGGTGGCGCCGGGTTTCGAGAAGATCAAGCGGTACTGGGATCCCGCATGCGATCGATGGTCGGCGAAAATTCTGCCCGGTGAATTCTTCGTGACGCGCAGCGATGAGGCCATCACCACGGTGCTAGGATCGTGCATTGCCGCCTGCATACGCGATCCGGCGGTACGGATCGGCGGCATGAATCACTTCATGTTGCCGGAGGACAATTCCGTCGGCAAGAGCTCGTGGCTCGATGGTCCCGGCGCGCTGTCCACACGCTACGGCTCGTACGCGATGGAAAGCCTCATCAACGAACTCATGAAACTCGGAGCGCGCCGCGAACGGTTCGAAGTCAAGCTGTTCGGCGGCGGCAAGATCCTCTCCTCCATGACCGATGTCGGCCAGAAGAACATCATGTTCGCCAAGCATTTTCTCCAGATCGAGGGCTTCAAGGTCGCGGCGGAGGACGTGGGCGACGTCTGTCCGCGACGCGTCATGTACTTCCCGGCCACGGGTGTGGTCATGCTGAAACGGCTGCGCGCGCTCGACGTGGTCGAGATCGCGCAGCGCGAGAACAACTACCGTTCGACAATTACAACGAAATCAGCCGACGCCGACGTCGAGCTGTTCGACTGAGAGCCTAAGGAAACTTCATGCAAACATCATCAGCGGGAGCGATATCACAGACAGCCAAGCGGATCAGAGTGTTGATCGTCGACGACTCCGCGCTGGTGCGGCGTATGCTGACCGAGATGCTGTCGAGCGATCCGCGGATCACGGTGGTCGGAGCGGCGCATGACGCCTATGACGCCCGCGAAAAGATCAAGGCCTTGAACCCGGACGTGCTCACGCTCGACGTCGAAATGCCGAAAATGGATGGGCTCACCTTCCTGCGCAATCTCATGCGATTAAGGCCGATGCCGGTCATCATGGTCTCATCGTTGACCGACAAGGGGGCCGAGGTCACGTTGGATGCACTGTCGATCGGCGCAGTCGATTATCTGTCCAAACCGAAGGTGGATCTGGCGGCGACGCTGGGCGATTACAAGGAAGAACTGATCGCCAAGGTCAAGGCGGCCGCATCCGCGCGTCTGCGCTCGACGCCGCCGCCGGTGGCGCTGAGCTCGGATTTGGCGGTGATGAAGCGTTCCGTCACTCGACACCTGCGCACGACCGAACGCATCATCGCCATCGGTGCCTCCACCGGCGGCACGGAAGCGATCAAGGACGTCTTGATCCACCTGCCGCCGGACATGCCGGGCATCGTCATCACCCAGCACATACCGAAACTGTTCAGCGGCGCCTTCGCGCGGCGGATGGATTCGGTGTGTCAGCTGTCGGTGTGCGAGGCCGAGGATGGCCAACAAATTCTCCGCGGCCACGCCTACGTCGCGCCCGGCGACAAACATCTTTTGGTGGTACGTGACGGCGCGAGATACGTATGCCGTCTCGACGAAGGAGCACCCGTCAACCGACACAAACCGTCGGTGGACGTCTTGTTCCGGTCGGTGGCTCAGCAGGCGGGGCGCAATGCCATCGGCGTGATTCTTACGGGAATGGGCAAGGACGGCGCCGTCGGGTTGAAGGAGATGCTGGATTCCGGCAGTCGAACGATTGCGCAGGATGAGGCAAGCAGCATCGTATGGGGTATGCCGGGAGAGGCGGTGGCGCTGGGCGCGGCGGAAGAAGTCATGCCGCTCGGCGACATCCACACGCGGATTCTTGCCCTATCCAACGAAATGGACATTACCAGGTCCGATACCGTTACCGGTTAGGCCTCTCAATCATCTGGTCTTGGAGAACTGAAGTGAAAATATTGATTGTGGACGACTCGACGGCGATGCGAATGATCGTGCGCAAGACACTGCGTTTGGCCGGCTTCGAAGGGCATGATTTTTCGGAATGCGAGGACGGCGTGAAGGCGTTGACCGCGATCAAGGGCGCCTGTCCGGATCTCGTTCTGTCGGACTGGAACATGCCCAACATGACCGGCATCGAGCTCCTGGAAAATCTCAATAAGGACGGCATCGCCGTGAAATTCGGCTTCATCACCACCGAGGCGACACCGGAGATGCGCGCACGCGCAACGACGGCCGGAGCGAAATTTCTGATTTCCAAGCCATTCACGCCGGAGTCCTTCAAGGAAGCGTTGGGAGGGCACATCAAATGAGCGTCACTTGTGCGCATCCGCTGCCGGATCTGGCCCAGGTCAAGGAATTGCTCGGCATGCTGTTCGACGGCATGACGGTGAAAGTCGCGGGGAAGTTGGATACGTCGGCCAAGTCGGGCTGCTATTCCGGGGTTTACGTCTCGGATGCCGGTGTGCCCGTCGGGCTGTGCGCCTGTGATCTGCCGTTCGCCGCGAACGGCGGCGCGGCATTGTCGATGCTGCCGCCGAATGCGGCCAAAGATGCGGTGAAGGACAAGGAGCTCACGCCGGTGATGCTGGCGAACCTCCATGAGGTGATGAACATCTGCACACGGCTGCTGTTGCGTGATGACAGCCCGCACGTGAAGTTGCGTGAACTTTGCCCGATCGCCTCGCTGCCGGCCGCTGCAGCGGCCATCCTGAACGCACCGAATGGGCGCATCGACTTCGAAATCGGTCTCGGCAAGTATGGCGCGGGGCGGCTGGCCGTGATGTGTCTGTGATGCGGAGCCTGAGGGGCCACTAGCCGCGGCGACCGACGCGCTCTGCGATCAACACCGCATTGGTACCACCGAAGGCAAAGGAATTCGACATCACCGCGCCCAAGGAGACGCCGCTGCGCGAGCGGCCCGCGACGTAGTCCAGATCGCAGTCCGGGTCCGCGACGTCCAGATGCATGGTCGGCGGCACCAGTTCCCGCTCCATGCTCGCGACCGAGATCACGAATTCGAGAGCCCCTGCCGCTCCGAGCAGGTGGCCATGCATTGACTTCGTCGAACTCACCGGGATCCGGTGGGCGCGCGCCGCGAACACCTCCTTGATCGCCGCGGTCTCGATGCTGTCGTTCTGGTGCGTTGCAGTGCCATGCGCATTGATGTAATCGATCTCGGCGGGATCGATACGGGCGCAGGCGAGGGCAGCGCGCATCGCGGCAGCCTGCCCGTGCACGGTCGGCCGGGTGATGTGGGTGCCGTCCGACGCGAGCCCGTAGCCGGAGAGCTCCGCATGGATTTTCGCGCCCCGGGCAATGGCCGCATTCCATTCCTCTAGCACGACGAATGCTGCTCCCTCGCCAAGAACCAGGCCGCTGCGGGTCTTGGCGAATGGACGACAGGAGGCGGACGGGTCGACGGGGTCCGGCGCGGCGATCGTACGCATCGCCTCCCAGGCTCGAAGCACCCCGTAGGTGAGCGGCGCTTCGGTGCCGCCGGCGATCATTACATCCGCCTCGCCGCTCCAAATCCTGCGCGCCGCTTCTCCTAGTGCCACCGCCGACGAGGAGCAGGCGGTCGAGTAGGTGAGATTCGGGCCGCAGATGCCATAGTCGATGCCGATCCAGGCGGCTGCGGCATTGGTCATCGACGCGAGTACGGTAAACGGTTTGACCCGATCCGACCGCTCGGCATAAATGGTGTGGTAGCCCTCATCGGTGGTCGCCGCTCCGCCCATGCCGGTGCCGACGCTCACCCCGCACCGATCGGTCGCAGCCAAGGGCAACTCGAGCTTCGCGTCCACCACGGCCTCGGCGGCGGCGATCAGCGCCAGCTGGCTCACCCGGTCCAACATGCGAACTCTGGCGCTCGGGAAATGCACCGACAGATCGCTGTCCACCGGCGCACCGATCGGCGACCGCAACGCCGCGAAGGGGGCGGGCGCAAGCTGCCGTACGGCCGATCGACCCGCCGCGAGGTTCGCCATCAGTAGGGGCACGCCGGTGCCCGAGGGCGCCACGACACCGAGGCCGGTGACCGCGACCCGCCGCATCGTCAGGCGGACGCGTGCAGATCGGGATCGTCGGCGAGCAGACCATCGACGAACACCACCAAGTCGTTGACCGTGCTCAAGTTGGCCGGAATGTCGTCGCGGATCGCCAATTTATAACGATCTTCGATCTTGAACATCAATTCGAGCAAGTCCAACGAGTCAACACCCAGAGCGGCGAGTTCCGCATCGGGCATGATCTGATCGCGCTGCAGATCGAATTCCTCGATGAGGATATCCTTGAGTGTTTCGAGGGTGCTCATGCGGTCTCCGCGTGGCTTGTGAGTGGGTTGACTGCGTGCCTTGCCTTGCCGGCCAGGCGTGCGCCGTCGCGCAACAACGAGGGCCTGATTCGCAGCAGGTAACGAGCCGGCAAAGCCAGCGCCGGTCGCATCGCGATGTGAGCATAAAAGGCCGCCAGACGCAGTCGTGGCGCGAAGGCTCGCCGCCAGGCATCCGCATAGCTGCGTTGCACTTCGACGGTGTGGCCCGGCGTGAACCAGCCGGCGCGATGTTGCCGCAGACTGGCGGCAAGCAAGGCGGCCGATTGCAGCGCCATGCTGATGCCTTCGCCGATCAACGGGTGGCTTTCACCGGCTGCATTGCCGACCCGAAAGACGCCCTCCCCGCCATCGACGCGCACCCCGGGTCGGAGAGGCCCCACCGACAACCAAGAGCCCTCGCGGACCGCGTCGCGCAACACCGTACGAACGCCCGGACAGGAGTCGCTCAAAAATTGCTCGACGGCCTGTCCCGCGGTCGCTCCCGGATACCGGTTGCGGCAACGAGCCAACGCGTCGCGTCGCAGGCAACAGGCCAGCGTCGTGCGGCCATCGTCACCGACCACCATCCCGCCGTAACCGCCCGGCAGCGACAGTACCGGCAACAATCCGGCCGGGAGCGCCGCATGGCGAAAAGTCGCCTTGAAGGCCAACAAATCCGAACGGCGATGGCGAGGCGGTTTTGTGCCCGGCATCGACACCGGGTCCCGTTCCCACGACCCGTGCGCATCGATCACGACGGGTGAACGCAAAGTCCGCCGTTCTGCCGATGCTGCTTGCTCCCCCAGAAAGTCTACTGCACAGTGAAAATCGCCCGGCTTCCCCGAGACGCTGCGGACCTTTGCCGGCTGCATAACCGCGACTCCTAAATCCTTGGCACGCTGGACCAGCAGAGTGTCCAAACGGTCGCGGCCCAGTGCTCGACCATAGGCATAGGGCCCGCTCGTGCAGGGCGGCATTTCGGCGGTGACCGTCCCGCCTGCATCCATCCAGGCCACCTGCTTGAGTTCCGGCCCCGCGCTCGCGCGAAACGCCGCACCCAATCCGAAGCCGTCGAGCAGCGACAGATTGCCGGCCGCGATGCATTCGCCGCAGACCTTGCGGCGTGGATAGCGATTCTGTTCGACAACGGCGACGCGCCAGCCCGCCTCCGCCAACAAAATCGACGCTGCGCTGCCGGCCGCCCCCGCGCCAATCACCACGACATCGTAATCAGCCGTCATGGGCCTCCCGATCGAGTGCGCGCAGGGTGGTGCGGCAGGCGATGAAACAATGCGTGAACGGCAGTGCCGGGTACTCGTCGACCCGCCACTCGCCCGGGACGTCCTCCCAAACCTGCGATAGTTCGTGGCCGGTGAAACCGGCCGCGACGCTTTTCACCGCATCGTCGCGCGTCACGTCGTTCGCGCCGAGAAACAGCACCAGTCGGCTGCCCAGCCGTGCCAGCGGGCTGCGCCGCGGCTCGCAGGCCACCAGGGCATTGCAGGCCGACGCGGCGCGTTGCAGCAGTACGGTGAGCGGCGCAACATCGAAATGATGCAGGAATAGATTCGCGAAACATAGGTCGTAGCGCGGGCCGCGCCGCTCGGCGAGCCAGGCGGATGCGTCAGCGCATTCCAGCCGAACGTTCCAGCCGAGAGCACGGTAGCCTCCGCGGGTCTCCGCGGAGAGTAGATCCAGCCGGTCCAGAAGGGTGAGGTCCACATCGGCCCAGTGCGGGTGCATGGCCCTGGCCAGGCGCAACAACAGCGTGCCATCGCCGGCGCCCAACTCGAGGATTCGTCCGGGTGGACGTTGCAACTTCAGCCGCTCCACCGCTTGCGTGAGGATCGACACCGAGCGCATGGCCCGATGGACGCGCTGCAAATCTCGTCGCGACTGCCGGCCGCGCGGATCGAGCGCGTCGAGCGCGTCCAGTTCCTCCGGCAGTACGCTGCGATTTTCGGGACTCATCGGTCGGTCACTCGACGGCCAGCAGTGCGCCGTGGCAGGTGAAACCGGCGCCGAAGGACGACATCCACCACCAGCCCCCGTCGGCCGAATCGCGCAACGCCGCAGCCAGCACGAAGTACACGAAGGCGCTGCTTAGATTGCCGTAGTCGCGCAGCGCGTCGCGGCTGTATCGCAACTCCTGCGCGGTGAGCGACAGGCTGTCCTGGAGGGCCAACAACACATCGCGGCCGCCGGCGTGCATGATCCAGCCCGTGATCCGCTCGCGTTCCACTCCCGCTGTCGCCAGCGCCCGCTCCAAGACCTGCCCGGCATGCCGGGCGGCGATGGAAGGAACCTCGCGGGTCAAGATGTTACGCAACATTCCCGCGTCATGCTCGAAACGCAGCGCGTCGCGTGCAGTCGGATCGATGAGCGACGCGGTCGTCCGCCATTGCACCTGGCGCCGTCCCGGGGGGCGGACACGCGAGAGCACCGCTGCACCGGCGCCGTCACCGAACAGACACGCGCTGATGAGCACTCCCGGGTCATTATTCAGATACATCGCGGCGCTGCATACTTCAACGCAGACCGAGAGCACCGTCTCGCATTGCCCAGCGGTCAGCAGCGCATTCGCGAGTTGCCAGTTCGGCAGCGCCCCGGCACATCCCTGACCGACCAGATCGAAGCCGAGCACGTCGTGCCGCAGACCCAGCCGCTCGATCACGTAGCCGGAGAGGCCCGGACACAAATAGCCGGTACACGTGGTCACGATCACGGCGTCGACCCGGCGCGGTTCGAGCGCGGCATGGTCGAGCGCGTTGCGTCCCGCAGCGGCGGCGAGTTGCGGCGCATGCACCGCGAAGCGCTTATGGAGCGTGTCTGGGTCGATCGCGAACACCTCCTGCAGAGACTCTACGGACAGGTGGCGTGCGTCGATGCCGTTGTTGCGGGTGAGCACGATCTTGGCGATCGACCGCGCACGCGCATCGAGGCGATCGAACCATGAGGACGCCGTGAACGCTTCCCAGCAATCGGATTTGGTGTAGCGGTGTTGCGGAACCGCGGTGCCGATTGCGTTCAAAAACATCGAGGGTATGGCCTGCTGTGAAAGATGCGGCGTCTTTTTCGTCCCCAGTCTAGCAACTTTCCGCGCGTGGGGGATTCCAGGCCGGCAGACTTCAGGAGCCGTGCTTGAGCAACGGTGCATGCAGCCGCGAAATGGCGATGGCAGCGGGTGCCTCAGGCTTGCGTAGCCGGATGTGCGGCCGCAGCGTGAACGAGCGCAGCAGAAGGGCGATGGCCGGTGGTGCAAATTCACACCATTCCACACCCACGCCATTCTTGTACTTGCGCGCCACGTAAGCGGCGACCGTTGGCGCATCATGCCGCGCGCGGTGGCTGTGATCGAGGGCGACTTGGATACGTGATAGAAGCCGCAGATCGGCAGCCAATTCGATGAAAGCGCCGCTGACGCTCAAATTGCGCAGTAGTCCGTGCCGGAGTGCAAAGGGATGCGCACTGACCCTGACCGGTATTTCGACGCTGAGCCTCTGCCCCCAACGATGTTCCATGACCCGATCCTCGCATGGCATGCGCCGGGCATCCATAGGACGGCACGGCGATCCGAGACTGCGCAAAATCCTACAGTCGAACGATACCTGGGGTCATAAAGATAAGGTAGCGGGTTCGTGATCGCGTCGGCCGAGCGAGTCGGCGGCCGATGTCAGAATCGGCGGCTGACGTAGCCCACGACGCTTTCGATCTTGTAGAAGCTGTCAGGCCTCACGCCCTGGATGTCGTTGGGCAACACGTGATTGCGGGCGATGTTCTGACCATAGCGAAAGTCTAGCCCGAGATCCCATTTGGGAAAGAGGTTACGCCATTGACCGCCGAGGCCGCCGTATAGTGAGTAGGCGGGCGTGGCGAGGTTGTAGCGATCGACACCCGCAAATAGGCCGAGGGCAAACACATCGCCGAACCGGTGGCGGTAATCGACGATGCGCGCGCCGATCAGGGAGTGACCGTCGACTTCGTCGTCCAGTTCGAGGCGTACTCCCCAATCGTTGTTATCGGATACCTTGCGGCGCGCACCGAACGCCAGGTGCGGCCCGAATCCCACCGGGGTTTCGATCGCTCGGATATTGGGTTCCAAATTGATGTTGACGCGGCTCGCAGTGACACCGGCGTCGATGAACAGTTCGGCATCGGGAATCTTCAGCACGCTCGAATTCTCGTCCGCCGCATCGTCGTTCGCGGCGTCGATTTGTGCGCCGTAGTCGCGGGAGCGTTGATCACCGCCATAGCGCACGAAGGCGGACAGTTGGGAGAAGGATTGCCCGAATACATCCCGACCGACGATGACCTCACCGCCCAATGTCATATCCTTCCAAGGGTAGGAATAGCGGACCAGTGCCTCGGTGAAGTGCTTATAGGGATACTCACCGTAGTTTTGATTGACCAGATATCGGACCTGTTCCTCGAGATAACCACCAAATGGCGGCTCCCACCCGATCCGGATCATCCCACTGCGGGCGCCCACGCCGTCATTGAAGAGCCGCTGATCCGCTCCCCACGCGCCGGTGACGAGATGATCATTGGTCATGCCATCCAGGAAGGGGTTGTTGGTGTACCAGTTGTTCTGCCACTCGGATGCCTCGACGGTCAGATCGAAGGCGTGCCACAGCCGCGGAAAATCGATGCCGACGGTCAACGCCGATTCGCCCAGAAGATAGCTGCCGCCGTCCAAGGTGTTCTCGCCTGCGTATTGCGCGTAGATGGCAAACGGGGTGTTACCCGGGTACACGAAGCGGGTGACGTAGGAAGCTTCCTGGTTGCCCTTGGTTTGCGATGTGCCGCCCGGCCTGAAAAAATCCCTCAACAGGAAGGTCGGAGAGTCGGGCAGCCCGCCGCCGCCGTACTGCAATTGGCGGTTGATGCCCAGTGACCAACCGCTGAAGGGTTCGATGGAGAATTGGGCGCCAAACAGTTTCGGTATACCCCGGCTCTGCACCGCAGTGCCCTGACCCCCGCCCAGTATGTGATCCGAGCTCGACATTTTCGCCAGGAACAGTTCGTATTGAAAACCGAGCCGCGTCAGCGGTTCGTAATTCGACAGGGTAACCGACGGCATCGTCGGCGATTCGGTACCGATCGTCATGGTGCTATCGGTGGCGGGCGAGAACCAATGATCGCGGTAGCCCACGTCGAGTTGCGCCCAATTGAAGCCGACGCTCAACATGGAGCCTGTGGGTACTGTACGCCCCGAGTAGGAAATTGCCCCCGCGCTCGCCAGGAGATAATCGCTTGGTTGCAAATAGCCGGCCGCTGATAGCGCCCAGTCGCTCGTCGTCGTCAGGCCGTGCTCGTTGGGGAGCACGATACTGGCACCCTGGGACTTCGAGGCTGTCGCACTCGCATGCGTCAACGCGTAGTCGCGCTTGTACCGTTCCAGGTATTTTTCGACCTTCTCGCAGAGCGGGCGGTCCCGCTCACAAGCGGCCGGCAAGGCAAGCTCGACCAGCGCCACGGCGAACGGGCGTTTCAAGATGGGCTCGTCCGCGAGGATCAGCACGCGCTCGACCTGGCGCTCGATTTCAGGCTCCAAATTGAGCGGAAGGTAGGCACTCACCCCGTCGGCTGTAGCCTGCGTCGGGGCGGCCGCCAGAGCCAGCGCGCCGCACAAGGTCACCGCCAATGGCTTCGTTCGAATCGTCGCAATGGCCGATGAACGCATAGATTGAGAGCGCAGCCTCACCCGGAAAAAAACATCATAGCAGCAAGTGGATGAGTCTTGCTTTGCGGTACAAAGTTATGCGTTGCCGGCGTCGGCGGGATGGGGGCGCTCCCGCGCCGTTCAGTCATCCATCAGGAAACTGCGCAGCTGCTCGCTGCGACTCGGGTGACGCAACTTTCGCAGCGCCTTCGCCTCGATCTGTCGGATGCGCTCGCGCGTGACGTCGAATTGCTTACCCACCTCTTCCAGGGTGTGATCCGTGTTCATGTCGATGCCGAAGCGCATGCGCAGCACCTTTGCCTCGCGCGGCGTGAGCTGGGCGAGAACCGAATGGGTGGTTTCCCGCAGCGACTCGGTGGTCGCCGAATCGATCGGCGATGAGACCGAGGTATCCTCGATGAAGTCGCCGAGATGTGAATCTTCATCATCGCCGATCGGCGTTTCCATGGAAATCGGCTCTTTGGCGATTTTCAACACCTTGCGGACCTTGTCTTCGGGCATTTCCATGCGCACCGCCAACTCTTCCGGCGTGGGTTCGCGGCCCATCTCCTGCAACATCTGCCGGGAGATTCGGTTGAGCTTGTTGATCGTCTCGATCATGTGCACGGGGATGCGGATGGTGCGTGCCTGATCGGCGATAGAGCGGGTGATTGCCTGGCGAATCCACCATGTCGCATAGGTCGAGAATTTATAGCCACGGCGGTATTCGAATTTGTCCACAGCCTTCATCAGGCCGATATTGCCTTCCTGGATCAAATCCAGGAATTGCAGACCCCGATTGGTGTATTTCTTGGCGATCGAAATCACCAGACGCAGGTTCGCCTCCACCATCTCCTTCTTGGCGCGGCGCGCCTTCGCCTCACCTATGGAAACCTCCCGGTTGATTTCCTTGATCTCGCTGATGAGAACGTGAAAGAGACCCTCGAGGTCCTTCAACTTGTTCTGGCGACGCTCGATCTCATCCTTGAACTTGGCGAGCGGAGCAGAATAGCGCTTCTTTGCCTTGATGTGCTTATCGAGCCAGCGCGTGCTGGTTTCGTTTTTCGGGAAGGTCGATATGAAGTCCTTCCGCGGCATGCCCGCCTGCTTGATGCAGAGGAACATGATCTCCTTCTCCAAGAGCCGCACTTCGGTGACGTGTTGACGCAAATTATCGATAAGCTGATCGAACATCTTCGGGCTCAGCTTCAGCTCCATCAACTCGCCGCAGATTTTCTTGCGAATCTTCAGGGTCTTCGGGTCTTTCGAACCGAGCTTCTCCAACGAACTCAAGAACTGATGGTGCGTCTTGGCCAGGGAGGCGAAACGTCGGGCCGCCTCCTCGGGATCGGGACCGGTATCGATGGCTTCTTCGTCCTCGTCGCCCTCGGCCTCTTCCTCGTCGTTCGCCGCCTCTTCGCGTTCGAGGGCCATCATCTTCGGATTCTGCGGCTGCGCGATCTCGTCGGGCGCATTCGGGTCGACGAAGCCGACGATCACATCGACGAGCCGCATGTGGCCGGCTTTGACGGTTTCGTAATGACGCAGCAGCAGATCGTAGGTTCCGGGATAGCTGCCCAAGGCCACTTTGACCGCCTCCAAACCCTCCTCGATGCGTTTGGCAATCCGGATCTCGCCCTCGCGCGTCAGCAATTCGACGGTACCCATTTCGCGCATGTACATGCGCACGGGATCGGTGGTACGGCCGAATTCGGCATCGAGATTGGCGAGGGCGGCGGTGGCCTCTTCGACGGCTTCCTCGTCGGGCGCGGCCGTGGCGTCGGTGAGCAGCAGCGACTCGGTATCCGGCGCCTTCTCGTACACCGGGATTCCCATATCATTGATCATATTGACGATATCTTCGATCTGCTCAGGATCGACGATTTCGCTGGGCAAGTGGTCGTTGACCTCGGCGTAGGTGAGGTAGCCCTGCTCCTTACCGCGCGCAATCAACAGTTTGAGTTGCGACTGACGCTCGTCCGCAATTTGAGTCGCGGTGCCTGATGGCGCTTTTTTGATCAAGGTGGACGCCTCGGTGAGAACGGAAATTAAATGCTTAGCCGGTAAGTATACGATTTTGGACAATTCCTAGCCACTCATGCTGACCGCTCACGATGCGGGTCTGGGCCGTCCCTTCGCCTTGAGTAGTCGACTCAATTCGGTCTTTTCGTCGTAATTCAAGCCTACTTCCTCCGCTTTACGGAGCAATTCATCCAATCTATGGCCCGGCCCGAACTCCTCGAGAAGCTTTTCGACAGCCATTTGCAACTCTTTAGCGGCGCCCGCTGTTTCGGCCACCATGGCCTCCGCCAGCGCCAATTCGCACAGTCGGTCGTACTCCGGTCGACCGCGCCAGCGCTCCAAAAGTGCCGCCGTATTGCAATGTTGCATCGCAGCAGCCTGGCGCACGAGTTCTTGCAAGACGTTCACGCCGGGCTTGCTGACGCCATCGAGGGCGTTTGCATCTAAGCTGCGCGCCGCGGCTGGATGATGCAGCAGCAAGCTGATGGCCTGACTGAGGAGATTACCTCGACCCGCCGATATGCGACGCACGCCTCGGCCGCTGCCAAGACCTTTGGCCGGCCCATCGGGTTGCGTCGGCGGCCGCGCCGAATGCGCCGGCGCGCGCGATTGCGGGTTCGCGGCAAACGCCTTTTTCAGGGCCGCTGCCGGAATACTGACCGCCACCGCCAATCGCTCCGCCAATAATTCCCGATAAACGCCCTCGGGCATCCGGGCGAATAGCGGCGCCGCCATGGCCTTCAATCTCGCGCGACCATCGACGTGACCCAAGTCCACCTCTGAACTCAGGTGTTGCACCAGATATTCGGACAGGGGCAGTGCCGACTTCAGTCGCTGCTCGAAGGCCACCGCCCCTTCTGCCGCCACCAGCGTGTCGGGATCGTGGCCGTCAGGCAAGAACATGAACTTGAATTCGCGGCCATCGCGCGCCAGACCCAGTGAATTCTCGAGCGCGCGCCATGCAGCCGCCCGCCCGGCGCGATCGCCGTCGAAGCAGAACACGACTTCACTGGTCATCTTGAAGATTTTGTTGAGATGTTCCGCAGTGGTGGCCGTACCCAGCGTGGCTACGGCATAGGAGATGCCCGCCTGATGCAGCCGCACCACGTCCATGTAACCCTCGACGATCAACAATCGCCGCAGGTCGGCCCGGGCACGCCGCGCCTCGTACAGGCCGTAGAGTTCCCGGCCCTTGTGGAACAGCGGCGTCTCCGGCGAATTCAGGTACTTGGGCTCCCCCTGGTCGATCACCCGCCCGCCGAAGCCGATGACCCGGCCGCGCGAATCACGGATGGGAAACATCAACCGATCGCGAAAGCGGTCGTAAAACCCTTGAGCGCGCTCGCCATTACGGGTGTCGCGTTCGACGATCAGCCCGAGCGCCGCGAGCCGCCGGCGTTCCGCTTCCTCGGTCCCGAAGCGGTTGAGCAATGCATCCCAGGCATTTGGTGCATAGCCCAGAGCAAATTGTGCCACCGTCTCCGAGTCGATGCCGCGGCCGCTGACGTAGCCCAGCGCGCGCGCATTGTCAGCGAGGTTCTGTTCGAAGAAGCTCGCGGCACGCGCCATGACCTCGTGCAAATCGACCGCGCCTGGGTCGCGCTGGGTTTCGGCGCCGCGCGGGATTTCCATCCCGGCGCGCTGCGCGAGGTCAGCCACCGCATCGAGAAACTCCATCTTCTCGTACTGCATGAGGAAGCCGATCACCGTGCCGTGCGCGCCGCAGCCGAAGCAATGATAGAACTGCTTGTCGGGGCTTACCCAAAAGGAGGGTGATTTCTCGTCGTGAAACGGGCAACACGCTTTGTATTCTCGACCCCCTCTCTTGAGCGGGACGCGCGCGCCGATGACCTCGACAATGTCCGAGCGGGCGACGAGTTCATCGAGGAACGAGTCTGGAATGCGTCCGGCCATGGACCGGTTGCTGTCAACCGCCGAGCTTGGCTTTGATCTTCGCGCCGACCGCGCCCATGTCGGCGCGACCTTGAGCCTTGCCCTTGATGATGGCCATGACCTTGCCCATGTCCTTGACGGTGGCTGCGCCGGTCGCCGCGACGGCCTCGTTGATGAGGGCGTCGAGTTCCGAATCGCTCAAAGGAGTGGGCAGGTAACTGACCAGCAAGGCGATTTCGGCGGATTCCTTGGCGACGAGATCAGCGCGGTTACCGGCCTCGAACTGCGCCACGGATTCCTTGCGCTGCTTGACCATTTTCTCGAGAACACTCAAGACTTGCGTGTCGTCGAGCACGATCCGCTCATCTACTTCACGCTGCTTGATGGCCGCGGTGATCATGCGAATGACACCAAGACGCTCCTTTTCACCGGAACGCATGGCCGACTTCATGTCATCAGTGATTCGCTCTTTGAGAGTTGCCAAGGAAGCGATGTCGAAAGCGGTTCGTGGTTAATAGGGACGGGAGGGAGCAGCCGCCGGCTGGCTCGTCGGCGCGCCGCCGCCGGTGCCGCGCATGTTCTCCCGAGACAGCTTCTTGAGGTGGCGTTTCACGGCCGCAGCCTTCTTGCGCTTCCGTTCCTGCGTTGGCTTCTCGTAGAATTCACGACGACGAAGCTCGGTCAGTACGCCCGCTTTTTCACAGGCACGCTTGAAACGCCGTAGTGCGGCGTCGAAATACTCGTTCTCGCGAACACGAACGCTGGGCATTCAGACCTCAATTTCATACATATTGGCCGCCGCATTCAGCGACAGGGGCGCGCATTCTAAAGTGCGGCCCAATAAAAGGCAAAGCCTGATGGACAACTGGCCGTACGATGCTTGGGACCGGCCTGACCCGCAGGCGTCGGCGAGTAACTTAGGTTTCCGCAGATTAAAGGGCATTCATGCGCGTAATCGGGATCGAAACGTCCTGCGATGAGACCGCCGTCGCGGTTTATGACCGCGACGGCGGGCTGCTGTCGCACCGCCTCCATAGCCAGATTGCGCTGCACCAAGCCTATGGGGGCGTGGTGCCCGAACTCGCCTCGCGGGACCACATCCAGCGGCTGCTGCCGCTGGTCCGGGCGGCGCTCGCCGACGCGAATTCCGGCCCGGCGACAATCGATGGGGTTGCCTACACGGCGGGACCCGGGTTGATCGGCGCTCTCTTGGTCGGTGCCGGCTTTGCCCGTAGCCTCGCTTATGCATGGGGCAAGCCAGCCGTGCGGGTGCACCACCTGGAGGGTCACCTGCTCGCACCCTTGTTGGAGCGGCGTGCGCCGGCATTCCCGTTTTTGGCGTTGCTGGTATCCGGAGGACACACGCAACTCGTTGACGTGGCCGACCTGGGGCGCTACCGGATCCTCGGCGAGACGTTGGACGACGCGGCCGGCGAGGCCTTCGACAAGACCGCGAAACTGCTGGGTTTGCCCTATCCCGGAGGCGCTGCGCTCGCGCGCCTCGCCGAGTCCGGACAGAGCGGCCGATATGCCTTCCCGCGCCCCATGCTGGGTCGTCCGGGTCTCGAGTTCAGTTTCAGTGGCTTGAAGACCGCGGCCCTAGTAGCCTTGCGGGCCTCGCCGGGCGACGCGGCGGCGCGGGCCGATGTAGCCCGCGGTTTTCAGGAAGCCGTCGTGGAAACTCTTGCAGAGAAGACCCGCCGAGCCCTGACACTGACCGGGCGTCGGCGTTTGGTGGTGGCCGGAGGCGTCGGCGCGAATCGCAGCTTGCGCGAGCGGCTCGCCGAAGTAGCGGCACAGTGCGCTGCGGAGCTGTATTTTCCGCGGACGGAGTTCTGTACCGACAACGGCGCGATGATTGCACTCGCCGGTTGCCTGCGATTGATGATGCGAGGCTTCGAGCCTGCGCCGGCCGATGCCGGCGGCCTCGAGCTCGGTGCCAGGGCGAACTGGCCGCTCGAAGATAACGTGCAACAGGGGTAGAGAGTTTGATGGACAAAATTTTCATTCATGCGCTCAAGACCGAGACCATCATCGGGATCTTCGATTGGGAGCGTCAGGTCCGGCAGACGGTGCTGCTCGACATCGAGATCGCGGCTGATATTCGCAAGGCTGCGTTGAGCGATGCCGTCGAGGACACCCTCAACTACAAGAAGGTGGCCAAACGGGTGCTGGCATTCGTCGAAGCCTCGTCCTTTCACCTGGTGGAGGCATTGGCGGAGCACGTTGCCATGCTGATCCTGGAAGAGTTTCAGGTGACTTGGGTGAGCATCGTCCTTTCGAAGCCCGGCGCAGTGCGTAATTCCCGCGATGTCGGCATTGCCGTGCAACGCGATCGTTCGCAGCTCGCTCTGTGGCGCGAATTGCGCGGAGCGAAGGGTCCGCCCTGATGCAGACTGAGATCCTGCGCGACCAGCCGCTGACGTGGCGGCAGGTTGCTGCGGTGGCCGAGGGCGCGGACTTGCGGCTCTCCACCTCCGCGCTCGAACGGATACAAGCGGCCCGCGATCTGGTGGATTCAATCGTCGCTCGCGGCGTCCGGGCCTATGGGGTGAACACCGGCGTTGGCGCGCTCTGTGACGTGGTGGTGGAACCATCGCAGCTACGGCAGTTGTCGCGCAATATCATCATGAGTCATGCGGTCGGCATGGGATCGCCATTGGCGCGGTGCGAGGTCCGCGCCATCATGGCCGCCGCCATCAACAATTTTGCGCAGGGGCGTTCCGGTTTGCGCCGGGTCGTCGTCGATGCCTTGGTATTGATGCTCAGCGAGGACTTCATTCCAGAAGTTCCCGCGGCGGGGTCAGTGGGTTATCTTTCGCATATGGCGCATATTGCGCTGGTCCTGCTCGGTGAGGGATGGGCGCAGCACGGCGGTGCGAGATGCTCGGGCGCCGATGCCCTGCGAGCACTCAAGCTCGCGCCGCTCGACCTCCAGGCGAAGGAGGGCTTGAGCCTGGTAAACGGCACTCCCTGCGTCGCGGGGCTGGCTTCGCTCGCACTCCTGCGCACGGAACGGCTGCTGAACTGGGCCGACGTGATTTCGGCGATGAGCTTCGAGAACTTGCGGGGTCAACTATCCGCTTTCGATGACGAAGCGCTGGCGCTGCGAGCGTCGCACGCCATAGCCGAGGTTGGTGAACGGCTGCGATCTTTGCTCGAGGGAAGCTCGATTCTGACGGCGAGTGCCGGCCGGCGTACCCAAGACCCGTTGAGTCTGCGCGCCATCCCTCACGTCCATGGCGCGGTGCGCGAGCTGTTCATCCGCACGACCGAGGTGGTCGATGCGGAGCTGAACGCGGCGACCGACAATCCCGCGATGGTCGGCACCCCGGCGGAACCGCGAGCACTGTCGCAGGCACATGCGGTGGGTGCGGCGATCGGCTTGAGCGCCGACATGCTCGGCATCGCCGTGGCGGAAGTTGCCGCCATGTCCGAGCGACGTATCGATCGACTGGTCAATCCGCTGGTGAGCGGCCTGCCCGCCTTCCTGGCGTCCGACAGCGGCGCCGGCTCAGGGTTCATGATTGCGCAGTATGGCGCGGCGGCGCTGGTCGCCGACAATCGCCGACTGGCCGCGCCGGCGAGTCTTGACGGCGGCATCACTTCCGGGCTTCAGGAGGATCACCTCTGTCACGCAACGCCGGCGGCTATCAAGTTGCTGAAGATTCTCGGCAACTGCGAATACATTCTGAGCATCGAACTGCTCGCGGCGGCCCAGGCCTACGATCTGCAAGGATCGGATCTCGAGCGTGCGCCCAACACCGATATCGTCTATCGCGCCGTGCGGCGACACGTCGCGCACTACCGGGACGAGAGGCCGTTGGCCGGAGATATCGAGCGCGCCAGGGAATTGATCCGCGGCGCGATTCGGGTCGAGGGGGAACTCGGGTCGGCCGCAGCGGACGACACGCCGGCCGCTGCGGATGACGTGCCCGAACCTACACGCTCCGGCCGCCGTCGACGGCGATGATTTGACCCGTCACGTAGGGTGCCTCGGTGGCGAAAAAAAGCGCCGTCCGGGCAATGTCCTCCGGTGTCCCATGGCGCTTGAGGGCGGTCTTGGCGATGATTTCCTCTTTGAGGGCTGCAGCAATCGGCCGGTCGGGCCAGAGCACCGGGCCGGGCGCGATGCCATTGACGCGAATTTCCGGACCCAATTCACGGGCCAGCGACTTGGTCAGCATGGCAAGGCCGGCTTTGGCGATGCTGTAAACCGGGTGGTTCTTGAGCGGCCTCAGGGCATGGATGTCGACGATGTTGAGGATCAGGCCGCCGCGCACCTTAAGATGCGGAGCCGCCGCCTGGGCGAGGAACAGCGGTGCCTTCAGGTTGCTGCCCATCAGGTCATCCCAGTGCGCGAGCGTGATCTCACCGACCGCCGTGGGATAAAAAGTCGAGGCATTGTTGATGAGGATATCGAGCCGGCCAAACCTCTCTAGGGTCGCCCGTACCAGCGCGTCGGGTGCGGTCGGGTCGAGCAGATCCTGTCCGAAGATGGCGGCGGAGCCCGCGCGAAGGAGCTCGAGTTCGCGCGCCAGGGTGGCGGCGTCATCTGACGAATGTCGATAATGAATCATGACCTTGGCGCCGGCTGCGTGCAGCGCGCGGACGACCGCCGCGCCGACTCGACGGGCACCGCCGGTGATCAGCAGCACCTGGTCGGCGAGGCAGGCAGGGACAGTGCTCGTGGTCATGGGAGAGGAAGATACCGGAATGTCCAGAGAGGGTGTACCCATGCGGGATGAAGCCATCTTAGGCGCGGACGAGTTGCAGCATTCCCGCCGCGTGCACACGGCGGTGCTCGAGCGGATCCGCGGCGAGGGCGGCTGGATCAGCTTCGAAAACTATATGGAACTGGTGCTCTATGCGGCCGGGCTCGGCTACTACAGCGCCGGGGCGACCAAGTTCGGCGGCAGCGGCGATTTCACGACGGCGCCGCAGATGTCGGTTTTGTTCGGCGCGTGTATTGCCAAGCAATGTGACGAAGTCTTCGCTGAACTCGGCGGCGGAGCGATCCTCGAAGTCGGTGCCGGCAGCGGTCAACTGGCGGTCGACATTCTGCGCCGCCTGGAGGCGCAGGGCCGGCTGCCCGAGCGTTACCGCATCCTCGAGGTGAGCGCCGATCTCCGTCAGCGACAGCAACGGCGCGTGGCCGAATGCGTTCCGCACCTGCAGCATCGGCTGGAGTGGCTCGAGGCGTTGCCCTCCACGGCATTTTCAGGCGTGATCATCGCGAATGAAGTCCTGGATGCGCTGCCGGTCCAGCGTTTTCGCTGGCGAACGGGCGACCTGCGACCTGGCACTTGCGAGGAACTCGGTGTCGTCGAGTCGAAAGGCGTGCTCTCTTGGGCCGCGCGGGCGGCGGGGCCGCAGCTCCGTGCCGCCTGCGCGCGGCTGGCCGCGGCGGTGGAGGATTGGCCGGATGGCTATGTGTCCGAGTATTGTCCGCGCCTGGCCGATTGGACGGCGGCGATCACGCAGCGGCTGGATCGAGGCATGGCGCTGTGGATCGATTATGGTCTGCCCCGCCGGCAGTACTACCTGGCGGAACGTGACGATGGCACGTTGATCTGTCACTTTCGCCAGCGCGCTCACGCCGATCCATTTCTGCACCCCGGCCTGCAGGACATCTCAGCATGGGTGGATTTTACCGCGCTCGCGGAGGCCTGCGAACGCGCCGCTTTTGAACTCGCCGGCTTCAGCACTCAGGCTTTTTTTCTGGCCGGTCTCGGCATCGATGAGGAAATGCGTCGGGCGGCCGGCGCGAATGAAACCACGTTCGCCGGCCTTGCGAACCAAGCCAAGCGTTTGCTGCTTCCCGGCGGCATGGGCGAGAGTTTCAAGGCGATGGCCTGGGTTCGCGGGCTGGAGCGCGAGCTGTCGGGATTCGCGCTCCAAGATCTGCGGCATAGCCTTTAGCCGCTGGCGGTTGACGGCGACGCGACCGCTACAGGCCGGCGCTGTGGCTGCTTTGCACGGCGGCGACGACCTCGATCCGGCGCTCATGCATGCGGGCTGCAATCCGTTCACCATCGGCGGCGGCGATGTCGGCGGCCGTCGGCCTGACCGCAGCCGCGGCCGCGCGTGCCGCGGTAATGTAGAGACGCTGCGGATAGGGACGCTGCTCGAATCCGGTTCGGCCGCGGGCGTCCGCCTCGCAGGCGAGCAGGGCATTGGCGAACCTTTGCGGACGACGGAATGCGTCTGCGCGCTCCATGAAATCGACCATGGTCTTGGGCGTCAGTTCGAAGGCGCGGTGGACGATGCCGTGATAGCGGGCGACGATCACGGCAAGATCACGATACTCGGCAGGCGGGCGCAGACGCGCGCAGAGTTTTTCGATCAGGTTGACACTGCGTTCCTCGTGACCATGATGCTTCGGCCAGTCGGAGCGGGGCGTGAGCGCCTTGCCCAAGTCGTGGACCAGCGCGGCGAAGCGGACTTTTGGATCCGCCGAGAGGCGCCCTGCCTGCTCGAGCACCATGAGCGTATGCACGCCCGTGTCGATTTCCGGATGCCACTCGCCGGGCTGCGGGACGCCGAACAGGGCGTCGACTTCCGGATAGATCAACCTGAGCGCGCCGCACTCGCGCAGCACCTCGAAGAAGCGGGCCGCGGCGGATTCGCGCAATGCTTTTTCGGATTCCTGCCACACGCGTTCGGCAACGAGCGCATCCACTTCATGGCGATCGACCATGCTGCGCATGAGCTCCAGGGTTTCCGCTGCCACTGTAAATCCCAGCGGCGCGAAGCGCGCAGCGAAGCGGGCCACACGCAGTATCCGCACCGGGTCTTCGATGAACGCGGCCGAGACATGCCGCAGGATTCGCGCATCCAGGTCGCGACGGCCGCCGTACGGGTCGATCAAAGTTCCGTCCGCGGCCTGCGCCATCGCATTGATGGTCAGATCGCGGCGCGCCAGATCCTCCGCCAACGTCACCTCTGGCCCGAATTCAACCGCGAAGCCGCGGTAGCCGGGAGCGATCTTGCGCTCACGCCGCGCCAGGGCATATTCCTCGTGCGACTCGGGGTGCAGAAAGACCGGGAAATCGCGCCCCACGGCGCGATAGTTGAGGTTTTCGAGCTGTTCCCGCGTGCTGCCGACGACCACCCAATCGCGTTCCTCGACGCTTATCCCAAGCAGGGCATCACGAACCGCTCCGCCGACGAGATACACTTGCATGGGTGAATAGTAGCAGCAACCCTGCACGCAACCTTCGCGGCGTGCTACTCGGATTGACGATGTCTTGCTGCAGCGGTTGCTATCTGTTGGAAAGCGCTGCCGGCCAGTTCGATCTGCTGGCGAAGCGCCGGCCGATCGCAACCGTGGTGCGCGATCCGGCGACGTCGTCCGGCTTGCGCGCGCAACTCGAGGAGGTCACTTCGATCAGGGATTTCGCGACGCGCGAACTCGGGCTGCCGGATAACGGAAGTTATCGCAGCTTCGCGGACGTCCATCGACGCTACGTGGTCTGGAATGTGGTCGCCGCGCCGGAATTTTCGGTGCAACCCAAGCAGTGGTGCTATCCGATCGTCGGCTGCGTGGCGTACCGGGGCTACTTCGTCCTCGCGCGGGCGCAGGACTTCGCGGCGAAATGGCGGCAACAGGGTTTCGATGTCAGCGTCGACGGGGTTGCCGCGTACTCGACCCTGGGCCATTTCGACGATCCCATCATCAATACCATGCTGGGTTGGAGCGACGTCGAACTCGCCGGTATCATTTTCCATGAACTCACGCATCAATTGCTCTACGTGCCGGGCGATGCCGCGTTCAATGAGGCGCTGGCGACGACGGTGGAGGAGGCCGGCGTCAGACGCTGGTTGCTCGAGCGAGGACGCGACGCGGATCTCGAGGTGCACATTGCCGAGGAAGAACACGAGATGCAGGTGATCGAACTGTTGCGAGGGACGCGAGCGGAGTTGTCCGCCCTCTATTCGTCGGGGCTCGATCAACAGGTGATGCGGGAGCACAAGCTGCAGATTTTTGCCCGGCTGCGCGCAGCCTACGCGGTGGCAAGTGCACCCTGGGGTCCCCACCCACCCTATGAATCCTGGTTCACCGGCCAATTGAACAATGCCAATCTCGCCTCGATTGCAACCTATTACGATTGCGTGCCGGGATTCGCGCGCGAGCTGGCCGCCGTGCATGGCGATTTTCGGCAATTCTTCGGTCGGGTCAGGGCGCTGGCCGCACTCGATCAAGCGACGCGCGAAGCCGCGGTTTGTGGGAAACCGTGACCGCAATCATGGATGCCAGTGCGAGATCGGCGGCCGATCTGATCGACCGCGGCACGCCGCGCTTTCGCCGCGCCAATCTCGGGCTGTTCGCGGCCGGCGTCGCCACGGTCGGCCTGCTTTATTGCGTGCAACCCCTGATGCCGCAATTCAGCCGGCAATTCGGCGTGCCGGCCGCGGTCAGCGCGCTGTCCTTATCGCTCACGAGCGCAGTGCTGGCGGTCACCATACTGTTCGCCGGACCGATATCGGATGCTTGGAGCCGCAAGGGCATCATGACCGCGTCTCTGCTGTCTTCCGCCATCCTCGTGCTGCTGAGCGCGGTGGCGCCGACCTGGCAGACCTTTCTCGTGTTGCGCGCGCTGTTGGGTTTGACGCTCGGCGGCGTGCCGGCGGTCGCGATGACCTACCTTGCCGAGGAGTTTCGGCCGAATTCAATTGGGCTCGGCATGGGTCTGTACATCAGCGGCAATGCCGCGGGCGGCCTCGGCGGCCGGTTGATTGCCGGCATATTCGCCGACCTCGGCGGCTGGCGTGCGGGCATCGCCACGGTTGGTGCCGTGGGGGCGGCTGCCGCGGTAGTGTTAATCCGCTGTCTACCGCCATCAGCGCACTTCACGCGAAAACCGTTTCGCTGGCGGTCCGCGGTGCAGCGCTTCGGCGGACTGTTCCGCGACGCCGGCCTGCCGTGGCTTTTTGCGGAAGGCTTCGTCCTGCTGGGCGGATTCGTCACGGTGTACAACTATAGTGCCTATCGTCTGATGGCGCCGCCCTATGGGCTCTCCCAAGCCGTGGTCGGATTGCTCTTCAGCGTCTATGTGGTGGGTATCTTCAGCTCTTCGTGGATCGGCCATCAGGCCGATCGCCTGGGACGCCGCAAGGTATTGTGGACCATGTTCGTGACGTTGTTGGTCGGACTCGGCATGACGGTGTTCCAGCCGCTCGGGGTCATCATCGCGGGAGTGGTGGTGGTCACGTTCGGCTTCTTCGGCGGCCATTCCATCGTCAGCAGCTGGGTGGGTCGTCGCGGTGGCGGAGCGAAGGCGCAGGCGGCTGCCGCCTACCTGTTCGCCTATTACATGGGATCGAGTTGTGCGGGAGCGGCCGGCGGACTGTTCTATGCCCGCTACGGCTGGAATGGCGTCGCGCTGTTCGTGGCTTTACTCTTCGCCAGCGGCCTGCTCATCTCCTGGCGCCTCTACCGGTTGGCGCCGCTGACCACCGTGTCATCGGAGGCGACCTTGACTCCCATGCCCTGATCGGCCGACGGCGGCACGACTCTGACTCAGACGGGCGTTGTCTTCCAACGCGCCCAAATATTGGCGTGCCGAGGCGAGCATGGATTGTGGTTTCAATCCCAAGCGGGCGAAGCCGTCGTCCGTACACACGCTGTCGACGGTGAGCGAGCGGTAGTTGTCGCTGGAGAACGGTCGTCCCGGTACGAAATCCATCACCAAACCCTGGAACCGGGAGACGAAGTTCGGCAAACCGATGATCCAGCGACGGCGACCGGTCAGCTTGGCCACCAGGGCGACGATTTCACGAAGGGTGAACACCTGCGGGCCGCCCAATTCGTACGTCTTACCGCTGAAGGCGGACGTTCGCAGACAGCGCAGCAGCGCTTCGATCACGTCGTCCACCCAGACCGGCTGAAAGCGCGCGTCGGGGCGCGCCAGCGGCATGATGACGGGCACCGACGCCAAGAGGTTGGCAAAGCGATTGAGGAACGAGTCACCCGCCCCGAAGATCACCGATGGCTGAAAAATGATCCATTCGAGGTTGCTGGCACGAATCAGTTTCTCTGCCTCTCCCTTGGAGCGGAGGTAGTAGCTGGGCGCGTCCACCGCCGCCTTCAGTGCCGACATCTGGATCAGCTTGGGTACGCCGGCCGAGCGGGCGGCTTGGAGGATGACACGGGTGAGTTCGGTATGGGCGCGGCGGAAGCCCGCGCCACCAAAACCCCTCTCATTGAGAATGCCAACCAAGTTAACCACGACGTCCTTGCCGCGAAAATGCTCGCTCAAGTAAGCCTCGTCATAGACGTCGCAATTCTCCAGGGTGAGGCCGGGCAGGACCAGCAGGTGTTTGTGTTGCTCGCGGTCCCGCGACAGCACCGTGACGCGGTGGCCTTCCTTTATCAATCGTGCCACGAGCCGAGTTCCCAGGAAGCCCGTGCCGCCCAAGATGACGATCGATAGCAGTTTCATCTCTCAACGACCTCTTGCGAACGACGTACGCGCCTCGTCCAGATGCCGCACGATCTTACACGCCGGCGTGGCTGCGCCCGCGGGCGTCAAGGGAATATTCTGTTGATATCTTGTGGAACACAAGATCTTGCGATTTAAGCGAAACCCGCCTTGACCAATGGGTCTTTCAAGGAGGATAAATATTCTCTGAGGTCAATTTTATAAATATATGATTTTATTAAATTTTTTAGTCAACAATTAAACAGAAAAACTCCTTGACGGTGGGTGCGTGCGGTCTTACCCTCCACGTCCGAACACAATATGTAGTGTTCATCAAGTAATGTGGTTCGAGCACGGCGGTCGGCAGCTTGTGAGCTTCTGTCGAGGCGGTGATGTTTGGCCAATGCTTTCGCGGGATAATTTCAAGGGAGCTTTCCATACCCATGAACACGGTGGTCAAGATACAGCCCAAAGACGTCAGCAGTATTTCCTTCCAAGAGGCGTCGATCGACATCTGGGACAAGAAATACCGGCTGACCGCGAAAGACGGTACACCGATCGACAAGTCCATGGACGACACGTACAAGCGTGTGGCTCGGGCCTTGGCGGACGTCGAAGCGCCGGAACTGCGCGAACACTGGTATGAATCCTTTCTTTGGGCCCTTCGTCATGGCGCCATTCCTGCCGGAAGAGTCACCTCGAATGCCGGTGCGCTCGAACACAAGCCGGCCACATCGACGATCAACTGCACTGTGTCCGGGACCATTCGCGACTCGATGGATGACATTCTGAACAAGGTGCACGAGGCTGGGCTCACTCTGAAGGCGGGATGCGGTATCGGCTACGAATTTTCGACCCTGCGGCCGCGTGGTGCGTACGTGTCGGGTGCCGGCGCTTATACGTCAGGACCGCTGTCGTTCATGGATATCTACGACAAAATGTGTTTTACGGTGTCCTCCGCCGGTGGTCGCCGTGGTGCGCAGATGGGGACCTTCGACATCGGTCACCCGGACGTGCTCGAGTTCATCCGGGCCAAGCGCGAGAACGGCCGCTTGCGGCAGTTCAATTTGTCTTTGCTCATCACCGATGAATTCATGAAGGCGGTGCAGAACGACAGCGACTGGCAGCTTGCTTTTCCTGTGGGCGCGCGCGAATGCGAGGCCGACCATCCTGATTTGGCAGACGAATCCAAGTTTGTCTGGCGCGAATGGCCGTACAGCGAAGGCTATGTCGCGAATGAGGAGGGACTGGTTGCCTGCAAGATCTACAAAACGTTGCCGGCGCGGCGGGTTTGGGACCTCATCATGTCCTCCACCTACGATTTTGCCGAGCCCGGATTCATCCTCATCGACCGGGTGAATGAGATGAACAACAACTGGTGGACGGAGGACATCCGTGCCACCAATCCCTGTGGGGAGCAGCCCCTGCCGCCTTACGGTTCCTGTTTGCTCGGCTCGGTGAATCTGACGAAATTCGTCCTCGATCCTTTCACCGAGGAGGCGCGTTTCGACTGGGAACAGTACCGCAAGGTCGTGAGAATCTTCACCCGGATGCTGGATAATGTGGTCGAGGTCAATGGCCTGCCGCTGGCTCCGCAACGCGACGAGATTCTCCGCAAGCGTCGCCATGGCATGGGTTTTCTGGGCTTGGGCTCGACCATCACCATGCTGTGCATGAAGTACGGTTCGAAGAAATCCGTGGCATTCGCCCAAAACGTGTCGCGAGAGATGGCCCTCGCCGGTTGGGAGGCGGGTCTCGAGCTTGCTCGCGAGAAGGGTCCGGCGCCGATCATGACCGAGGAGTTCACGATCACCCGTGAGATGCTCCGCAAGCGCCCCGAAATGGTCAGGGACGGCTGGCGCGTCGGCGCAAAGATCGCCGGCCGGGTGTTGCATGCTCGCTATAGCCGGTACATGCAGCGCATTGCCGAAGCGGCTCCGGAGTTGGTCGACGAACTCGCGGAGGTGGGGGCACGCTTCACGCATCATACTTCCATTGCCCCCACCGGAACGATTTCCCTCTCGCTGGCCAACAACGCATCGAATGGCATCGAACCGTCCTTCGCGCATCACTACTTTCGCAACGTGATCCGCGAGGGGAAGAAATCCAAGGAAAAAATCGACGTATTTTCCTTCGAACTGCTCGCCTATCGCGAACTCGTCAATCCGCGCGCCATGCCCAATTCACAGCTCGCCGCGGAAAGGCTGCCCGACTACTTCGTCGCGGCGGACGACATCGGTCCGAAGGAGCATGTCGACATTCAAGCGGCGGCGCAGGTCTGGGTCGACTCGTCGATCTCGAAGACCGCGAATGTGCCGACCGACTATAAATACGAGGATTTCAAGGACATCTATCTGTATGCCTTCGAACAGGGATTGAAAGGCTGCACGACCTTCCGCTTCAATCCGGAGGCCTTCCAGGGCGTCCTCGTGAAGGAGGAGGATCTCAAGAACACGACCTACGTGTTCACCCTCGAGGACGGCACCGAAATCGAGGCACGGGGTGACGAGGAGATCGAGTACGACGGCGAGATGCACACAGCCGCCAACCTATTCGACGCTCTGAAAGAAGGTTATTACGGGAAGTTTTGACATGGCCCACATCAAGATCGACAAGAAAATCACGAAGTATCACGTGCGCAAGCCGGAATCCAAGGATGTCGCCGCGACGGCGAACAAGGATGCGCCGAAGACGCCGGACAACGTCATCTGGATGCACGAGAAGCTCGAGCGGCCGGAGGTGTTGATCGGCTCGACCTACAAGATCAAGACTCCGGTCTCGGATCATGCCATGTACGTCACCATCAACGACATCGTGCTCAACGAAGGCACCGCACATGAACAGCGACGGCCGTTCGAGGTGTTCATAAACTCGAAAAACCTCGATCATTTCCAGTGGATCGTGGCGCTCACGCGCGTCATTTCCGCGGTGTTTCGCAAGGGCGGCGACACGACTTTCCTGGTCGAGGAATTGAAGGCGGTGTTCGATCCCAAGGGTGGCTATTGGCAACCCGGCGGCAAATTCATGCCGTCCACCATCGCCGAACTGGGGTATGTCATCGAAAGGCATCTACAGTCTATCGGCCTGCTGAAGAAGCCGGAACTGGACGAGCATCAGCGCAAGTTGGTGGAGGAGAAGCGCGCCGAATTCGCCGCGCGGGCGAAACAGACCGATGCCTTCTCGAAGTCGCATTTCCCGGAGGGCGCACAGTTGTGCGCGAAGTGCAGCACAGCCGCCGTGGTCATGCTGGACGGCTGCAGCACCTGTTTGAACTGCGGCGACTCGAAATGCGGGTAGGCCGAGGCCGCACCGGCTCGCGCGGATAAGTCAAGCCGGCCGCCGCGGCTCCCCGCGTCGATTAAATGCGCCGGCTGGGTTAAAATCCGGCGATGCCCATCTATAGATCGAAGACCAGCACCGCCGGCCGCAACATGGCGGGCGCCCGTTCCCTGTGGCGAGCCACGGGAATGAAAGACGGCGACTTCGACAAGCCCATCATTGCCGTCGCCAATTCTTTCACTCAGTTCGTTCCCGGCCACGTGCATCTCAAGGATCTGGGTCAGTTGGTCATCGAGGAGATCGAACGCGCCGGCGGTGTCGGCAAGGAATTCAACACCATCGCCGTCGATGACGGCATCGCCATGGGTCACGATGGCATGTTGTACAGCCTTCCCTCGCGCGACATCATCGCCGACAGCGTCGAATACATGTGCAACGCACACACTGCCGACGCCCTGGTGTGCATTTCGAACTGCGATAAAATCACCCCTGGAATGCTCATGGCGGCGCTGCGCTTGAACATCCCCGCGGTCTTCGTCTCGGGCGGCCCCATGGAAGCGGGCAAGACTCAGCTAGCGGGCAAGGAGGTCGCTCTCGATCTCATCGATGCCATGGTTGCCGCGGCCGATGACAGCATCTCCGATGCAGACGTGCAAACCATCGAGCGTTCCGCCTGCCCCACCTGTGGGTCGTGTTCGGGGATGTTCACCGCGAATTCCATGAACTGCCTGACCGAGGCCCTGGGTTTGTCCTTGCCGGGCAACGGTTCGCTGGTCGCGACTCATGCGGATCGGGAACAGTTGTTCCGCAAGGCGGGCCGGACCATCGTCGACCTCGCGAAGCGCTATTATTTGGAAGACGACGTCCGCGTCCTGCCGCGCAGCATCGCGAGCAAGACCGCTTTCGAGAATGCCATGTCGCTGGACATCGCAATGGGCGGCTCGACCAATACCGTGCTGCACCTGCTCGCCGCCGCCCAGGAGGGCGAAATCGATTTCACCATGCGCGACATCGACCGCTTGTCGCGGCGTGTGCCAAATTTATGCAAGGTCGCTCCTTCGAGTCACTTTCATCTCGAAGACGTACACCGCGCGGGCGGCGTACTGGCCATCCTCGGCGAAATGGATCGCGCCGAGCTGCTCGATACGAGCGTGCCGACGGTGCACTCCCCGTCGCTCAAGAGTGCACTCGAACAGTGGGATGTGACGCGCACCGCGGACCCCGAGGTGCACGAGTTCTTTCGCGCAGGTCCCGCCGGCATTCGAACTCAAACCGCCTTCTCGCAAAGCTGTCGCTATTCGGCATTGGATGTCGACCGCAAATCGGGCTGCATCCGCAGCCGCGATCACGCCTACAGTCAGGACGGCGGCCTTGCGGTGCTCTACGGCAACCTCGCCGAGCGCGGTTGCATCGTCAAAACCGCCGGGGTCGACAAAAGCATTTTGCGGTTCAGCGGACCTGCGGTGGTGATCGAGAGTCAGGAGGCCGCCGTCGACCTCATCTTGAGCGGCCGGGTCAAGGCCGGCGATGTCGTCGTGATCCGCTACGAAGGGCCGCGCGGCGGCCCGGGCATGCAGGAGATGCTGTATCCGACGAGCTACCTGAAATCCAAGGGCCTCGGCAAGGTTTGCGCGCTCATCACCGATGGCCGTTTTTCCGGCGGGACGGCGGGTTTGTCGATCGGCCATGTGTCGCCTGAAGCCGCGGAGGGCGGCAACATCGCGCTCGTCGAGACCGGCGACATCGTCGTGATCGACATTCCGAATCGGACCGTGCGCTTCGAGGTGAGTGATGCGGAGCTCGCCCGCCGCCGCGTAATCCAGGCCGGCAAGGGCTGGAAGCCGGCACTGCCGCGCAAGCGCAAAGTCAGCGCCGCGCTCAGGGCCTATGCCAAGCTGGTAACGAGTGCCGATATGGGCGCGGTTCGCAACGTCGACCTGCTGGAAGATATCTGAACTTCAGTGATCGATTGCCAATCCCTCATGGTCCAAGTCGGGACGCTTGAAGGGATCCACATGGCTCATCAGATCGAGCACCCGATGCCGCGCCAGCACACGAGTCCTCGCCGCCACAGCGATGTCGTGTCCGGCTTCGACGGTGATCTCAGCGTCTACTTCGAGATGCGCGTCGACGATGATCAGATCGCCCATTTTGCGGGTTCGCAGATCGTGTACGGAGCGGACTCCGGGGGTCTCGAGGAGGGTCAGCCGGATGGCCTCGACTTCAGCACTGTCGGCGGATCGATCCATCAGTTCTTGCAGAGCGCGCCAGCCAAATTTCCAACCCATCGTCGTGACCAGGAAGCCGACGAGTAAAGCGGCGATCGGATCGAGAATCGGGTACCCCAGACGGCTGCCGACGATGCCGAGCGTCACCACCAAGGAGGACGCTGCATCGGAGCGGGCATGCCAGGCATTGACCACGAGCAGGCTCGATTTGATGCGCCGGGCGAGCCGGATCATGTAGCGAAACAGCAGCTCCTTGCTGAGCAACGCCGTGACGGCGACCCACAGCGCGGCGGCGTGAACCTGCGGCACCGCACCCGGCGTGTCGAGTTTGAGTATCGCCGCTCCCAGCATGCCTATGCCGACCGCCAGCAGCGACAGGCCGAGCACCAGCGACGCGGCCGTCTCGTAGCGCTGATGGCCGTAGGGATGATCTTCGTCCGCCGCTTTCTTGCCGTGATGGCCGGCAACCAGGACGATGAAATCAGCGATCAGGTCCGAGAGGGAATGAATCCCATCGGCAACGAGTCCTTGTGAGGCCGCAATCAAGCCGACGCCGATCTGCGCTCCGACCAGCAGCCCATTGACGATGACACTGACCCAGGTGGTGCGCGACAGGACGCCCGCCGGTGCGGTTTCGCTCGATTCTCTGTCGGTCGCGGCGCTCGGCATCTCAAAACTCGGCGTGCAGGCGGACAGCCCAGATCGAAACGGGACCACGGTCGCGGTTGTAACCCGGATTTTCCACGGCTTGATAGTCCAAACTCAGGTTGGTGTGCGGCAGCACCGCAGCACTGTAATAGGTCTCCAAAATCCGCTCGGCAGCGGGATGTGGCAGCTTGCCGTCACCGACGAGAATTCCGAGTCCACCGGCATTCAGATACTGCTCCCGCTGCGCCGAAATGCCGTTATCGATCAGCGCAAGACCCACCTTATCATCGCTGCGCCGCCAGGCGCTGCCTTTCAGCGACAATCCAGCCGATAGCGACCGGTCGACGTCCGTGAACTCGTAGGCCTCGACATTGCCGGTCGACTTGCCGATCCGCGCGAACACGCCGAGATCCGGCGTTATCGCCTGCGTGACATTCAAGTCGATGCCCGGGCGGCTCCGATACTGTCTGACGGCGACGATGTTGACCGGGGTCGCCGTGCGCTGGGCGAGCGCGATGGCTGCCTCGAGCAGACCCATGCGGCCGCGATTCTCAAAGGCGGTGACGAGAATTTTTCCTGTTTCATCGCCGATCTCATAGCGCCGTTCCGCTTCCGCGACCAACTCGAATTCATGGAAGCCGGGGTCGAGACGGGTGCTGTTGGGTACGTCGGATAAATCGAAAACCCCGCCGCGCAAGGTCCAAGATCCCTGGTACCACTCCGCGGCACCGCCCACGGTGTAACCCCAGGCGTCGGCGGCGTAGTCGAAAGATCCGGCATCGACCGCGGTCCAATTCAAGAAATCGTGTTTCGGATCGTGGGCGTAATCGTTGTTGTCGAAGATATCGACGACGCTCAACTTGCCGAACGTGAACACCCAGCGATTGACGCCACGGGTTCCGGCGAGCCAATTTTCGTCCGCCTCGACGGTTGCCGTGTCTCCATCGAGATTCACGGTATCGCGTATGAACAGCCGCGTTAGCCGCAAATAAGGCTGACTCTTGCCCACCTTGTAGGCCTCGGCGCTGGGGAAACCGGCGATGCCCAAGGTGTTGTCCAAACCAAAGCCCTGATCGATCTCCGGATTGAGCCAGATTTCGGCATCGGACCAAAGCCGGGCGCCCAGGTACAGCGTTTCGTCTGTCGTCTCGCGACCTTCATTCGACGTGAGGCTGTTCGGCCCGCTGTAGGGATGATTGAAACCCAGGCTCTCCTGTTCCACGTAGGTGAACTGGCCGTGAATCGCATAGTCCTCGGGGCCATCGCCTGCCGCGCCCGCTACGCCCGCCGTGCCCGCCGCGACGACTAGCGTCAAGGCGACGCCGATCAGCCACCCTGAAATATCTCTGACAACTTCAGCCATCATGATCTCCGGCACGAACATTCGAACACGGCGGCTAATATACCCTACCGGGGTATAGTATATACAGCGGTTGTAAAGCCAGGCTCGTCAGGCGTTGAATCTCAGAACTGCCGCCGCCGATGGGCTGATCGACAGCGTGCATCGCAGGCGGAGAGATGAGCGTCGCATTTTTGACATAAAGTCCGTTGGTGCGCACCCACCAACCTATACTGAAGGCGTGTCGTCAATTCATTGCCCCTGATTGAATCCTTTGTTGCGTGTCATCTGTTGCACGATCGCCGTGCTCGGTTTCCTCCTCGGCCCCTTTGCACCGCTCCTTGCCGACGGTGTGTCAGCGGATCCCTTCGTTCATCCGCCGGCGCTCGAGCGCGACATCCGCTTCTGGATTCGTGTCTATACCGAGGTGACGACCGACGGTGGTCTGCTGCACGATGACTGGAACCTCGGCTTGGTGTACGAGGTTCTGCGGTTCGATCCGGCCGCCTCGCCGGCGGAGCGTCAACGACGCGTCGGCGAAGCGAAAGCGCGTTACGCGGCGTTGCTGCGCAGATTCGCGAGCGGCGTCACCGCGGATCTGACGCCGCACGAACAGCGCATTCTGCACGCCTTCGGCGCGAATCCTTCCCCCGAGGATTTCCGTTCAGCCATTGATCGGATTCGTTTCCAGCTGGGCCAGGCGGATCGGTTCCGCGAGGGGTTGTTGCGGGCGGCGATTTGGGAGAAGCATATCGCGCGCACGCTCGCCCAGCATGGGGTGCCGCCGGAGATCGCGGCCTTACCGCATGTGGAATCATCGTTCAATCCCGCAGCTTACTCCAAGGTGGGTGCCGCGGGCCTGTGGCAATTCATGCCCTCCACGGCCAAGCGTTACATGCGGGTCGACAACCTCGTCGATGAACGGCTCGATCCCTACACGGCCACCGAAGCGGCGGCCAATCTCATGTTGTACAACTACCGCCTGGTCGGCACTTGGCCGCTCGCCGTGACGGCCTACAATCATGGACCGGGCGGTCTGCGCGCTGCGCAGGACCAGCTTGGGACCAGCGACATCGACGTCATCGTCAAACACTACCGGGGAGCGACGTTCGGTTTCGCATCGAGAAACTTCTATGTGGCGTTTCTTGCCGCACTCGAAGTGGATCGCTGCGCGGAAAAATATTTCGGTCCACTCACGCGCCTCGCCGAGACGGACAGTACGCCGGTGGAATTGCCCGACTACATCTCGGTGAATGCCCTGGCCAAGGCGTTCAACGTCGACATGGGGGCCCTGCAGGTGCTGAATCCAGCTCTGCGTCCCGCCATATGGAGTGGCAGCCGTTTGGTTCCGCGTGGCTACCGCCTGCGGATCCCCGGTTCCCCAGCCCAGGCGGACATCGACGCGGTCTGGGCCCGTCTGCCCGCGTCGCAGCGCTATCTGGCGCAACGCAACGATGGCATTCATCGGCTGCGGCGCGGCGAAACGCTGGCCGGTGTGGCGGCCGCCAGTGGTATCAGCGTGGCCCGCCTGGCGGCGGCGAATGGCTGGGCGCCCACTCATGTGGCGGCGCGCGGTGAACTGGTGCGAATTCCCATGCCTGCGTCGCGCGCGGATGGCGAAGGCGGAGCGCGCGTCGCCGCGCTCCAGACCGAGCCAGTTGACGGAACTCATCCCGTCGTTGCCGGCGGGGTGCTGCCCGCGCCGGTTGCGCAATCGGTGCCGCCGCCCCAGACGAGTGTGCAACACGCCGAGCCGCGCGCGCCGCGCGAGCCGGTATCCGAGCGGCAGACGACGAATGCCGATGCCCTGCTGCCGGTGAGCAGTCCGACGGGGATTTCAGACACCACCGACTATGCGGTGGCCGCGGACGGCACGGTGATCGTTCAGGCGGCCGAAACCTTGGGTCATTTCGCGGATTGGTCGCAAGTCGACCCACAGGTCCTCCGAGCGCTCAACCGACTGAAAAAGAATGCGCGCGTGACGACCGGCAAGAGACTCAAGCTCGATCTGTCGCACGTCTCGGCGGCGCAGTTCGTCGAGGCACGCCGCGGCTATCACCGACATCTGCAGGAGACGTTTTTCGCGGCTCATCGAATTGCCGGAACCCAAACTTACGCGGTGCGACACGGCGAGTCGCTCTGGAAGATCATGCAGCAGCATGATGATCTGCCGGTCTGGCTGGTTTCAGAGTACAACCCCGACGTCAATTTTCGCGACATCCGCCCCGGCACGACACTCACGCTGCCGCAAATCGTCGTCATCAATCGTCAGTGATACCGCGAGCATGTTCGAAGCGGATCAATGTATCTCTGACGTCTTGGGTGGGCACGAAGTCCACCGTGGGCACTTCGACGCCGTGAAACTCGAGCACGAGTCTCTGACTCGCCGCCATCCGCTTGAGCAGCGCGACGTCGAGATGGAAATAGGCGGTCTGGCCCCATGAAGCGAGCGGATGGTAGGGATCACTGCCGACCTTCGGCGTATCGTCCTGCTTGGACAACAGCACCGGACCATCGTCGAGAATCAAAGACACTGCGCCCGACGAGCGGATGTTGCCGACCGCTTGGTCGTTGCCGGGCGCGACATGGATCCACAGGGCATAGCGCAGCTCGCCGCTCGTATCCCATTCCACCGGACCGAGATAAGCAAAGCTTGCCCGACGGTCGGGGCCGACTGCGCCGAGTTTGGGGTCTTCAGCGAACTCGAGGGGCTCCTGCAGCGCCCCCACCGTCACCCCCGTGGTTTCATCCAGTGATTCGGCTGGTTTGATGGTTTGATCGGCACAGGCGGACAACAGGCAGGTTGTCAGCAGGGAAGGAAGCAACGTGTTACGCATCGGCCGCATTATACAATGTCGTGAAGTATGGCCGCTCTCCCGCCGCCGGCGGCACGCTATAATTTTCGTCATGTTCATGCAAAATTACCACCGAAGAGTGGGCGCCTTGTTGTTGGTTTTGAGTTTGTCGCTGGGTGTCTGCGGGCCGCCGCTCGCCTCGGCCGCCGCCACGGAATTTGCCACCGCCACCCACGTGGTCGTGCGCAAGGCCGAACGCCGGCTGTACCTGTACGATGGTCCGAAGCTGATCGGCGAATACAAGATCGCCCTGGGATTGAGTCCGGTCGGAACCAAGGAGCGGGAACGTGACTTTCGCACGCCCGAAGGGCGTTACTACCTGGCGCGACGCAACACCCACAGCGATTACTTCCTGTCGATCCAGGTGTCCTATCCCAACAAGGAAGATGAACTCAAGGCGAAAAAGAATCACTGGGCGCCCGGTGGCTCGATCATGATCCATGGCCTGCCCAACACCCCCAAGCATCCCGCGAGCTATTATGCGTCCAGTGACTGGACCGACGGCTGTATCGCCCTGTCGAACTCGGACATGGTGGAAGTATGGATGCGGACCCGCGAGAACATCCCCATCGACATCTATCCGTAGGTGGGGCAAGGAGCCTAGTGGAAACTTCAATTCTGTCCTCCGAGTTGATCGACGCCCGCGTAACGCCGAAAGGGAGTCTCGAACAACTCTCCCAGCAAGAAATCGCCAAATTGCTGGATTCAAGCCAGGGAGGCTTGTATCCGCTGTTTCGAAAATGCGCGCTTGCGGTCCTTAATTCGGGTGGCGCCATCGATGATTCGCGCCGCATCTTCGAGAAGTACAAGGATTTCGACCTGCGCATCGTCCGGCAGGCCTGGGGCATCAAGCTCGAAATCAAGAATGCGCCGGCGGCCGCCTTCGTCGATGGTGCGATGATCCGCGGCCTGAAGGAGCATCTGTTCGCCGTGCTGCGCGACGTGGTCTTCATCTCCAACGAGATCATGGAAAGCGGACGCTTCGAACTCACCTCATCCCCGAGCATCACCAACGCGGTATTTCACATTCTGCGCAATGCAAGGGTTTTGGAGTCGCAGCTGCGGCCGAATCTGGTGGTGTGCTGGGGCGGCCACTCGATCCGGCGCATCGAGTACGAATACACGAAGAAGGTCGGCTATGAACTCGGCCTTCGCGGCATGGACGTCTGCACCGGCTGCGGCCCCGGGGCCATGAAGGGACCGATGAAAGGTGCGACCATCGGTCATGCCAAGCAGCGCATCACCAACGGCCGGTATCTCGGGATAAGCGAGCCCGGGATCATCGCGGCCGAGGCGCCCAATCCCATCGTCAGTCAGCTGGTGATCATGCCGGACATCGAAAAGCGGCTGGAAGCTTTCGTGCGCCTGGGCCACGGCATCGTCGTGTTCCCCGGGGGCGCGGGGACGGCGGAGGAGATCCTCTACCTGCTCGGCATACTGCTCGATCCCGCCAATCAGGCGCTACCCTTCCCGCTGATTTTCACGGGACCCGCCGATACGGCCGGGTATTTCGAGCAGTTCAACGATTTCATCGGCGCAACTCTGGGGCCGACCGCGCAATCCAAGTATCAGATCATCATCGACGATCCGGCAGGGGTCGCACGTGCGATGATTCAGGGCCTGGCGGCGGTGCGTGACTATCGGCGCACGGCGAGCGATTCCTACGGCTTCAACTGGCTCATCAACATACCGTTGGAGTTTCAGCTGCCTTTCGACGTGAACCACGAGTCGATGCGAGGCCTGAAGCTCACCCGCGACCTCCCCGTGCACGAGCGCGCGGCGAACCTGCGACGTGCATTCTCCGGAATCGTCGCCGGCAACATCAAGGATTACGGCATCAACGCGATCGAGAAGCACGGTCCCTTCGAGCTTCGCGGCGAGGAATCGCTCATGCGTCCGCTCGATCAGCTGCTGCGGGCGTTCGTCGCCCAACACCGCATGAAGCTCGCCGGCTCCGAATACACGCCCTGTTATCGTCTGGTTGCATGAGCGACAAACCGGGCATCCGCTATCGATTCGATTTGCCGGATGGTGGAGTGCGAACCCTCGAGTTCATTTTCGACGCGGTCGACTTCAAATTGCAGGGTGATCCGGCCGGAGCGCGACCGTTCTGGACGGAACTGGGGTTCTGCCGCTGCGCGAATTGTCCGCTCGATCCCGCTGCGGTGTCGCATTGTCCCGCCGCGCTGCGAATGGCGCCGGCGATCGATCAGCTGCGGGCGTTGGCATCGTTCCAAACGGTCGGCGTGACGGTGTGCGAATCGGGGCGCACTGTGCGCGTGGAGACAACCGCGCAGGAGGCGATGAGCTCGGTTCTGGGCCTCATCATGGCCACCGCCGGATGTCCTTGGACGGATCATCTGCGGCCGATGGCCCGCTTTCACCTGCCGTTTGCCACCGAGGCGGAGACCATGTACCGCAGCGTCAGCATGTATCTGCTCGCGCGCGAGCTCGTGGGTGGTGCGCGGCTGGCGGATTTCACGGCATTCCTCGAGTTGTATCGCAACGTGCAGGTCGTCAATCGCGATATGTCACGTCGGCTGGGCGCCGCGACCGCCACCGATCCCGCGCGCAACGCGATCGCGCTGCTCGACTCTCATGCCACCTTGTTGCCCGACTCGCTCGAGCACTCGCTCGGCCAGCTGCGAGCGCTGTTCCAGGCGTGGAAAAAATAGGGAAATTCCAGCCATTTAACTTACCGCAACGGTCTCTGAGAGGTGTATCCCATGCTTGGGGTTGCATGGCGACGGCGCCAATCCGCCTGTGACACAGTTCCTGCCTTAGACACGACACGACACATACTGTCGTGGCCACCTTCAGAGGCACTCGCAGATGAACGACAGGAACAATCGGACCCGATATACCGGAATAGACCGCCGCGCTCCGCGCAGTGAGCCGGCCGCCGCCAAACCCGGATCCAGTTTGCCGCGTGAGCCCTTCAAGACGGGCGGCCGTCACGCGGCGATCACCACCAACCTATACAACTGGCACAGTTACAAGAGCTGGGCCGATAAGGTTCGCGGTAGCTGGGAAGACAACAAAAAATAGCGCTGGAGCGCTTACGGCACGTCAGGCGGTCTCTGAAAGGCTGTCGACGTTCCGGGGTGATTCGGCGGTTTCCTTTTCCTTGAGCCAGGCGAGCATCGGCTCCCAATCCTCCAGATCCTGGCCGACGACGCTCTTCTTCATCTCATGCAAGCCCACCCCGAGTTCGGCGGCGCGCACGTAATTCTGCGAATCGCGCAACGTGGCAATCACCGGGATACGCAGAGTGTCCAGAAATCGCATCAGCGACTGATAGATGATCGTGTTGCGCTTGACGCGGTTGGCGACGACACCAATGCGGTTTTCATTACGACGAACTTTCGCGATCAACAGCAGGTCTGCGATGCATTTCGAGAACGCGTGGATATCGATGTCCGATGGCAGCACCGGGACGATGATCGCATCCGCCGTCCGGGTCATTTCCGGCATGTCCTGCGCGAGGACCGCCGCTGGAGTGTCCACCACCACATGCGCGGCATCGGGTGGGATCCGCATCTGCCAGGCCCGCGTCATGCGGCTGTTGCGCTCGAATGCCGCGATGCCGTGGATGAACGGCTGCTCCGGCTTGCGCTTCTTCAACCACCGTGTGCTCGAACCCTGTTGGTCATTGTCCGAGAGTAAAGGACGGTCGCCCAGGCTCGCAAAATAACTGGCGAGGTTGGTGGCCAAGGTGGTTTTTCCCGAACCACCCTTAGGATTCAGGACGAGAATTCGCTGCATCTGCCCCTAAGCCTACGCAGCCAGGCACGTCATAGCAAGTGTGAGCCGGCTCACGCCACCCTGTCGGCGGCTGCTCTACGCTCAATGGCACATGGAATGGCTGCTCCAAGTGGTTGACGAGATCGATGACGCCATCGCCATGCTCCGCCACCGTTGGCTCAAGGTTCAGGCCGTCCTCTTCAAATGATTGCGGCGGAAATGATTTAAGATGGTGCGGTGACCATCCATCGTTTCCTTACGTGCGCGCTCCTCTGCTTCGCGCTGACCCTCGCCGGCGGTTGCGGCGACCGGCAAAGTTCCCCTGCCCCGACCATCGGTGCGCCCGCTCCCGAGGTCACCGCCCTGCAGAGCATTGAACTCGCTCCGGGGTTGGGAGAGCCGATCAAGCCCGGTCAAAGGGCAGCGGTGCAATATACCGGCTGGCTGTACGAGGCGTCGGCCGTCGACAAGAAGGGCAAGCAGTTCGACAGCTCGCAGGGCAGCGGTCAACCGTTCAAGTTCACGGTGGGCGCGGGTGACGTCATCAAGGGCTGGGACCAGGGGGTTGCCGGCATGAAACTCGGGGAGCGCCGACGTCTCACCATTCCCCCTGATCTTGGCTATGGCGACGCCGGAGCCGGCGGCGTGATTCCACCAGGCGCGACGCTGGTGTTCGACGTCGAACTTGTCGGCATCGAATGAGCTCCACCACCCGTCTTTTCATCGCTGGACCATCGGGGCCGCTCGAGGCCGTGGTCGAAGAGCCGGATTTCGCCGCAGCGTCCTCGATCGCCCTCGTCTGCCATCCTCACCCGTTGCACGGCGGCACGATGGACAACAAGGTGGTCACCAGCGTCGCCCGCGCGTTGCGCGATGCCGGGATGCCGACGGTGCGATTCAATTTCCGCGGCGTCGGGCAGAGCGAGGGTGTCTACGATGAAGGCAATGGGGAGACTGCCGACGGCGCAGCAGTCGCGCATTGGGCCCTAGGGCGCTGGCCCGGCCGGTCGATGGTGGTGGCCGGATTTTCCTTCGGTGCTCACGTTGCCTGGCGGCTGGCACGAGAGTTCTCGCTCGCTCACCTCATCACGGTGGCGCCGCCGGTGCAGCGTTTCGATTTCCCGGGATCCGCGGCTCCATCCTGTCCGTGGCTGCTGGTGCAAGGTGAGGCTGATGAGGTGGTTGACTCGTCAGCCGTGATTGCTTGGGCGAATCGATTCGATCCGCCGCCGGCGCTGATCCTGATGCCCGGCGTAGGACATTTTTTTCACGGCAAGCTGTTGGAGCTCAGAAACTCGATCGAAGAGGTCATCCGGAGCCATTGAGCCGGCCGACCGGCTCATACGCTCCGGATACATCAAGGGCTCGTCAGTTGACGAATTCCTTGAGGTTCTTCAACGCAGCGATGCGAACCTTCTTGCTCGCCGGCTTGGCCTTGAAAATCATCTTCTCGCCGTTGAAGGGATTCACCCCTTCGCGTGCCTTGGTCGCCGGCTTCTTGACGACCTTCAGCTTCAGAAGCCCGGGCAGAGTGAACAATCCGTGGCTGCGCAGGCTCTTTTTGATGGCTGCCGAAAGCGAGTCAAATACGGCTCCGACCTGCTTCTTTGAGAGCTCTGTTTCCTTCGAAATGGTAGCGAGAATCTCAGACTTGGTCGGTGCTGCATTCTTTTTCGCCATATCAATCTCCTAAAATTTGTTTGCGAACGCGGGCTGCAATCGCCCACATAGTCAACTCGGCGCCGAAAATAACATAGAAAAAAGCCGATGTTTAGCGCAATCGCGAAAAAAGATGGCTCGCCCCGTGTTCTTTTTGAGCCTATTTTTTCGAGGTTTCCGCGTCTATCGCACGCGTCGTTCGGGCCCTTCGCAGTAATTTCAATCATGTACGAGGCGATATTCAGCGGATAAGTATCAACAATGCGCCGATGCCGATCGAAATCCAGAGGACGGAGAAATCGATCTGGCCGATCGGCGGAATGACGCGACGCACGGGCCTCAAGATCGGTTCGCACAGTTGCGACAACAAGCGAACGCCGGGCGCGTAGCCGCCGGGCGTGACGAAGCTGGTCAGCCAGTACAACAGCATCGCGAACAGATATACACGCAAGATGAGGTCGACCAGATCAATCAGTGTGATGCGCGCAAAAGCGACGCCCGTGCCGAAACCGAGGCCATCCAGGGCGAATAGTGCGGCGGTGCGCACGGCGGCGATTCCAACGACCGCGACCACTGTGGCGGTATCCACCTTGCCGATGGGGGGCAGCACTTTTCGCAACGGGCGGATTAGCCAGTTGGTGACGCGCACGATCGCGTCGGCCATCGGATCGCGAAAGTCCGCACGCACCAGTTGGAACAGCAGGCGCAGCAGGAAAGCGAGCGTCAGCAACCACAGCAATGTATCGACAATGTATTTAACTGCTTCCATAGTCCATCAGTGGTTATCGTGCATCACGGCTCACGGGCAGTCGATCAGACGTCGGTGGATCCCCCGCATGGCACGCCATGCTCCAAGGCAAGCTCGGCGGCGCGGCGCTCGGCAGCCCCGAGGGCGCTCGCGACGATACCATGAAGGTCCGCCGCATCGAGAATCGCGAGCGCCGCTGCGGTGGTGCCACCCTTGGAGGTAACCTGGTCACGCAGCACGTCCAGGGAATCGCCCGACATTCGGGTCATCTCTGCCGCCCCGCGCGCCGTTTCCACCGTCAACGCGTGCGCGACAGCGCGCGGCAAGCCGCGCGCTGTCGCCGCTGCCTCGAGTGCCGCCATGAACTGGAAGAAGTAGGCAGGGCCGCTGCCGGACAAGGCCGTGACGGTATCCATCTGCGATTCGTGTTCCACCCATACGGTGAGGCCGACGGCTGCCATTATGCTGTCGGCCAGCGCACGTTGCGCCGGATCGACGCCCGGCGCGGCGTGCAGTGCGGTGGCACCCATACCGATCAGCGCCGGCCGATTAGGCATGGCGCGAACGACGGCTATTCGGCTCGGCCCCAACCAGTGCAGGAGCGCGGCATGCGGGATGCCGGCGGCGACCGATATGACGAGCGGCATGCACGCCGCCAGATGCGGAGCAATATCGAGGGTGACCGCGCGCATGTTCTGCGGCTTGACGGCCAAGACCACCGCCTCGGCTGCGTCGAGGGCGGCGGCGTTGCTCGCGGTCGTGCCGACTCCATGGTCGCGTCGCAGTTGCTGGAGCGTTTCAGGGTTCGGATCTGCCACCATGATCCGCTCGCCGCCGACTCCCTGGCGGGTCAGGCCGCCGATGAGTGCGGCGGCCATGTTGCCGCCGCCTATGAATGCGAGTCTGCCGATGTGGTGCATGTCTTACCCTTGTGGCCCGCCCGCTGGGTAGCGACTGCCGAACAACGCCGTGCCGATGCGTACATGAGTGGCTCCCTCGGCTATTGCCGACTCGAAATCATCGCTCATGCCCATTGACAGGCTGTCGAGATCGTATCCATCGCTGTTCAGCTCCTGTTGCAGCTCGCGAAGCCGGCAGAATACCCTGCGCTCGGCCGCGACGTCGGCCTGCGGCGGCGGCACGCACATCAGGCCGCGCAAGCGCACCCGCGGCAGATCGGCGATGCCTGCGGCAAGGTCCTTCAGATCCGCCACCGCAACGCCGCCCTTGGTAGCCTCCGGAATCAGCGCCACTTGGATGCACAGATTGAGGGGCGGGGCGTGGAATGGCCGCTGCTCGGAGAGGCGTTTGGCGACACTCTGCCGGTCGATGCTGTGAACCCATTGGAAGCGCTCTGCCACCGCGCGGGTCTTGTTCGACTGCAGGCGGCCGATGAAATGCCAGTCCAAGGCCAGATCGGTCAGCGCATCCATCTTGGCGAGAGCCTCCTGAAGATAGTTTTCGCCAAAATTCGTGACGCCTGCCGTAGCGGCCTCGCGCACCAAATCGGCAGACTTCGTTTTCGAGACCCCAATCAGAACGATCGAGGAGGGATCGCGGCCTGCGGCCGTGGCCGCTTGACCCAACCGCGATCGAATTTGGTTCACATGAACCGCTAAATTCTGCGGACTAATTAACATATTGGGTGGTGACACCCTCTTATATACTTCTGCGACAAACCCAAGCCCTAACTCAAGGAGCCGTCAATGGCGGTTGATATCGCGCAGCTTCTCGCCTTTGCGGTGAAGAACAACGCGTCGGATTTGCACCTCTCGGCAGGGGTGCCGCCGATGATTCGCGTCGATGGCGATATGAAGCGGGTCAACATGCCGGCGCTACTGCACAAAGAGGTGCACAGCATGGTGTACGACATCATGAACGACAAACAGCGCAAGGCGTTCGAGGAGTTCTTCGAGACCGATTTTTCGTTCGAAATCCCGAAGCTCGCGCGCTTCCGGGTGAACGCCTTCAACCAGAACCGTGGCGCCGGCGCCGTGTTTCGCAACATCCCGTCGACGATTCTGTCGCTGGATGAACTGAACGCGCCGAAGACTTTCAAAGATTTGTGCATGTTGCCTCGAGGTCTGGTGCTGGTCACCGGACCCACCGGATCGGGCAAGTCGACCACGCTTGCCGGTATGGTCAATCATTGTAACGACAATCGGCCCGATCACATCATCACCATCGAGGATCCGATCGAGTTCGTCCATGAAAGCAAGCGTTGCCTCGTGAACCAGCGCGAGGTGCACCGTGACACCTTGGGATTCACGGAGGCGCTGCGCTCGGCCCTGCGCGAGGATCCGGACGTGGTGCTGGTCGGCGAAATGCGCGATCTCGAGACCATCCGCCTGGCCCTGACCGCGGCGGAAACGGGGCACCTGGTGTTCGGTACCTTGCACACGAGTTCGGCGGCCAAAACGATCGATCGAATCGTGGACGTGTTCCCGGCCGCGGAAAAGGATATGGTAAGAGCCATGTTATCCGAGAGTCTGCGGGCCGTGATCTCACAAACCCTGATGAAACGGGTGGGGGGAGGCCGTGTTGCGGCGCACGAAATCATGATCGGGACGCCCGCCATCCGGAACCTCATTCGCGAAGGCAAGATCGCGCAAATGTATTCGGCGATTCAAACGGGCCAGGGACAGGGTATGCAAACGCTGGATCAATGCCTGCAGGATCTGGTGCAGAAGGGCGCCGTCAGTCGCGAAGAAGCGAAATACAAAGCCCAGAACAAGGACAGCATATAAATGGAGCGCGATCAGGCGATTCGGTTGATGCAGGACCTGCTGCGGCGAATGGTCGAGAAAAAGGGTTCTGATTTGTTCATCACGGCGGGATTCCCGCCGGCCATCAAGGTCGATGGCGAAATCCGGCCTCAGTCCGATCGCACGCTGACCGCCGAACAGAGCGCAACCCTGGTGCGGGCGATCATGAACGATCGTCAGACCAAGGAGTTCGATGCCACCAAGGAGTGCAATTTTGCGATCTCACCGGCCGGAATCGGCCGATTTCGCGTCAGCGCCTTCGTGCAGCAGGGATTCACCGGGGCGGTGTTGCGTACCATCAATGCAAAGATTCCCACCCTCGAGGAGTTGGAGTTGCCGCCGGTGCTCAAAGAGGTGGTGCTCTCAAAGCGCGGCTTCGTCATCCTGGTCGGCGGTACCGGCTCCGGTAAATCCACCTCCCTCGCGGCGATGGTGGGCTATCGGAACGAGAAGACCCGCGGTCACATCGTCACCATCGAGGACCCGGTCGAATACGTGCACGCGCACAAGGGCTGCGTGGTCACCCACCGCGAAGTCGGAGTGGACTGCGAAAACTGGCATGTTGCGCTCAAGAACACCCTGCGCCAGGCTCCGGACGTCATACTGATTGGCGAGATTCGCGATCGTGAGACCATGGAATACGGCATCCAATTCGCCGAGACGGGCCATCTCGTGCTGGCGACTCTGCATGCGAACAGCTCCAACCAGGCCCTCGACCGCATCATCAACTTCTTCCCCGAGGAACGACGCGAGCAGCTCCTCATGGATCTTTCGCTGAATATTCGCGCTCTCATTTCGCAGCGCCTGATCCCGCGCGAAAGCGGCTCCGGGCGTATCGCCGCCATGGAAATCATGCTGGCCTCACCGTTGATCTCGGACCTGATCTTCAAGGGCGATGTGGCGAAGATCAAGGACGTCATGTCGCGCTCGAACCGTCTCGGCATGAAGACCTTCGATCAGGCGCTGTTCGAGCTGTACGAAGCCGGCCTCGTTTCTTATGAAGATGCGTTGCGCAATGCCGACTCCAAGAACGAGTTGCGGTTGAAGGTCAAGCTCGAGAGCAAGCGCGAGAGCAAGGACGTCCAGGGCGTTTCCGCGGCGCTGCAGATCGTCGAGGAAGAAGAAGGCCAGGTTTTCTGATGTCGGCCGCCGAACCGGCATTCGTGCTCAACACCCGGCCGCTCTTCAAGCTCATGGTGGAGCGCAGAGCTTCGGACCTTTTTTTCTCGTGTAACGCCCCGGTCAAGATCAAGATCGAGGGTAAGATATTCCCCATCAACAAGCAGGTTCTGAGCCCGGAGACGGTGCGGCAGGCGGCATTGGGAATGATGAGCCAGGAGCAGCTCCAACACTTCAACGAGGAGTTGGAGATAGATTTTGCGATATCCGAACCCGGATTGGGACGGTTTCGCGTCAACGTGTTCTACCAACGCGGCTATCCGGCCATGGTGCTGCGGTACATCAGTGCGGAGATGCCGAGATTGGAAGAGCTTGGCATGCCGGAGATCTACAAGGATCTCATCATGGCGAAGCGCGGCCTCATTCTCATGGTGGGGGCCACGGGGGCGGGCAAGTCGACGACGCTGGCGGCGATGATCAACCATCGCAACGAGACCTCATCCGATCACATCCTGACCATCGAGGATCCGATCGAATTTCTCCACACCAACAAGAAATCCATCGTCAATCAGCGTGAAGTGGGACTCGATACCAAGTCGTTCGCGCGCGCCTTGCGCAGCGCGGTGCGTTCAGCGCCCGATGTGATACTGGTGGGCGAGATTCGGGATCGCGAAACCATGGAAGCCTCAATCGCGCTGGCGGGAACCGGGCACCTGTGCCTGGCGACGCTGCATGCCAACAACTGCGCCGAGACCCTCGATCGCATCATCAACATGTTTCCGCGCGACCAGCACAGTCAGATCTTCCTCGACCTGTCGCAATACCTGCGCGCCATTCTTTCACAGCGACTGGTGGTTGCGAAGACCGGTCAACGGGTCGCGGCCTCGGAAGTGATGGTGAACACGCCATACATGTCGGAACTCATCAAGAAGGGCGACGTCGTCGCCGTCAAGGAAGCCATTCAAACAGGCACCGAGAGGGGCATGATGAGTTTCGATAATTCGCTTTACAATCTGGTGCGCGAGGGCCGGATCGACATGGAGGAGGCGCTGGTCGCGGCCGATTCGCGCGCCAATCTCGAGGCGAAGATCAACTTCGGCTGAAGCTCGACGAGATTGCCCTCGAATTCCCTTGCGCTTGCGTCCCAGCCGCAACGCACCGCCGCCTCGCGGCAGGCCGCCGGATCGATTTCGAGCGCGCGCCGCGCCGCCCGGCCGAGATCAGCATCGAGAGCGCCGGTCACGCCGTCCTTGATGACATCGATGGGACCCGGAACGGGATAGGCCGCGACCGGCACGCCGCAAGCCATGGACTCGAGATTCACCAGGCCGAAAGTGTCGGTCCGGCTGGGAAACACCATCACGTCTGCGGCGGCGAGGTGAGCCGCGAGGTCATCGGCAAACCTGAAACCGGTGAAGGTTGCATGCGGGTATTGCGCCTCGAGGCGTGCTCGCTCCGGACCGTCGCCGATGACGATCTTGCTGCCCTCCCAGGGCATGCCCAAGAAAGCCTCGATGTTTTTTTCTACCGCGACCCGCCCCACATAGGCGGCGATCGGCCGTGGCAGCTTGAGAAAGCCCTTGGATGCCGGCTTGAACAGTTCGGTGTCCACGCCCCGGCGCCATGCCGCCAGGTTCCTGAAGCCGCGCGCTTCGAGGTCGCTGCGCATCGATGCCGTGCTCACCATGCAGCGTGTGGCGGCGCCATGAAAGCGGTGCAATGCCCAGTAGGAGAATCTGAGCGGAATGGGAAACCGCGCCCGAAGGTATTGGGGAAATTGGGTGTGGTAAGAGGTGGTGAAGCGCAGCTGCCGTCGCAGACAGTAGGCGCGCGCGGCGAGTCCCAACGGACCCTCGGTCGCTATGTGCAGGGCCTGCGGCTGGAATTCGGAAATTTTCTGCCGTACCCGCCGTCGCGGCAGCAGGGACAGGCGAATCTCCGGGTAGGTCGGGCAGGCGATGTTGCGAAAATCCTGGGGCGTCAGCATCCGGACCTCGTGACCGAAGCGGCCCAGCCAGTCTCTCGTCTGCGCCAAGGTACGGACGACCCCGTTGGTTTGCGGAAACCAGGCGTCCGTGACGATCATGATTCTCATGTGGGCCGACGATCGCATGTCTGCATGACGAACGTGTGACCGCCAACATCGGCGTCGGCCGCTGTAATCGCGGTGTAACCTAAATCCTATATTTCTTTCACGCCATTGCTTACATCTGGCGCCGATACAATGAGGAACAAGACATGCAAGGATTTTTCGCGGAGCTGCGGACGCAGCGCTTCGATGATCATCGTTATTACCATCACAGCAGGATCAACCAATCGCTGCATTTCCTGAGCGCGATCAGCTTCCTGGTCGCCTACGTGATGATGTTCAAGGATCCGGTCGTGGCCGCCCTCATCGGCTGGTTGGTGGCCATGGTGAGCCGCCAATCCGGACATTTTTTCTTCGAGCCGAAAGGTTATGACACTGTCAACCAGGCGACCCATGAGCACAAGGAGGCGATCAAGGTGGGATACAACCTGCGGCGCAAGGTGATCCTGCACACCGTTTGGATATTGGCGCCGTTCGCGTTATGGGTGAATCCGACGCTGTTCGGGCTGTTTGAGCCGAAGACCGGCGCCGCCGCCTTCATGCGTCACGTGGGTGAAATCTGGTTGTTCGTCGGCATCGGGGCATTGGTCTTTCGCACCGTACAACTGTTTTTCCTACGCGACGTGCAGACCGGCCTGGTGTGGCTGACCAAGATCATTACCGATCCGTTTCATGACGTGAAGCTCTATTGCAAGGCGCCTCTTTATTTGCTGCGTGGCGAACTCATCGATCCCATGGGCGACAAGCATCGCGCTTGAATCATCTCCTTGAGGACATTGCGACGGATGGATTTGTTGGTGAGTTGGGGACTTGCCCACCACCAACCATCCGCTTGCATCGCCGTCGCCGCGGCGACGAGCGCGTTGCTCACCGCCGTGAAATCCTCGTCCGAGTAGTTGAGGCTGAAGATCAACCGGCCGGTTCCCACCCAGCTGAGCGCGAGCCCGGCTTCGCGCAGGTAATATTGAAACATCCAGTTATAACGCGACGCCTGGACGTAGCAGATCGTCCAGATCGACGACAGGTTGGCCACCCGCACAGGCAGCCCGGCGGCGGCGAGACGCTCATTGAGCGTGCCTGCCCGCGAATTCCACACCGCGTCCAGCCGGTGGTAAATTTCCTGGATGGATCGCTCCTCGAGTCGCTTCAGGAACTCGAACATCGAGCCCATGACATAGGGGTGGGCATTGAAGGTGCCGCGCGCGAAACACACGTCCGCGGGACGCTCCTCGCGATAGCGGCGCATGAATTTGCCAAGCCCGCAGAGCACGCCGACCGGCAGGCCGCCGGCGACGGTTTTTCCATAGGTCACCATGTCGGCGCGGACGCCGAAATATTGCTGGGCTCCCCCGGCGGCGAGGCGGAATCCCACGAAGACCTCATCGAAGATCAACACGATGCCACGCCGGGTGCACACTTCGCGCAGCTCTTTGAGCCACGCCGTGTAGGCCGCACGGTCGAAATGAGCGCGGCGTCCGCTGTCGAGCAGAGTCGAATCGCCGGGCGCGTTGACGTTAGGGTGCAGCGCTTGGAGGGGATTGACCAGAACGCAGGCGATGTCGCGCCGACTGCCGAGCACCCGCAGGGCCGCAGGATCGAGGTCTTTGAGCGTGTAGGTTTCGCGCGCCGCAATGGGATTGCCCACCCCCGGCTGAACGTCACCCCACCAGCCATGATAAGCGCCGCAAAAGCGCACCAGATGGCTGCGCCCGGTGTTGTAACGGGCCAGCCGCACCGCCTGCATCACCGCTTCGGTGCCCGACATGTGGAAGGAGACTTCCTCGAGGCCGGAGATTTCCAGCAGGCGACGGACGTTGTAGGCGACGACCGGATGGTAGGCGCCAAGTACCGGTCCCAGGTCGCGGACCCGCTCACTGCCGCGCGCGATGCACTCCTTGTAAAAATCATAGCCGAACACGTTCACCCCGTAGGAGCCCGTCAGATCGTAGAACCGGTTGCCGTCCATATCCGTCACGGTGACTCCGGAGGAGGATGCGAGGAAGGCGCCAGGCCTCAAGTGCTCGCGAACGAAGCGGCTGAATTGAAAGGGCACCCGATAACGGGAGGTGAACTGCAGGTCGGAAACATCGGCGAGCATCTCCTCGGTGAGTTCGGCCGTCTGCGCATAGCGCTGCCGGAAGACGCCGGCCAGGCGCATGAATCCGGCTCTCCGCGCCGCGGCTACCGGCTCCGGAGCCGCATCCGCGCGGAAGAAGTGTGCCTCGTCGTACTCATAGAACGGTACGACCGATGCGAAGCGGCGCGCCATTCGCGAATGGCCGGCAAGCGAGCGGTGCTTAGCCCGCGACAGCTGCAGCCGCACAAGCGCTCTCTGCAACGCGAAGACCAGCACCGCACAGACTACAAGGCCAACGATTGAGGTCATCATGAATATCGGAAACTCCGCGGTAAGGGTTGCGTGCTGGCCGGAAATCTATTTCAGTTCAATGACATTACGATGACCGCACGCAGCTGGATCAATCGTCTCACGCAGCAGGAGGATCTGAATTTCCTGCTGACCAACCGTATTCCCCGCCGTTCGCTCACCACGTTCGTCGGCTGGCTCGCGCGCATCGAGAATCGATGGCTATGCGCCTCGTGCATCGCGCTCTGGCGACTGTTTTCCGATCTCGATCTCAGCGAGGCGAAACGCAGCCGCTTCGACAGTCTGCGCGATTGCTTCATCCGCGAGTTGAAAGATGGCGCCCGTCCTGTCGATGTCGATCCCGACGTTCTGGTAAGTCCCTGCGACGCCCTGGTGGGTGCCTGCGGCAAAGTGAGCGACGGCACGGTCTTGCAGGCCAAGGGCTTTCCGTATCCGCTGCAAGACCTCTTGGGTGATGCGGAGCTGGTCCGCCACTATCGGGACGGGCAGTACGTGACATTGAGGCTCACGTCGAGCATGTACCACCGGTTCCATGCTCCCGCTGACTGCGTCGTGGAACAGGTGAATTACATTTCAGGCGATACCTGGAACGTCAATCCCATCGCGCTCAAAAGGGTGGAGAGACTTTTCTGCAAGAACGAACGGGCGGTCATCCGCTGCCGGCTGGCCTCCGGGGCGCTGCTCACCGTGGTGCCGGTCGCGGCGATCCTGGTTGCGAGCATTCGCTTGCGCTTCCTCGACGTGCAATTGCATCTGCGCTATCGCGGTCCGAACGTCATCCCATGTCATGCGCCCCTCTCCAAGGGCGAGGAAATGGGTTGGTTCGAACATGGCTCGACCATCATCGTTTTCGCGCCGCACGGGTTGATCTTGAGCGACTTGGTGCGCGAGGGTGAGCGCATCAACATGGGCCGCCCGCTGCTTACAGCGGCCGGCGGTGCCGAGTGAGCGTGGCGGCGATCGATGCCATCACCGCCATGCGAACGGCGACGCCGTTGTTGACCTGCTCGCGAATCACCGAGCGTGGCCCGTCGGCGACCTCCGAGGAGATTTCGACCCCGCGGTTCATGGGTCCCGGGTGCATCACCAGAGCGCTGGGCGAAGCCAGCTGCAAGCGGCGGGCGTCAAGGCCAAAGTCGCGAAAATACGCGTCGTCGTCGAGTGCGGCGCTCTTCACCATGCGCTCTCGCTGGATGCGCAGCATCATGATGACGTCCGCGTCCGCGATCCCATCCTCGATTCGGGTGAAGCGTTGCGCGCCGCGAAACTCTTCCTCCGCTGGCAGCAGCATTCCCGGCGCCACCAGCCGGAGGTCGGTACAGCCCAGGGTGGCGACCGCGGTGGCGGTCGATCGGGCGACTCTGGAATGTTTGATGTCGCCGACGATGGCGATCCGCAAACCCGCAAAGCGTCGCTTGTGCGTGCGGATGGTGAGCGCGTCCAACAAACCCTGAGTGGGATGCGACATATGTGCCTCGCCGGCACTGATGACTGAGACATGCGGCGCCACGTGGTCGATGAGAAATTCAGGCAGGCCGGGTTCGGAGTCGCGGATCACGAAGACGTCGGTGTTCATGGCCTCGAGCGTGTAAATCGTGTCCAGCATGGTTTCGCCCTTGACGCGCGAGCTGCCCTCTTGATCGAGATTGAGAACGTGCGCACCGAGGCGGCGGCTGGCGAGATCGAACGACGCGCGGGTCCGCGTACTGGGCTCGAAGAAAAGATTGGCCACCGTCACCCCCGCCAACTCCCGCCCCTCGTAGGCTGGTTGGCCGGGCAGTCGTCGATAACGCTCCGCCCGGTCGAGGATCGCCGTGATCGTGTCCTGGCTCAGACCATCGAGCGTCGTGAGGTGGCGCAGTCCCCCCGCGCTGTCGAGTTGTGATTGCATGTGCGCCTCATCAAAGTTCGGACAACCAGCGTTCCAAGATGACGCAGGCGGCGGCCGCGTCAACGTCAGTGCGCACGACCCGCCGCTTGCGCAAGCCCGCCGCGCGCTGTGACTTCAAGCGGGATTCGGCCTCCAGTGACGAATAGCGCTCGTCGATCAAGCGGACCGGCAGCGCGTAACGTTCGGCGAGCGCGGCTGCGAAACCGCGCGCCGCACCGCTCATGGCACTCTCGGAACCGTCGGCATTATAGGGTAAGCCGACCACCAGCAGGGCCGGCCGCCACTCCTGGAGCAGCGCATCGATCGTCTCCCACGGCGGACCCGAGGGGCCGCAGAGAACACTTTTCAATACGCTGGCGCTGCGGCTCAACGTGTCACCGCAGGCAACGCCGATGCGTCTCCTGCCGAAATCGAAGGCCAGCACCAG
>Ga0116226_10000062_pt1 | contig 74162 bp, 74 predicted proteins | sample S1TSphfallax_FD_89692 | JGI IMG/M metagenome (GOLD analysis project Ga0116226, IMG submission 89692) | Host-associated microbial communities from peat moss isolated from Minnesota, USA - S1T2_Fa - Sphagnum fallax MG | ecosystem: Host-associated > Plants > Peat moss > Unclassified | place: USA... | reverse complement strand
GGCCGATGCGCTGGCGGTGGTGGACAGCCCCGACACCCTACATGTGATCGGCATGCTCACCGAACAATTCGCCCTGCGCCGCTATAGCGAGGAGCTGGAGAAACGGCGGCGAGACTTGAGCGGCGAGTAGCCGCGCCTTTGCACAGCACACCCGGGATCAGCGGTCCTCCCGGCTCCCTTCCCGCTTCCTGTCGCGGCTGATCGACCGCCGCACGGAAACCAGCTCGGCGACCAGAAAGCCCAGCACAAGAAGTTCGACGATGATCCATTCCCAACGCCCGAGCATACCACTTCCCCAGAGGCAAAACGCTCACGAGCGAGCGCGAAGATCCTATTTTGGGATGTCACGACCTCCCTCACAGCCCGGCGAGGCGAGGTGGGTAGACCTCGAATTCCACGCAGGGGGTGAGGAAATAAACGGGCGCCTTCACTCTCTAAGAAGTCCCCAACTCCTCCTGGCGAAGCCGCTCGAACAGGTCGCACACCCAGAGCACACGCTCGGTAAAGGATCTCGACTCAGGCGCCCGGGCCGGCCACGGCGCGCTGCCGCAGGCCGCATCCACCAGGTAATGGGCGGCCGCCAGTGCCGGCGCGGCCGCGGCATCCGATTTGGCAGGCACCAGCACGCCTAGGCTGCGGGCGAGCAGGGCCACCTTGCGCCGCGCCGGCACATGCGCGCGCACGGTCACAGAGTCGTAGCCGTTGCCGGCAAGCGCCGCCCCGATCTCCGCGTAGATCAACCCGGCGGCACGGATGCCCGGCCGGCAGCGCAGCGGCAGTTGCGCGATCCCGAGCGCACCGCGCGCGTAAAGCGCCTCGGCCGACTGCAGAACGCGCCGGATCACCCGCCCTATCGCCGGCGTAAACACCGGGTTCGCCAGGAACGCATCCGGGTCGATATCCTCCGCCCGCAGCCAGGCAAGCGGCAGATAAAGCCGGCCCTGCCGCGCATCCTCGCCCACGTCGCGGGAGATGTTGGTCAGCTGCATGGCGATGCCCAGATCGCAGGCACGCGCGATCGCACCCGGCGCGCGCACGCCCATCAGAACCGCCATCATCGCGCCCACCGTGCCGGCCACCCGCGCGGCATAGGCGTGCAGCGCATAGATATCCTCGTAGCGGCGCCCCTCGGCGTCCCAGGCGAATCCTTCCAGCAGGGAGTCCGGCAGCGCCTTCGGCATGTCGTAACGCGCGACCATGGCGGCGAAGGCGCGATCCGCCGGATGCGCCACAGGGGTGCCGGCATAGGCCAGATCGAGCCGCGTGCGCAGGCGCTCCAGCGCCGCATGCTGGCCGCCCACTTCACCCTCGGCCTGGTCGATCGCATCATCGGCGAGCCGGCAGAAGGCATAAAGCGCGGTGGCCGGGTCATGCATGTATCTCGGCAGCAGAAGCCCGGCCGCAAAGAAGCTTTTCGATCCGCCGCGCATCAGCGCGCGGCAAGCGGCGATGTCGGTCTTTTCAAGCAAAAACGGCTGCATCCGGCACCACCCGATCGAGAATACGCGCAGACGAAATCACGCCCGGCAAACCGGCCCCTGGATGGGTGCTTGCGCCGACGATGTAGAGATTGCCGATATCCTCGCTCGCATTATGCGGCCGGAACCAGGCGCTCTGTGTCAGGATCGGCTCCAGCCCGAAGGCGGCGCCGCGATGGGAAAGCAGGCGCTCGGAGAAATCGATCGGCGTCAATAGCCGCGACGTTGCAAGTGCGCCTTCGAGCCCCGGCAGAATCGTCTCGCCGAGAAAGCGCTCGATCGATTTCCGGTAGGGTTCGGCCGATATTCGCCAGTCCGTCGCGCTATCCAGATGCGGCACCGGCGACAGCACATAGAAGTTATCGCACCCATCCGGCGCCAGCGACGGATCGGTGGCCGTCGGCCGGTGCAAATAGAGGCTGAAATCCTCGGCTAGGTGGTGGCGCGTAAAAATATCGCGCAGCAATCCCTTGTAGCGCGGCCCAAGCAGGATTGTGTGGTGGGCCACATCCGGATAGGTCCGGCGGGTGCCGAAATACCAGACGAAAAGGCTCATCGAATACCGACTGCGTTCGATCCGCTTATCGGTCCAATGGCGGCGATACGCGGCCGGCACGAGGTTTTTATACGTGTACGCAGTACACGCATTCGACACGACAATGTCGGCGCGCAGAGTGGAGCCATCGGCCAGCCGCACGCCGGTCGCCACGCCATCGCGCACCAGGATCTCGGCCACCTCGGCATTGCATGTTATCCGCCCGCCCTGGCCTTCGATCAGCCCGACCAGTCCCTGCACGATTCGCCCGGTGCCACCCATCGCGAAATGCACGCCCCAGCGCCGTTCGAGAAAGCAGATCAGGCTGTAGATGCTGCTGGCGGCAAACGGATTGCCGCCGACCAGCAGAGGATGGAAACTCAGAATGGTGCGGAGCCGCTCATCGCGCACATATTTAGCCACCATCCCGTAAACGCTGCGCAAACTGCCAAGCCGGAGCAGTTGCGGCGCCAGCTTCACCATGTCGGTCACATGGCCAAAGGGCACATGGCCCAATTGCTCGAAGCCGACGCGATAGATTTCTTCGCTTGCCTTCATGAAGGCTTCGTAGCCAGCGACATCGCCGGGGCTGAACCGCGCCACCTCCGCGCGCATCGACCCTGCATCGCCGGTGTAATTGAATTGCTCGCCGGTATGGAATCGCATCCGGTAGAATGGGTCCATCGGCCGCAACTCGACATCCTGTGACAGCTTGCGGCCGCACAATTCCCACAGCTCTTCCAGCAGGAACGGCGCGGTAACGATGGTCGGCCCGGCATCGAAGGTAAAACCGTCCTGCCGGAATACGTAGGCACGGCCGCCCGGCGCATCCAGCCGCTCCAGCACCGTAACCCGGTAGCCGCGCGCGCCCAGGCGCACAGCGGCGGCCAGGCCGCCAAACCCGCTGCCGATCACCACGGCATGGGGTCTGGTGTCAGGCACGCCGCAGGGTCCGATATAAGTCATCGACGACAAGTGTAATACTAGGTTGACACTTCGTGGAAGGGTAAATCCGCAAGTGTCAACGCCACTTGCCAGCGAGATCAACCACGTGGAACGCCAACGCGCCCAGCAGCGCCGCCGAGCTAAACCCCCACCATTCCCCACCCAGCGCCAGCCGCATCGCCAGGACCACGCACGCGCCAGAGGCGAGGTTCGGCAAAAGCGCTTGCGGTGTCACGCCTTTGCCGTGCCAGCTATGCAGAGCCACCAGGGCCACAGCCTCCAGACCCATGCCGGCCAAAATCCAGTCCAGAATGCCGCCGCCGGCGAACAGATTGGTCATTCGAGGGGCAGCGCGCCAAGGCGGCGGGCGAAATCCAGGAGTTTTCGCGCGGTTTCCGCTGGTTTCTCCTCGTGTGCCAGATGCCCTGCGCCGGGCAATGTCTCGATTTCCGCACCGGGCACCAATGCGCGCAGCCGCACCGCGTCGGCAGGCGGTATCAACTTGTCGTTCTCCCCCACCAGCAGCAAAAATTTCGGACCAAGCGAAGGCAGGTCGCGCAGCACCGGCGCTAGATCCCAGCTTGCCATCATGCGCAGCGCAGCGCCGGCATGGTCGGCATTGCGCACCAACGTCCCATAATGGCGCACCCCTGCCGCCTCGAGCACGGACCCGGTGCCGGCCAGCAGCTTGTTGACCACGGCCGGGTCGCGGGCGCGCCACGAGAAGAGGGCGGGCAGCACCGGCAACCCGACCAGCACCCTGGCCAAAGGCGCAAAGATCTGACCTGCGGGGCCGCCAAAGGGGATCATCGCGCCGTTCAGGCTCACCAGCCCAGCGGGCACGATCATCCCATCGAGGCACATGCGCGCCAAAATCGCCGCCCCCGCCGAATGCCCCACCGCCAGCACCGGCGCCACGCCCAAGATCTTGACCAGCTTGCCCAAATCGCGGGCCATGCCGGGCAGCGAAAGATCATGCCAGTAAGGAATCGAGGTGAACCCGTGCCCAGGCAGGTCCGCCGACACCACGGTAAAATGCGCCGCCAGCAAGGGCCCCAGATCGCGCCACGAATGGGTGGCAGCCCCGGTGCCATGCACCAGAAACGCCACCGGCCCCGACCCGTAAACCTGGACGTGGAACGTGACCCCGCCCACCGCCACAAACCGGCTGTGCGCGCGATTTGGCCAGTCCGCGCCCGCGCGCGCCCATGCTCGCGGAGGCATGGCGTCTGAACCGCCCAGTTTCACAGCCGCTTCGAGGCCGCCATCACCGCCGAGGAGACGGCGGCCGCGCTCGCATAGGGCAGGGCGATATAGAGGGCGCCCATTTCCGCTGCGATCCCCCTCGCCTGGTCGTTCGGGCGGGGCGAGATATCGACGAACAACGCCTTGTGGCCGGCGGCGCGCAGCCGGCGGCCAGCATCCCGTGCATCCTGATCGGCCCTCGCGCGGCCGCCTTCGCCGCTCAGCGACACATTGGCGCGCCCATCGGTCAGGACTACCAGCGTTGGCGAGTCACCCGCGCGACGTACCGCCTCCGCCAGCGAAAACCCGGCATCGATGCCGGCCGCCAACGGGGTGCCACCGCCGCCTGGCAGGCCCGAAAGGCTGCGCTTGGCGCGGGTAAGCGACCGCGTCGGCGGCAGCAGAATTTTCGCGTCGCGCCCGCGAAAGGCGAGCACCGCCACCTGATCGCGGCGCTTGTAGCAATCGGCCAGCAGCAGCTCCACCGCGCCCTTCGCTTCCGCCAGCCGGTTCAGCGCCGAGGAGCCGGACGCATCCACCAAAAAGATCGTGGTGCTGCGCGTGCGCTGTTCCACCCTGACCACCCTGAAATCGTCGCGCCGCACCCGCACGAGGGGGCCCGCGCCGGTCTTTTCACGCGCGCGTATGCGCTGCCACGGGGCCGCCGCGCGTAGCGTTTCGATCAGGCTGAGCCGCAAACCGGACCCGGGCGGTGCGGCGCGCACCCCTACCGGCCGGCCGCGCTGGCCGCCTTTGCGCTTTGCGCCGGCCCGGCCGGCACCCGCGCGTGGTTGACCCTTCGCACCTTCGGCCGTCAGTTTTTCCAGCAGCCCTTGCGGAATGGCGGCCTTGGCGGCTTCCAGCAAGATTTCCGCGCCATCCGGCGGCATGGGCTGCTTATCCTGCTCGTCCTGGTCCGGCGGCGGTTCGGCCGGCGCCTGATCCGCGGGCGGGGGCGGCTCGGGCTGTTCCGCGTCATCCGAAGGCGGTTCGGCCGGCAGCCATGTCGCGCGTGGTGCCAGCACGAGGCGGGCGGCGATGGCGGCATCCTCCATTGTCACCACGCTGCGTCCTGCCAGGGCGGCGGCGGCGCGCGCGGCCTGCAGCGCGAAGAGCGGCGCACGCACAAACCCGGCACCGATCGCCGCCGCCGTGCTGCACAGCGCCTCCAGCACCTCGTCCGGCACACCGATGATTGGGAGCAGGGTCCGTGCGGCCTGCAGGTCGGCCACGGATATTGCCGCACCGCCACTGCAATCATGGTGGGAGAGGCGCGTTAAATCGAGATGCAGCGCCAGCCGATCCTGCAAGACGGGCGTCAGCCCTTCCTCGTCAATGCCTTCGTCGAACGCCAACAGGCCGATCCGGCAGGGTTCTTCCGCGCCATTTGGGGCCGACCGGCACACCTGATCGTCCAGCACCCCCGCCAGAATAGCCGCGGTGCCCGGCGGCAACCGCTCGGCCATGGCGGCCATGATGATTCCGCCATTTGACGCCTGCAAAAATCCCGGCTGCGCCACCTTGCGGCCGGTATTGAGGGTCGCGGCAAGGTCGAGCCCGCCGAGCAGCGGCTCCGCCCCGATCATCGGCGGCATTTTGCGCACGCACGTAGCCGGCGGCAGCGTAGCCCGCAGCCTTGCCAGCCAGGCATCGCGCACCGGTCCGGCGGGCGCTCGCAGCGCGACCCCAGTGCCGGCCGGATCGACCGCGAACAGGTTCAGCGCCAGCAGCGCATCCGACCAAGGGGAGGGAGAGGCGGGCGGCGGCGTATCGCTCAAGCGGCGAACACCTCACCGATGGCCCGTGCGACCCGCACTGTCGAGCCGGATTCATCCAGCGGATCCCGCCGCAGCCGGTGGCGCAGCGCGGAGGGCGCCACGCGCCTTATATGCGCCTCGCTCACCGTCGTCTCGCCCTCCAGGCTCGCCAGCGACCGTGCCGCCCGAAGCAGCGTCAGCTCCGCCCGCAGCCCATCCGTGCCAAGTGCCATGCAGAGCCGGGTCGAGATTTCCAGCACCGAATCCGGCGCTTCCACCGCCGGCAGCAGGGCCCGCGCCGCCTCGATGCGCTCGCGCAGACGCTGGTCCGCCGCCCCCCATTTGGCGGCAAAGCCTTTTGGATCGCGATCATACGCATCCCGGCGCCGCACGATGTCGATCCGGCTCGGCACATCCTGCGGCGTGGTCACATCCACCGACAGGCCGAACCGATCCAGCAGCTGTGGCCTGAGCTCGCCCTCCTCCGGGTTGCCGCTGCCGACCAGCACGAAGCGCGCCGGATGCCGCACGCTCAATCCCTCACGCTCCACCACATTCTCGCCGGAGGACGCAACGTCGATCAGCAGATCGACGAGGTGATCCTCCAGCAGGTTCACCTCGTCGATATAAAGAAATCCGCGATTGGCTCGCGCCAGCAGCCCTGGTTCAAAAGCCTTTTCGCCATGCGCCAGCGCCCGCTCCAGATCGAGCGCGCCGACCACCCGGTCTTCGGTGGCTCCCAGCGGCAGATCGACCACCGGCACCGGCACGCGCGTTTCCTCGCGCGTGGTTTTGGCCAGGCACTCGTCGCATAGCCCCGATCCCGCGCCAGGATCACAGTGGTAACGGCACCCTTGCACAGCCCGCATCGGCGGCAGCAGGGCTGCCAGCGCCCGCACGGCGGTTGATTTGCCGGTGCCGCGGTCCCCGAACACAAGCACGCCGCCCACCACCGGGTCGACGGCCGCGATCATCAGAGCCTGCTTCATCTCTTCCTGCCCGACGATCGCAGAGAACGGGAACGGCTCACGCATGATGTAACAACTCTCCTCTGGACTTAGATGTAACGCGATGCCCTGTTCCGCCACAAACCTTGGGCAGGAAGGCCCGGTGTCGAGTTCGCCATGCGCGGCTTCCATGGCCACCAGACCGGTCGGGTGGCCCGATTTATCCCCCGAAAAACGCGCTTTTCATCGGGCAAGCCCCGATTTGCCCGCACTCGGCGGGTGACACGACTCGCCCTCCGTGCTCTGAGAGACCGGGAACTGTCTTGTTTTGAGGATACGCACATAATGAACACGTCGGAATTGATCGAGAAGGTGGCGTCTGAGGCCGGGCTGGAGAAGACCCAGGCGCGCAAGGCCATCGACGCTCTGATCTCGACCGTAACGGCGGCCGCCAAGGGCGGCGACAGCGTGGCCGTGACTGGCTTCGGCCAATTCAAAGTGAAGGATTCGCCGGCGCGTCAGGGCCGCAACCCGGCCACCGGCCACACAATCGAGATCGCCGCCTCGCGCAAGCTTACCTTCACCCCGGCAAAAGCGGTCAAGGATCTCCTGAACGGCTGATCCCGCCTGGGGTGCGATGCTGCTTGGCATTGCCCCCCCACCCGCCGGTCCCGGCACATGCGGGGGTGTTGGCGCTTCAACACCCAGTTGCCTAACCTCTGCCCGGCGGCTATAATTACCTCCCTGTTCACGCGCCCGGGCCTGTATGGGCATGCCCGGCCGTGACGCTCGCGCTGTCGCCGAACCCGGCGACGATTAGAGCGCGGGGCCTGCCAGAAGGAGTTAGAAATGCCCAAGATGAAGACGAAGTCGTCGGTGAAGAAGCGTTTCAAGATCACCGCCACGGGCAAGGTGCTCGCCGGCCCGGGCAAGAAGCGCCACAACCTCTCCGCCCGCTCGCAAAAGGCCAAGCGCACCAATCGCGGCAGCCAGACACTCACGCACGCAGACGGCCTCACTGTAAAGCAGTGGGCCCCCTACGGTCTCGCGTAAGGAGTATCCGGCATGGCACGCGTCAAACGTGGCGTTACCACCCACGCCCGTCACAAGAAGGTTCTGAAGGCCAGCAAAGGCTTTTTCGGCCGCTCATCCACCAATTACCGGATCGCGCTGGAGCGGCTGGAAAAGTCTCTGCAATACGCCTACCGCGACCGGCGGGTGAAGAAGCGCGAATTCCGCGCGCTGTGGATCCAGCGGATCAACGCGGCAGTGCGCGAGCACGGCCTCACCTACAGCCGATTTATCGACGGGATCAAAAGGACCGGCATCGAGATCGACCGCAAGGTGCTCGCCGCGATCGCCTATGACGACCCGGCGGCATTCTCGGAGATCGTCAAGGCCGTGCAGGCAACGATCGCGGAAACGCCGGCGGAAGCGTAAGGCCTTCTTTTCTGAAGAAAAGAAGCAAAAGACTTTCATTCTGCGGCCATGGCCCCTTCGTTGGCGGCCATGGCCGGTAAATGAAAGTTCCTCTGCCTCCAGGAACGACCCAACATGTCTTCCGACCTCGAGGCGCTCCGCGCCCAAACCCTGTCCGACCTCGCAGCAACCGGCGACCTGCGTGCGTGGGATGCGCTCCGCGTCGCGACACTCGGAAAATCCGGTGCGCTGACAACGCTTCTCAAGGAGCTGGGGAAAACCCCCGCCGACCAGCGGCGCGAACGCGGTGCCGCCCTCAACGAGTTGAAGAGCGAACTCGCCGAGGCCATCGAAGCGCGCCGCATCGCACTGGAAGCGGCGGCACTCGCCGAGAAACTGGCTGCCGAACGCATGGACGTTACCTTGCCAGCGCGCCCCGAACCACGGGGCAGCATCCATCCAATCAGCCGCACGCTGGAGGAAATCACCGCGATCTTCGGCGCCATGGGGTTTGCCGTGGCCGACGGCCCGGATATCGAATCCGACTGGCATAATTTTTCGGCGCTCAACATCCCCGGCCACCACCCGGCGCGCGACGACCACGACACATTCTATGTGCCCGGCGCAACGCCGAAAGCCCCGCCCCGCGTGCTGCGCACCCACACCAGCCCCGTGCAAATTCGTACCATGCTGGAGACGCCGCCGCCAATCCGCGTGATCGTGCCGGGCCGCACCTACCGCGCGGACCACGACGCCACCCATTCCCCCATGTTTCACCAGGTGGAGGGCCTCGCGATCGGCTGCGACATCACGCTCGCTCATCTCAAAGGCTGCCTGATCGATTTTTTGCGCGCGTTCTTCGGAATCGACTCGCTGCCGGTTCGTTTCCGCGCGAGCTACTTTCCGTTCACCGTACCCAGCATGGAAGTCGATATCGGCTGGAACCGCAAAACCGGCGAACTCGGCGCCGGCACCGACTGGCTGGAGATTCTCGGCAGCGGCATGGTGCATCCCAAAGTGCTCGCCAATTGCGGCATCGATCCGAGCGACTGGCAAGGTTTTGCCTTCGGAATGGGCATCGAGCGCATCACCATGCTGAAACACGGCATGGCCGATCTGCGCCCATTCTTCGAAAGCGATCTACGATGGCTGCGCCATTACGGGTTCTCCCCCTTCACGCCGGCGCTGCTCCATGAGGGCGTAGCCCCATGAAATTTACCCTCTCCTGGCTGCGCGACCATCTGGATACCGACGCGCCGCTCGACACGCTCACTGACACGCTCAGCCTGATCGGACTGGAAGTGGAGGGTGTGACGGACCCGTCCGCCGCGCTCGCCGCGTTCCGCACCGCCCGCATCATCGAGGCGAAAAAACACCCCAATGCCGACCGGCTGCGTGCCTGCCGCGTGGATATCGGCAGTGGCGAGGAAGTGAGCGTCGTCTGCGGCGCGCCGAACGCCCGCACCGGGCTTGCCGTGGTGTTCGCGCCGCCCGGCGCCTTCATCCCAGGCACCGGGATCACCCTTAAAACCGGTGAAATCCGTGGCGTTGTGTCGGCCGGCATGCTGCTCAGCAGCCGCGAAATGGCGCTCGGCGACGATCACGACGGTATCGTCGAACTGCCGGAAAACACCCCCCCCGGCCAGGCCTACGCCGCGTTTGCCGGCCTCTATGACCCGGTGATCGAAATCGGCGTTACCCCCAATCGCGGCGACGCACTCAGTATCCGCGGCATCGCCCGGGATCTGGCCGCCTGTGGCCTCGGCACGCTCAAACCCTGGGGGCCCAAACCGCTCGCACCCGCGTTCGAAACGCCCATCTCCTGGCAGATCATCTGGCAAGATGCCTGCCCCTGGGTCCTCGGGCGCTCCATCCGCGGCGTGAAGAACGGCCCAAGCCCCGCCTGGCTGCAGCGCCGCCTGACCGCGATCGGCCTGCGCCCGATCAGCGCCCTGGTGGACATCACCAATTACTTCACTTTTGATCTTGGTCGCCCGTTCCATGTTTTCGATGCCGACCGCATCGAGGGCAGTACTCTCACCCTGCGCCCCGGCGCCACCGAAACTTTTCGCGCCCTCAACGGCCGCGATATCACCGCCACCTCCGCCGACCTGGTCATCGCCGACGAGAGCGGCGTGGTCTCGCTCGCCGGCATCATGGGGGGCGACTCCACCAGCACCACCGAGGAAACCACGCACGTCTTCCTCGAATGCGCGCTGTTCGACCCCGTGCGCATTGCCCTCACCGGCCGCCGCCTTGCCTTGTCGAGCGACGCCCGCCAGCGTTTCGAGCGCGGGCTCGACCAGGCGCTGCCGCCACGCGCGATCGAAGCCGCCACAAGGATGATCCTCGACCTGTGCGGCGGCGAAGCCGGCACGGTAGTCAGTGCGGGCGCTGAGCCTGCCTGGCAACGCGAGGCCAGCCTCCGCTTCGAGCGTCTCGCCGGCCTGGGCGGCGCCGACATCCGGACGGAGCAAGCGACCGCGATTCTGCGCCGTCTCGGCTTCGAACCCGCTTCGAAGGATGCGTATCAGATCACCGTCGCCGTTCCACCATGGCGCAACGACATCGCCAGCAATGCCCCTCTCGACCAGCACGCAAGCCTCGATCCCGTCCAAGCCCAGATCGCGCGCAAGAGTGCGGAGGCGATCGAGCCGGAATGCGACTTGATCGAGGAAGTGCTGCGTATTCGCGGCCTCAACGAGATCGCCCCGGTCTCGCTGCCGGTCGCCCTTGCGGTCCCCGGCGCCACCATCTCGCCCCGCCAGGCACGTACCGCTCTTGCCCGGCGGCTTCTTGCCGCCCGTGGCCTCGCGGAATGCGTCACCTATAGTTTTACCGCAAGCGAGGAGGCCGCCACCTTCGGCGCAACCCCGCCCGCGCTTACCCTCAAGAACCCGATCGCCGCCGATCTGGACCAGATGCGCCCGACGCCGCTGGCCACCCTGGCCCAGGCCGCGCAAAAAAACCTGGCCCGCAGCGCCGGCAACACCCTGCTGTTCGAGATCGGTCCGGGCTTCAGCGAGACGGGGCAAACCCTGATCGCCGCCGGCCTGCGCGCCGGCGAGCCGCCCCGCCATTGGCAGAAATTGCCCGAAACCTCGGGCGCGATGGAGGCCAAGGCCGATCTTTTCGCCCTTCTCTCCGCCCTCTCGGTGCCGCAGGAGTCGCTGTCGGTGGTGACGGAGGTGCCCGCGCATTATCACCCAGGACGCGCCGGCGCCGTCCGCCAGGGGCCGAAACTCACCCTCGGCTGGTTCGGCGAACTCCACCCCGCCCTGCGCGAGCGCTTCGGCCTCACCCACCGCGCCGCCGCCTTCGAACTCAATCTCGATGCCATTGCTGAGCCAAAACGTCGCCGCCGCGCGCCGCCGGACCTGCCTGTTTTCCAGCCGGTGTCCCGCGATTTCGCCTTTGTAGTACCGGAAAGTGCATCGGCCGAAACTATTTCCCGCGCCGCACGTAGTGCGGACCGAAATCTTATTAACCGGATCGGCATTTTCGACACCTACACGGGGGAAAATGTCCGCCCAGGCGAAAAATCGATCGCTATCGAGGTTGTGTTCCAGCCGCAGACGCATACTCTCAGCGACAAGGACATCGAAGCCGCGTGCGAAACAGTGATCCAATCAGTGGTAAAGGCAGCAGGCGCCCGTCTGCGTTAACTAGCCGCGCGCTTTTGCGGCAGCCGCCCTGTCTGAGTGGGGTGCGGTGACTGCACCGGACTCCAGCCTCGGAACGGCCGCCGAAATCGCCGGTGCAGTTGCGCACGACTTCAATAACGTACTTACCGTGATTTCCGGCAACCTTGCGCTCGCGGAACGGCATGCCGCCGGCAATCCCAAGCTTATCCGTCTGCTTCACAATATCCGCCTAGCCGCCGAGCGCGCCACCGATCTCACCGGCCAGCTCATGACCCTCTCCAGCCGCCCGGCGCCGGGCGAACCGGCCGAACCCGAAGCCCGCCCGGCCCTGCCGGAAACCGGGGAAACCGACAAACGCTGCCGTGTGCTGGTGGTGGAAGACGACCCCGATGTCGCCGAAGTCGCGGTCGCCGTGATCGAAAGCCTCGGGCACTACGTCGAAATGTGCTCCGATGCCGGATCGGCACTCGCCCGGGTCGAGCAGACAGGCAACTTCAACCTTGTGTTCTCCGATATCGTGATGCCCGGCGGCATGAACGGTATCGAACTCGCCGAAGCCATTCGCAAAACCCAGCCAAACCTGCCGGTTCTGCTTGCGACCGGTTACAGCAATGCCGCCCTCGCCCCTGGTGCCCTGCGCTTTCCCGTTCTGGCCAAACCCTACAGCGTGCAGGAACTGACCCGACGCATCGCCCAGTTGATCGTGCAGCCATGTTGAGGAAGGCCAGGGGCTTTGCCAGCAGGACCGGCGATTTTTGAGGGCAAGGCAATGGTACACTGGGGCCTCTAGTGTCCCGATTCCGAAATTGGTTGGATTGAAATACGGTCGGAATCGGGACACTGCTGTTTATTTTCAGTGGCCTGCTTAACCCCTAAGCCCGCCGTGAAGAACGGCGAATTTCGGGGGAAGGACACTAGGCCCCAGAGGGATCCAGGGGCAGAGCCCCTGGCCTTCCTAGAACGCCGGTTTGCGCCTATTTCTGCGGCATGACCGACACGCCGCTCGCGCTTATACGCAATTTTTCCATTATCGCCCACATCGACCACGGCAAGTCCACGCTCGCCGACCGTCTGATTCAGGTGTGTGGCGGCCTGACCGCCCGCGAGATGACCGAGCAGGTGCTCGACAACATGGATTTGGAGAAGGAGCGCGGGATCACCATCAAGGCGCAAACCGTACGGCTCGCCTACAAGGCCAATGACGGCCTGACCTACCAGCTGAACCTGATGGATACGCCCGGCCACGTCGATTTCGCCTATGAGGTCAGCCGCTCGCTCGCCGCCTGTGAGGGCAGCCTGCTGGTGGTGGATGCGAGCCAGGGCGTGGAGGCGCAGACGCTTGCCAATGTATACCAGGCGATCGATGCGCATCACGAGATCGTGCCGGTGCTGAACAAGATTGATCTGCCGGCCGCCGAGCCCGAGAAGGTGAAGCAGCAGATCGAGGACGTGATCGGCCTGCCCGCAGATGACGCGGTGATGATCAGCGCCAAGACCGGCCTCAATATCGAGGGCGTGCTGGAAGCCCTGGTGACCCGTCTGCCGCCCCCCAAGGGCGACGCGGATGCGCCGCTGAAGGCGCTGCTGGTGGATAGCTGGTACGATCAGTATCTGGGCGTGGTGATTCTGGTCCGGATCAAGGACGGGCGGCTGAAGCGTGGCCAGAAGATACGGATGATGGCCAACGGCCACGCTTATGTGGTGGAGCAATGCGGCGTGTTCACGCCAAAAATGGTGTCCACCGGCGATCTCGGCCCCGGCGAGATGGGTTATTTTACCGCCGCGATGAAAACCGTGGCCGATTGCAACGTGGGCGATACGGTGACCGACGATCGGATGCCGGCTGCCGAGGCCTTGCCTGGCTTCAAGCCGTCGGTACCCGTGGTGTGGTGCGGCCTGTATCCGGTCGATGCCGACGATTTCGAAAAGCTGCGCGAATCATTGGCGAAACTACGGCTGAACGATGCGAGCTTCCACTACGAGGCTGAAACATCCGCGGCTTTGGGCTTCGGCTACCGTTGCGGTTTCCTGGGCCTGCTGCATCTGGAAATCATCCAGGAGCGCCTGTCGCGCGAGTTCGATCTCGACCTGATCGCAACCGCCCCTTCGGTGGTCTATAAGCTTCACAAGACCAACGGCGAATCGATGGAGCTGCACAACCCGGCCGACATGCCGGATGGCAGCGTGATCGACCGCATCGAGGAACCCTGGATACGCGCCACCATCATGGTGCCCGACGATTATCTCGGCAACGTTCTCACCTTGTGCAATGAGCGGCGCGGCCGGCAGATCGATCTCACTTATGTCGGCAACCGTGCGATGGCCGTGTATCAGCTGCCGCTCAACGAGGTTGTGTTCGATTTCTACGACCGCCTCAAAAGCATTTCGCGCGGTTATGCCAGTTTCGACTATGCAATGGATGTGTACGAGGAGAGCGATCTGGTGCGCATCTCCATCCTGGTCAACAACGACCCCGTGGACGCCTTGAGCTTTATTGCCCATCGCAGCGTGGCCGAAACCCGCAGCCGCTCGATCTGCGCCAAGCTGAAGGAGCTGATACCGCGCCAGCTTTTCAAGATCGCGATCCAGGCTTCCATCGGCAGCCGGATCATCGCCCGCGAGACGCTGGGCGCCTTGTCGAAGGACGTGACTGCCAAATGCTATGGCGGCGACATTTCCCGAAAGCGCAAGCTGCTGGAAAAGCAAAAGGAGGGCAAAAAGCGTATGCGCCAGTTCGGCAAAGTGGAAATCCCGCAATCCGCCTTCCTGGCCGCACTGAAGATGGACGCTTAATGGCTGTCGCCCCGTAGCGGCCGTCGGGTGGGCTTCAGCCCACCCTCGCAACAATCAGCCAGCCCGCCGCCCATCATGCCAGTTGCATCCCCCCCAATCGCAATCACGCGCCAAACCTGCCATAAGCTCGCAGCTATCATCGGAACTAGCCAACATGCCCTCAAAGCCGAACTACAACCACCAGCGCGCCGAGCGCGACCGGGCAAAAAAAGCCTCGAAGGAGGCCAAGCTGCAGGAGCGCCGCGAGCAGGCCGCCCTCCGCAAGGCAGGCGGGGCCGCCGAGGCCGGGCCCGAAGATAGCCTGGCCCCAAGCACAGAAGATGGCGCGGGGGAATAGACATCATGGCCATGAAGAGCAGGGCGTCGACCGCCTTTGTTATGTTCGATGTCGTCTACGAGGACGGCACGCGCAGTTCCAACCGCAAGGTATCGGCCAGCGCCCTCTCCGGCCTCGACGGTGACGCGCCGGCACGCGAGATCGTGCAAGCGCAGGACCGTGAAATCGCCGCAGCCTCGGGCCGGCCCAGAAGCGACGTAAAATCCATCACCCGTTCGCCCATCAAAGTGGCGATGGATGATACCGGCCCCGCCCGCAAAGCACGCGGTAAATAAACCGGGTGGCGGGTTGTGCTTGCGCAACCCGCCACCCCCGGCGCTCTCACCCCGCCGCGATCTTGTCCTGCGTCTTCGTCGAGAAATCCGACGCATCGTGCCGCTCATGCAACTGGCTGGAGGGTTCGCCAAAAGCCCGGTTCACCATCCGCCCGCGCTGCACCGCCGGCCGCGCCCCGATCGCGTCCGCCCAGCGCAGCACATGCGTATACTCCTGCACCTGCAGGAATTCCGCCGCATTGTACATCACGCCCTTCACCATGCCGCCATACCAGGGCCAGATCGCCATGTCGGCAATCGTGTAGTCGGCACCAGCCACATACCGGGTTTCCGCCAAGCGCTTGTCCAGCACATCCAACTGGCGTTTCACCTCCATCGCATAGCGGTCGATCGCATACTCGATCTTCTCCGGCGCATAGGCATAGAAATGGCCAAACCCGCCGCCCATGAACGGCGCGCTGCCCATCTGCCAAAACACCCATGACAGGCATTCCGCGCGCCGCCCCGGCTCCACGGGCAGAAACGCCCCGAATTTTTCCGCCAGATGCATGAGAATGGCTCCCGATTCAAAAACCCGGATCGGCACCTCGCCGCTTCTATCGAGCAGCGCCGGGATTTTTGAATTCGGATTGATTTCCACGAACCCGCTGCCGAACTGGTCGCCCTCATTGATCCGGATCAGCCACGCATCGTATTCCGCGCCCGCGTGGCCGAGCGCCAAAAGCTCCTCCAGCAGGATGGTCACCTTCACGCCATTCGGCGTCGCCAGCGAGTAAAGCTGCAACGGATGCTTGCCGACCGGCAGCCTCTTCTCCTGTCGCGCGCCTGCCGTCGGCCGGTTGATGCTAGAAAATGCGCCGCCATTCTCCTTCCCAAAAGTCCAGACTTTCGGCGGCACGTAGGGCGATGTGTCAGTCATGTTCAGGTCTCCGCAGGTGGGGCGTTTCTACGTCAAAGTCAGCTTTTTTAACCACGAAGGCACGAAGCACACGAAGAGGTCGATGAAGGCTTCGTGCCATCTTCGTGGTCTTCGTGCCTTCGTGTTTGAAAATGCTTTCGTTTGGCACAGCGCACTTCCTAGGTGGGCATTCCCGGTGGCCCAGCGGCAGTAGCGTGGCTGAAGGGAATGCAGAAGCAGGAAGAATTCTATACTGTATGGTTACCTTGGGCCGTAGATGGGGGCAAAGGGCTGGTTGATCACCAAACTGTCATGCTGGCAGACAAAACTGGCGGCCAAGTTTGGATCGCCGTTTGTCGCTGCGGCGTAACGAGCATTCTCCGGGTAGGGGCAGAGCGGGCGCTGAAACGCGATGCCTTGGCTCGGCGCATCGTCCCTGTATTTCGTGGCGATGATGCGCCCTGGCCGCAAGCCGGCCTCGCGCCACAGAAGCAATGCCGCCAGCACATCATCGGCCGATGATGCCGGCGCGGGCGACGCGTTGGGTGACACATTGCCGAACACATTGGCACCCGGCCCGCCATTGCAGTGCCACATGCCTGGCGCGAGATAGAGCATGGCAAAATCGTGTATCGACGGATTATCCCGCAGCGCCTGATTATAGTAATCGATCGCGCTTGCCGCCGTGATGCGCGGATCGGCATAGCCCGCGTATACGATAAGCTTCCCGCCACGCGCACGAAACGCCCGCAAATCGGCGGTGTTGGCGTTCAAGGTTTCGGCAAGACTGCCGTGCGCGACAGGCGCCCTATCTATCGCATCGATCTCGCCTGCCAGCGCGCCTTGCGGCGCATGCGTAGTCGCAAACAGCGATGTCCAGTCGAAACGAGATCCGAACACCCAGTCATCCGTGCTGTCATAAAGCGGCTCGGTCAATGCCAGCCCACCGGGAAGGGTGAGCGACCCAAGATCCTCCTCCGCGCCGCGCTCATAGCCGGGGAACAGAATGCGGCCGCCACTATCGGTTTGCCCATCCCAAACGCGGTTCAGCACCACCGACTGGTTATGCGTGAGGCACGTGCAAGGCGCACCCGTACGGTCAGTGCACGGCACGTCGCCTATCCCGCCGTTGCATTGCAGCGTTGCCGCATCGAACCTGCACAAGGACGGCCGCATCAGGAAATCATCCCCCGGTAAGCCGCCATCCTTGCCCACGCACTGCGCCAGCATGGCTGAATGCCCAAGCGCCAGCGCAGAGCTGGTCAGAAATGAATCCGGGAGTCCCTGCGCATCGACGGGGCCGAAATGATTTGCCTCGAACAGGTCGGCGGCGCTGCCATGCAGACGGGTCAGGTCATAGGCCGGCGATCCGGCCAAAATCCCGTCATAATCGGCGGGAAAGCGCTGCGCCTCCATCAGCGCCTGGCGCCCGCCGGTAGAGCAGCCGTGAAAATAGCTGGCGCGCGGCGCCTGGCCATAAAACGCGCCGGTCAACGCGCGGCCGGCCAAAGTCATCAGATGCGTGGCGGCCGAACCGAAATCCTGGATCGCTGCCGCATCCCCATGCAGCCCGCCCGGCTTTTGGTGAGGATACAAGGCAACACCCTGCGCGCTACCGCAAAATTGCGCCGTGCACCCAAACAGGATCCCGGTGCCCAGATCGGTATTGGCCACCACATAGGTTTGGCCTGTCGCCACATAGGGCGGGCTTAGTGCCGCGAACATGTTGCCCGTTGCGATACCGCCGCCAAACCCGCCATTGCCGGTGCCAAGAAACCGCCCATTCCAGGCAGCGATCGACGCCGTTCCGGTCGCGATTTCAGGCAGCATCACCGCAATGGCAATCTGCGACAACCGAGGATCACCGTCCGATGACGCCACCAGCTTTACCGAACACACCTCCGGCGTGCGCACGCCGGCTTCCAGCGCATTTTCAGCTACATCCTGCGCCGTAATGCTGAACACAACAGGATCGCCCGGCCGCCCCTTATTGCCGAGCGCGCGTGACAATTCCTGTTTGGAGTCGGACAGCGCTGTGCAGGGTGTGGCGGCCGCCGAGATGGGTGCCAAAACCAGGCAAGCAAAAAAGGCATGCTTTCCCGGAGACAAAAAGCAAGAGACTTTTGTTCCTTTCAGGTGCCAGCTTCGCATGATGCTGCGCCCTAGGGCCGACGGCGTGGCTTGAACATGCGGGGGCCGGCGGCTCGGGACAAGGCGATGATCGCGAGAACGGCGGCAAGATGCACAAGCAGGTCTTCCGCGGTGGCGTCGAAGGGGTGGATCAGCGAGAGCAGGCAAGAGGCAGCGCCGGCGCTGGCCAGGCCCGCAAGCAAGGCTGTAAGCCCAGGGCGCAGCGGGCAGGCGCAAGCGAGCCGCCAAGTCAGCAGGCTTACCAGCGGCACTGAAACGAGCAGCAGGAATTTTAGGCATTCCAGGGCGTGCATAGGCGGCTCTGGCACCGCCCCCGCCAGCGGCGTGAGGCGCAGGCATCCCGCCGTGCTCGCCCCCACCCACACCAGCGCCGGCGCCAGCGGCAGCAGCGCCGCACGTGCCGGGCGGCCGGGGATGCTGGTCTGGAACGCGGCCCAGGCAGCCAGCACCGCGGTGGCGGCCGCCCCAGCCTGGCTCAGCCACATGTCCGGGGCAGCAGTGAGCCGCGCCAGGTAGCTGGGCAGATCCGCGACACGCGCCAGCAGCAAGGCGGCAGCCAGCACGACCACGACCCAGAGTGCCGTGCGCTTCCACGGCGCCGGCAGAACCCGCACCGGCCGGAGCGCGCCGCAGAGCCGGCCGATCAATGCCTCCTGCGAGGCCGTGTCAGACATCACCATCACTCCCCATCCGCGTCCGAAGCGATTGCAGCGCGCGGAAGAAATTCACTTTAAGCGCGCCCTTGGTGCTGCCGGTCTGGCCTGCCGCCTGCTCCAGCGTGTGCTCGCGCAGGCCGATGATCTCGATAGCCTCGCGCTGCCTGGGCGGCAGCGTCGCGATGGCGGCTTTCAGGCGGTCGGCCTCGCGCAGCTTTTCCGCCGCGTCATACATGTCGGGCGTCTCCTCGGCATGGTTCAGATAAGCGTCCGGGTCGTGCACCTCGCGCGCCCTGCTGCGCCCGCCTCTGCGCAATGCATCGATCGCGCGCCGAACCGTAATTGCCCGTAACCAGGGCAGGAAGGGCCGCGCGGGATCGTAGGTGGCCAAGGCCCGGTGCACGGTCAGCAGCACCTCCTGCACCACATCGTCCACCACGTCCGGCGGCACGCCCATGCGGCGGGCGGCAGCCGCGGCCACCGGCACGGAGGCCCGAAGCACGGCCTGGTAGGCGGCACGGTCGCCAGCCTGGGCCGAGCGCATCAGCGCCGCCAAGTCTCGATCCTGGTTCAGGACAGGGGAAGTCAGGATGGGGTATTCCTCGACATGCGTGGCGGCTTGGCGATGCGATGGTCATGATCACGGTTCGTCGCATCGCAACGATTTGTCACATTTTCAGGAACCGCCGCCACCCCTGGTCCGTCCCCCTCGCGTATGTAGTCTCAGCGCACAGGGGGTGTGCAGGACCATAGAGGATTTTACATGAAGTTCACACTGTGCGGCATGACTGCCGCCGTCACCGCGACCCTGTCCGTCGCGAGTATCGCCAGCGCCCAGCCACCGGGCGAATTCATGCATGGGCATGGTGGCCCCGGCATGGAATTTCTGCACGGAGTCGACCTGACCGACGCGCAGAAGACCGAGGCGCACCAGATCGAGAAATCCGCCTGGGAGTCGATGAAGCCGCTGATGGAGAAGATGCGCACCCTGCATGAGGCGGAAATCAATGCCCTGCTCGGCACGGAAGCGGTGACCGCCGATTCGCTGAAGCCGACCATCGCGCAGGAGGAAGCGCTGCGCGACCAGATGGATGCCATCCACCTGAACAGCATGATCCAGCTGCGTGGCATCCTCTCGGCCGACCAGCTGGCCGAGGCCGCCGCGAAGCACACCCAGATCGAGGCGCTGCATGAGCAGGAACATGAGCTGATGGGCCGTCCGGAGTAGTCAACCGAGGGGGGACAATAACGGTCCCCTCTAAATTTTGAGCCGGCGCAATGATGCCGGCTGCGCACCCTGGACGCAGCGGAGAAACCAAAACCTATTGGTTTTTGTCTTCAGAAAAGAGCATTCTTGCTGGCTCGATCTGGCACTATTCGTTGCACACCCGGCGGGCTCGGTACGACATGGGCATACCCGCATCGCCCAAGCCGATGCGGGCTACGCGAGGCCTGGATCGATCCAGGCGCCTTAGCCGCTGAGTGCGTTTGTTAGAGCATTTTCCGACCTATTCGACCTTGGGTAGGCGGCCGGGAAATGCTCTAACTCTTTGTTTTGGCGAGCATCTTTGACTGACGGGCAACCCCTTGTGGTCGGATGATGCTCAAGTGTCCCGATCTCGAAGTTCGTTGGATTGAAATACGGTCGGAATCGGGACACGCGCTATTTATTTTCAATGGCCTGCTTATCCCCTAGGCCCGCCGTGAAGAATGACGAATTTTGCGGGCAGGACACTAGCTTTGGTCCTTGGTGAGCACCGGCAGGCCGAGGGCGCTTGAGAGCGGTGCTGGGTTTTGCGAGAGTTTTATATCGCCGAGTGCGAGCTGTTTCGAACTCAGCGTTTTCCAACCGAGCAGGCTGGAGAACGGCGCCGGATTATGCGATAGCGTCTTCATGCCCGTCGCAGCCGAAAACGGCGCGGCCTTGTTTGACAGCAGCGGCAGCCCGAACAAGCGTGAGAACGGCGCGGGGTTGTGGCTCAACAGTTTGATCTTGAACGTCGCCGGATAGGTCTTGGCCTTTTCGTGCAACAGGGTCTTCCAGCCCAGCGCATCGGAGAATGGCGACGGGCTGTGCAACAGAACTTTCCAGCCCAGGGCGCGCGAGAACGGCGTGGCGTCGCTCTCGTAATCGATACCGCTATCGAAATCGCGTGTCGGCACGCCGGTGTCGATCGGGGAAAAATGGTCCATCACTTCCTCGGCAAGGGCAGCGTTGCCAAAGGGCGGGTGAATGATCACCAGCGAGCCGCCCTTGATCACGCCCTCGGCGTAGCGTTCCGCTTGGTGGCGCGAAACACCACCCTCGATGATGGCGGCCACCGTAACACCGCTTTCGGCGCCCTCGGCCGGGGGGTGCACCACGTGGATATCGCCATTGCTGAAGCGATGCCGCTGCAGCTCCTTCAGCGTGTCGTCGGCCGCCTGCACGGTGCTGTACATCCTGATCACGGTAACCGACATCGATCTATCTCCTAGCGGCCTGGTTCCAACAAAACCGATCCGCCATGATGGTGAACCGGAACGCGGCGAAGTAGCGGAAACATGGTCATCAAAGTCACGACAAGCAGACCAAGCTCAATCGTGTACACGGTATCGTAGGCGAGTGCCGGGCCCAATGCCGGGTGCGGTATCGCGCCCGCCACCACGTCGCGGATGATGCCGCCCAGCGCAATCGAAACGCCGGCGGCCGAGGCCTGCACCGCCCCCCAGGCGCCGAGTGCCAGCCCGGTTTGGCTTTTCGGGGCGCATTGCATGGTGGCCGTGAGCGTGCCGTGCCCGAACAACCCGGCGCCGAAGCCGATCAGCGCCGTGCCCAGGGCGAACAGAGCCGGCGAATTCATCGGTGCCGCCATGATCACCGATGCGAAGGCTGGCAGCCCCACCAGCGCGCCGTAGCAGGCCATGCGGAACGGATCGAACCCGCGGCCGAGCACGCGCGAGGCCAGGCCAAAGCCGAAAAGTCCGCCCAGCGCCAGCGTCGCCGTAAGTTTGGTCGTGCCGCCGACAGTCAGGTGCAGGATCTGCCCGCCATAGGGCTCGAGCAGCACATCCTCCATGCTGAAAGCCATGGTGCCGAGGCCCACCGCGGCGAGCCGCCTTATCGTACGCTCGGCCTGGGAAAACTGGGCCCAGGCCTCACGGAATCCGAAATGCTTCGGTTCGGTGCGCGCCTCCTGAAGCCGCTTGCCCGCCCCCCTGCGTGACTCCTGCTTCCACAGCGCCACCGCATTCAGCACCACTGTCGCCAGCGCCGCGCCCTGGATCACTTGCACCAGACGACCGGGCGTGAAATCCGACAGGAAGGCGCCGAAGCCCAGCGCGCTTGCAATCATCCCGAACAGAAGCATCACATACATGAGGCCGACCACTTTCGGCTGGGTTTCCACCGTCGCCAGGTCCGTGGCCAAGGCGAGCCCGACTGTCTGCGTCGTGTGCAGCCCAGCGCCCACCAGCAGGAAAGCGAGGCCGGCCCCGACATCGCCGACAATGTTGGGTGCATGTGCGGCATAGGCGTGGCCGGTATGCGACAAGACAAGCAGCGCAAAGGGCATGATCGCCAAGCCGCCGAATTGGACCATGGCGCCGCGATACATGAACGGCACGCGCTTCCAGCCGAGGGCCGACACATGGGTGTCGGACTTGAAACCGATGAACGCGCGGAACGGCGCGAAGATCAGCGGCAGCGATATCATGATGCCAACCAGCGAGGCCGGCACGCCAAGTTCCACGATCATCACACGATTGAGCGTGCCGATCAGCAGCACCAGCGCCATGCCCACGGATACCTGGAACAGCGAAAGGCGGAGCAGGCGGGATAGCGGCAGATCCGGCGTCGCCGCGTCCGCGAAAGGCAGGAAGCGAGGGCCAAGATTTACCCAGGTTCGGATCAGGCTGCGGCTGTAGCGGCTCATCGCTGGACCATGGTTAGGGATGGCCTTCCTTCTGGGAAAAAAGAAGTTTCCTGTTTTATCATGTCACGATAGCGGCCGGGACCCGTTGGCCTGGGTCGCCGGACCAGCTATCATTTTTCACCAAACGATCGCTACTTCGCCGCCAAATTTACCTTGCCGGTGTTGTGCGCGGTCTGGACCGGGCTCGGCGCAAGAGTCACGACAAACGAAGCCCCGTTGGCGGAGGTTGCCGCCACCGGATTGACGCTGACCACAAAGCCGGGCTGCGCCTGCGATGTCAGCGAAGCCACCGAAGCAGCCGAGCCGCTAAGCTCCGCAGTACGGGCGGCCCTGCCTTGCCAGTAATTGCCGAACCACGTCGTGTGCGACAAGACGCAAGCATGCACGATGAACGAGGTTGCGGCCACGCCGGTGAGAAAGAGTGGCAAACCGACTGTCGGACTTACCACGCACCAGATTCTGCCTTGGTTCATTTCAATTCTCCCTTAATGCAGCCAAGGCGACCACATATACGCCAGAATATGCGCGACGATCGAAAGAGCGCCGAACACGCGCGCGCCATCGATGACGTGCTTGTGCAGCTCCTCCGACTCCGCGATGGTCAGGCCAGTCGGCCAGACCTTGCTTGGATCATCGACCATTAACACCACCTCCTTGAAAGATCTCGACGTCGCCAGCAGACACTGCGAGCCCCAAGTGCCGGGCAGAAAACTGCCCGCTTAAGCACGGACTTTCTCATGATCGCCTTGGCGAATGGGCGAGCGCCAATCAGGCGCGCTGGCTCCCGCCAAACCGTTACATTTGCAATGTGCAGATGTCGGAAACGGCCAGCAGACGCGTGCCCCCCTTGACCTACACTGTAATGCTATCATGACACTTTTATCTGTCAATCAGACATGACAAGTTTTTCAGCCTGATCGTTCCGAATCCGCGTGATTTGGCGGGCGCCAAACTGGTTGGCCTTGAACAAGACACCAAAGGACGGGGGCGTGAAGGCCAAGTCCGCAAAACGCGTCGCGTGGGACAAGCTCACCCCCAAGGCGGCCGAGGCAGCCACACGCTTCTACGAATCGGTGATTGGCTGGACCGCGCATGACGGCAGCTTTCCGGGCCAGGCCTATACGCTGCTGGCCGCGTGCATCATGGCTCGGAGGCGATACCGGAGATCAGTGGCCTTGCCGTGGTAGGCCCGGCGTGACAGCCGCCCCTACTTCGTACTCCGCAATGGCAGTTCCGGCAGAAATGCGATAATGCCGAGCGCCGCGAGCGTGCACGCGGCCGACATGCCGAACATCACGGCCAGCGCGTGCCCATAGGCCCCCGCCACCTCCGCCTGCAGGGCGGCCGGCAGCGCCCGCAACTCGGAAAGCCCCAGATTCGCGGACACCCCGTGCGGCAGCGATGCATGCACCACGCTCGCCAGGATCGTGCCTGAAATCGCGACGCCAAACGCCCCGCCGAGCGAGCGGAAAAACGCCATTGTCGCCGTGGCGACACCCAGGTCGCCGATTGCCACCGCATTCTGCACCGCCGTGGTGAGGTTCGGCAGCACCAGCCCGATGCCCATACCCAGCACCACCAGCAGCGCATCGAACATATTGGCCCCGGCGCCGTAGAGTGCCGCGGCCGACATCCCCGCAAACGCCAGCACCGCCGCCACGGTGCCCACCACGGGGAATATCTTGTAGCGCCCGGTGCGTGACACCAGACGCCCGCCGACGATCGAGCTGGTGATCAGCCCGCCCATCATCGGCGCCATCCGCAAGCCCGCCTCGGTCGCCGAGGCGCCAAGCACCAGTTGGAAAAACAGGGGGATGAACACCAGCGCCCCGAACATCGAAACTGAGACCAGGCTGGCTCCCGCCACCCCGCATACAAACACCTTGTTGCCGAACAAGCGCGGCGGCAGCGCGGGTTCCACCGCGCGCCGCTCCACCGGCACCAGCACGGCGAACATGATCACCGCCAAAAGCTCCAGACCGATCACCGGCACGGAGCCCCAATGATAGGTCGTGCCACCCCAGCTCAAGGCCAGCAGCGCACAGCACGTGCCGCCGATCATCAACCCGAACCCGGCCAGATCGATCCCGCGCGACCGCCTTGCGCCCAGCGGCTGCAGCGACACCGCGAGGATCGCCAGTGCCACGGCCCCCACCGGCAGGTTGATGTAGAAGATCCACGGCCAGGAAAACTGGTCGGTGATCACGCCGCCCAGCAAGGGCCCGGCCACGCTGCTCGCCGCGAACACGGCGGCGACCAGCCCCTGATACCGCCCGCGCTCCCGCGGGCTGACCAGATCGGCGATCGTAGTCTGCGACAGCGCGATCAGCCCACCGGCGCCGGCGCCCTGCAGCGCCCGCGCCCCGATCAGCTCCATCATGCTGCGCGAGGCGCCACACACGACCGAGCCCAGCAGAAACAGGCCGATCGAGACAAAAAACGCCGGGCGCCGGCCAAACTGGTCGGACAGCTTGCCATAGAGCGGCGTGCTCGCGGTGGAGGCCACCGCGAAACCCGTCACCACCCAGGAGAGATGGGCAAGCCCGCCCAGATCGCTCACGATGCGAGGTAATGCGGGCCCCACTATATTGCCGTCGAGCGAGGCGAGCGTCAGCGCCACCATGATCCCCGCGATCGCCCGACGCACGGTACGCGCATCGGGGAGCACATCCGGCGAGGCAGGCGCGGCCCGGGCCGCCGCACCGCCCGCATCGCCATCCTCAGGCTGAAAGCCGATCTCTTCCCGCGCGGCGTCCAGGCTCATGCAACCCCGTATTTCTTGAACCAGGCCAACATATCCTGCCACCCGGCCTGCGCTGCCTGGGCGTTGTAAGTGGCGCGATAATCGGCATGGAACCCATGCCCCGCGCCCGGAAACACGATAATCTGCACCGTGTGGCCGTTATCCTTGGCGATCTGCGCCGCCGCATGCACATCGGCCTGCTTGATGCTCGGGTCGCTGCCGCCGTACAGGCCCAGGAGAGGGCATTTCAGCGCGCTCGCTTCCTCCATCGGCGTGTGCGGCTGGATGTCCGAAACCGGACCGGCCACCGGCCCATACCAGGCCACCGCCGCCTTCAACCTCGGATTATGCTCGGCATACAGCCAGGCATCGCGGCCACCACGGCAGAACCCGGTTACCGCCAGCCTGCGCGGATCGCCGCCATTCTCGGCAGCCCAGGCCACGGTACTGTCGAGATCGGCGAGCATCGTCGAATCCGGCGCCTTCAAGATGATGTTTTGGATGATCTCCTGCGGATCAGCATATTTCGAGGGATCGCCAATCCGCGCATACAGTTCCGGTGCCACCGCCAGGTAGCCGAGCTTCGCCAACCGCCGGCATACATCCTTGATATACTCATGGACGCCAAAAATCTCCTCGATCACGAGCACCGTCGGAAACGGCCCCCGCCCCTCCGGCTTCGCGAAATAGGCCGGCAAGTTGCCATCCCCTACCGGCACCTTCGCCTCGCCAGCCAGCAGCCCATCGGCATCCGTATGGATCGGCTCGGCGGCCGCCCGCGCGACCGCGTTGGTGAAGCCCGTCATCAACGTGCTCATCACGAACACGCGCCTGCTTACAGTCATGCTTTCACCTCCAAGAGTAGGCCGGGGGGCGCTGCCCCCTGGACCCGCGCCAGGGCGAGCCGCCCTGGACCTGCAATTTTGAAGGCAATGCGGAGACGGGCGTACACGTCGCTGAACGCAACATCCTTAAGCCCCCGCCCTCCGCCTTGCCTTCCAGAAATGAGGGCCTGGGGCCTCAGGCCCCAGCGGGGTCTAGGGACAGAGCCCCTGGCCTTACTTCGACATGGCCGCTTGCAGGTTCTCATCGATCCGCGCCAGGAAATTTTGCGTGTTCATCCAGGGCTGATCCAGCCCGATCAGGATGGCGAGGTCTTTCGTCATGGCGCCAGATTCCACCGTTTGCACGCAGATACGTTCCAGCGTTTCGGCGAAGGCTGTGACATCCGGCGTATTATCGAAGCGCCCGCGATAGATGAGGCCGCGGGTCCAGGCGAAGATCGAGGCGATCGGGTTGGTGCTGGTTTCGCGCCCACGCTGGTGTTCGCGGAAATGGCGCGTGACGGTGCCGTGCGCCGCCTCGCTCTCCACTGTTTTGCCATCCGGGCTCATTAGCACGCTCGTCATCAGCCCGAGGGACCCAAAACCTTGGGCGACGATATCGCTTTGCACATCGCCATCGTAATTCTTGCAGGCCCAAAGATAGCCGCCCGACCATTTGAGCGCACTCGCCACCATGTCGTCGATCAGCCGGTGTTCGTAGGTAAGGCCTTTTGCTTCGAATTTGACGCGGAATTCGGTATCGAAGATCTCCTGGAACACATCCTTGAACATACCGTCATAGGCTTTCAGGATGGTGTTTTTGGTGGAGAGATATACCGGGTATTCCCGCAGCAGGCCGTAATTGAAGCTCGCGCGGGCAAACCCTTCGATACTGGCGCGGGTGTTGTGGATGGCCAGGGCGACGCCGGGGCCTTTGAAATCGTGCACCTCAAAACGCAGGTCCTCGCCGCCATTCGCCGGTTCGTAAATCAGCGTGACTTTCCCTGGGCCGGGTATTTTGGTCTCGGCGGCACGGTAAATGTCGCCATAGGCGTGGCGGCCAATGACGATCGGCCGGGTCCAATGGGGCACAAGGCGCGGTACGTTGCTGCAGATGATGGGCTCGCGAAAAATGGTGCCGTCGAGGATGTTGCGGATGGTGCCGTTCGGGCTGCGGTACATCCGTTTAAGGCTGAATTCGCGTACCCGCGCCTCGTCGGGCGTGATGGTCGCGCATTTCACGCCGACGCCATATTGCTTAATGGCGAGTGCTGCATCCACCGTCACTTGGTCGTCGGTCTGGTCGCGGTATTCGATGCCGAGATCGTAATATTTCAGGTCGATATCCAGGTAGGGCAGGATCAGCTTATCCTTGATGAACCCCCAGATGATGCGGGTCATCTCGTCGCCGTCGAGTTCTACGACCGGCGTCTTCACCTTGATCCTGGCCATACTCGACTCACTCCGCACCCTACCCCGGGGGGGCATTGTTGCGCCGCCGCACGGCGCCGGGCAAGGCGGGGCGGCGGGACCCAGCCACGCCCCTGCCAACGCAGCCCGGCAAAACCTGCCGGCCCGGGCAATGACTGCCGCCCCGGCGCCAGGCCGGTATCCAGGCTAAAAAATTGATTTCACTTGCTAAATGCCAGCCCTTTTCCCGGTACACAGGTTGCAGTGTCACCACTGCCGGACGAGCCCCCCGGCCCTATGGAGAGCACCATGCAGGCTGAACACACCGCCGCCAACCAGAACGGCACTTCCACGCCTAGCTGCCTGACATATGGCGACCGCGCGCTACTGCGTGCCGTGACCGGCTGGCACCTGCCCGGCGAGGCGTTGGTCGCCACCGCGGCGGATGCGAGTGGACGCCCTGTACTGATCCCTGTGCTCGCCTGGGTTCTCGCGGATGCCCGAAGAAGCGGCGCGCTGATTGGCCCGATCACGCCAGGCGCCTTCGCAGCCGCCTGCGGCGCCGTCAACCGGTCGCATAGCGCGAGCCTTCACCTGAGCCGCGCGCAAACCGGCGCCGGCTTCCGCCATCTCGCGATCAACCTGCTCGGGTTCAGCGCTGATAAGGCAAAGGCAGCAGCAGGCTGACGGGCACGCGCACCAGTCCGCCGGCGCCCGGCACGATCACCGAGGCGCCGGGGTCGAAATCGGTGAGGAGCTCGCGGCAGGCGCCGCAGGGCGGCACGACGGTGATAAGCTGCGGCGATTCATGTTCTTTCGGGTGCCGCACCGCGACAGCACAGTCGATGGTGCCGTCGCCCTCCAGGATCAGCCGGCCGACCGCAATCGCCTCGGCACAAATCTGCATGCGCCCGACGGTGGCCCCCAGATGCAGCCCGGTCCAGATCCGCCCATCGCGGCTGCGCATCGCCGCCGCCACCATGTGCCAGAACGGCTTGTAGTGCCGCGCAATGACGGCACGCGCAGCTTCAACCAGGGCAACATCGTCATTCGAAAGCGTGGCGGTCGCATAAGCATCCATCGCCGCCCAACATAACCCTTGAGTAGACGCAGTCCACCATCTCTCTCATCCGCGCCAAGCGTGGACAAGATCACCCCTATCTCAATCCGCCGCTTCCGCCTCTACGCCATCCTCATCAGTCGGGCCTACCAGCATCTTGTCGGCAACCGCGCCGGACTGCTCGCGGATGCGCTTTTCGATCGTCTCGGCAACATCCTTGTGGTCGCGCAAAAACTGTTTGGCGTTTTCGCGCCCCTGGCCGATCCGCTGGCTATCGAAACTGAACCAGGAGCCCGACTTCTCCACGATCCCGGCCTTCACGCCGAGATCCACCAGCTCGCCGACCTTGCTGATGCCCTCGCCGAACATGATGTCGAATTCTACCTCGCGGAACGGCGGCGCCAGCTTGTTCTTGTTCACCTTCACCCGGGTTGAATTGCCGATCACGTTGTCGCGGTCCTTGATCGAGCCGGTGCGGCGTATCTCCATACGGATCGACGCATAGAATTTGAGGGCATTGCCGCCGGTGGTCGTTTCCGGATTGCCGAACATCACGCCAATTTTCAGCCGGATCTGGTTCAAGAAAATCAGCATCGTGTTGCTCTTGCTCACTGATCCGGTGAGCTTGCGCAGCGCCTGGCTCATCAGCCGCGCATGCAGGCCGACATGGCTGTCGCCCATCTCGCCTTCCAACTCGGCGCGCGGCACCAGGGCGGCGACACTGTCGATCACCAGCACATCCACTGCGCCCGAGCGCACCAGCGTGTCGCAAATCTCGAGCGCCTGCTCGCCGGCATCCGGCTGGCTGATCAGGAGATTGTCAATATCTACCCCGAGCTTGCGCGCATAGGTCGGGTCGAGCGCATGTTCCGCATCGATGAAGGCGCAGGTGCCGCCGCGCTTCTGGGCTTCGGCGATCGCGTGCAAAGCGAGCGTGGTCTTACCCGAGCTTTCCGGCCCATACACCTCAATAATCCTGCCGCGTGGCAGCCCGCCGACACCGAGGGCGATATCCAGCCCGAGCGAGCCCGACGGGATCACCTCGATCTGCTCATGGATCGCATGCGCGCCCATGCGCATGATGGAGCCCTTGCCGAAAGCCCGTTCGATCTGCGTGACAGCCGCGTCTAGTGCCTTGCTCTTGTCCGCCACGTGATGCCTCCTGAAAAATACTGAAACAAATCAATCAACCCGGCCACGACTCGCGGCGAATCGTTTCGCTTTCAGCGTATACTTGGACTCTGTCACAGCAGCAAACATAGCTGCAACCCCGGATAAGTCTGGTAGTGAGCTGATCCATTAACAGCCCGTTCCCGATTTGTTCAATAGTTAATTAGGGAAGTTAACACTGTGCGGTAGAACGCGAACAAATTAGGGTCGCTCGCTGATTAGTCACACCGCCGAGTCCACGCTAGGCCGCATTTCGCCCCCAAGCCCACCCAACCAAGGCACCAGCAACTGAGCCGCCCGGATCAGCTCGTTCATCGCAAAAGGCTTGGCCAGAAAACAGATATCCGCCGCCTGCAGGGATTGCCGCAACGCGGCGTCGGCATAGCCCGACATCAGGATCGCCGGCAGGTTTGGCCACTGAACGCGCAACTGCCGCACCAAGGCCAGCCCATCCATGCCTGGCATCACCACGTCGGACACCACGCAAGCGAGCTCCGCGCGGGGCATCGCCTGCGTGATTGTCTCCAGCGCCTCCTCGGCCGACTGTGCAGCGACCACCTGCCAGCCCTCCCGGGCCAGCGCCCGCTCGGCCAGCCTTCTGACCGGCGCCTCGTCCTCCACGAGCAGCAAAATCCGGCCACAAGGCGGTAAGGGCGCGCGGCCGCATGGCGGCATGGAGGGCTGGATCGGCTGAAATACGGCAGCGGCTTCGCCCTCTTGCCAGGGGGCGGCCGCCTCGTGGCGGGGCAACAGGATACGGAACGCGGTGCCGGAGCCGATAGCGCTTTCCACGTTCATGTAGCCGCCCGATTGCCGCACGATCCCATGCACGGTCGACAGCCCTAGCCCGGTGCCCCCGCGCTCCCGCCTTGTGGTGAAGAATGGTTCGAAAATGCGCGGCAGAATGTCGGGTGGAATGCCGTCGCCCGTATCGGCGACCGTGAGGCAGGCATAACGCCCCGGCGGCACGATCTCGCCGCCGAATTTCTCCGGCCGCAAGATCAGGTGCGGTGTGCTCGAAATCGTCAGGCGGCCACCCTGCGGCATCGCATGCCCGGCATTCACCGCGAGATTAACGAGAACTTGGTCCAGCTGGGTCGGATCGATGCACACCAGGCGGTCCGGCTCCTCAAGCTCCAGCGACATGGTCACCCCAGCGCCGATCAGCCGTTCCAGCAAAAGAGCCGCGTTGCGTATCGCCCCGTTGAGAGAAATCACCCGCGGCTGCAGAGTTTGTCGCCGGCTGAACGCCAGCAACTGCCGCACCAGCGCCGCCCCGCGCTCGGCACTCGCCCGGATCTGTGCAATATCCTCCCGATCGGCGTCCGAACCCGACCGCGCCCGCAAATCATCCGCGGTGCCGATGATCGCGGTTAGCAAATTATTGAAGTCGTGCGCGATGCCGCCGGCCAGTTCGCCCACCGCCTGCAACCGCTGCGCCTGGGCCATCTGGTCCTTGGTCGCGAGCGCGCTTGAATGGTCCTCCACGCGCAGCAGCGCGCCGTGGCGCGGGCCAGGCAGCAGAGCAAGGCGCACAGCCTTGCGCATCGCACCTGGCTCGCCCCTCTGGTCAATCGTGACCGACAGGCTCAGCTTCCGGCCTGCACACAGCGCCGCCGCAAGAGCGGCCGCCGGCGGCTCCGGCAACCCTGCCCAGGCCACCTGCCCTGGCGCCGTGTTCAGCAGCGCCCGGGCTGCTGCATTGGCGCGCAGCACTACGCCCCGCGAATCGAGCAGCGCGACGCCCGCCTCCGCATCCCGGAAAATTGCATCGGCGATTTCGCCAGTTTGCCGGTGCCGCTTGCGGGTGGGAAAAAAATTCACCGCCTGCCGGCCTTCGCGCGCATCTTCCACACATAGGCGATGATCTCGGCCACGGCCCTGAAATACTCCGGCGGGATTTCCGTATCGATATCGACACGAAACAATGCGCGCGCCAGCGGCGGATTGGCAATGACCGGCACGCGATTCTCACGCGCGATCTCCCGAATCCGGTCCGCCACCTCGTCGGCGCCCTTGGCGACGAGCCTGGGCGCGCCTTTCGTCCCCCGTTCATAGGCCAGCGCCACAGCGAAATGTGTCGGGTTGGTGATCACCACCGCCGCCTTCGGCACCGCCTTCATCATCCGCCGGCGCGACCGCGTGCGCGCCAGCTGCCGCAGCCGCTGTTTAACCTGAGGGTTGCCCTCGGTTTCCTTGTGCTCGTCCCGCTGCTCCTGCCGGCTCATCCGCAGTTTCCGCGCGAGACTCGTCCGCTCCCAAAACACATCCGCCAAAGCGATCACCGCCTGCGCGCCTAGCAGCAGCAGCGCCAGGTGGCGGATTTCGTGCAGCATCGCGCGGTGGAGGGTTTGCGGCGTGCGCATTATCGCCGCGGGCAGGCCGGGCAGTATGCCGCCGATCCCGCGCCAGAGGCAGGCCCCTAGGATCAGCAGTTTCACCACCGATTTCAGAAGCTGAACCAGCGTATGTGTGCCAACCAGCCGTTTGATGCCGGAGAGCGGGCTGAGCCGCGCGAGATCCGGCTGCACCGCGCTGCCATGCAGGAGAAGGCCCGTCTGGAGCAGCGTCGCGGCTGCATACCCCGCGGCCGCGGCCGCGGCGACCGGCGCCACCGCCGCCAGCACCGCATACCCGGAAGCAGCCCAAATGCCGGTGCCACTCGGCTCGGTGGCCTGAAGCGAAGCCGCCAGCCAGTGGGCCACCCCACGCTCATCGAACTGCGCCGAGGCCGCGAGCCCCCCCGTAAGCAGGCTCGCCAGCATCGACAGTTCGCGAGACACCGCGACCTGCCCCTCCTCACGCGCCTTCTCGAGCCGACGCGTGGTCGCTGCCTCGGTCTTGTCTTCGTCAGCCATCGGCCCGGGCCGGAACTCGGGTCGAGGTTATGGCAGGGCCGAAAAGGCCTCTTGAACGGTGGCGGACCAGGCATTCACCAGTGCGCCGCCCAGCAGGCAGAGGAGTAGCAGCCCGCCCAGAAGCTGCGCGGGCATGGCGGCGAAATACACCTGGATCTGCGGCACCAGGCGCGAGATCAGCCCTAGCCCGGTCTGCCAGAGGATCGAAATCAGTAGGAATGGCGCGGCCAGGCGCAGCGAGAGGCCAAAACTTTCGGCTACGCAGCGCACCGCGCTCTCGGCCAGGTCGCTGGCTTGCACCATGCCGCCTGCGGGAAACACGCGGTAGCTGCCGGCCAGCGCGGTTAGTGGCAGGGCATACAGCCCGCTCGACAGGATCACCACGGGTGCGGCCAGGTTGAACAGCCGCCCCAGCACCGATGATTGCGCGCCCAGCAGCGGATCTTGTTGCAATACGCTGGAATGTCCGGTCGCGAGCGAGATGATCTGCCCGCCGCCGGCCAGGGCGAGTGCCATCACCCGTGCAAGCCAGCCCAGCACGCCGCCCGCCAGCAGCTCGCCCGCGATCATCCCGGCAAGCCTCAGAAAGCCTTGCGGCATGGCGGGCAGTGCGGGAGCGACGACGGGTGCCAGCAGAACCGCCAGCGTAAACGCGATGCCGGCCCGCACCACCGCCGGCGGATCGCTTTCGCCGAAGGCCGGCAGCAGCATCACTGCCGCCGCGCACCGGCACAGCACCAGCATGAAGGCAAAGGCGAGGCCCATCAGGCTTTCCGACACCGGCCGCCCACCTGCTCATCTGCCCATTATGGCCCGGCTACTGCCCGCCGATGGCTACCAACGCGTCCATGATCGAATGCATATAATCGGTCATGGTCCGCCCAAGGAACGGCCCGGCAACCCAGGCAGAGGCGCCGCTGGCCACCAGTTTCGGCAGGAAGGCCATGGTGGAATCGTTGACCTGCGTCACGGCCTGCAACACCGCGACCACCAGCCCGGCGCCGAGGGGTGCAAGCAGCAGCGCCGCGCACATCTTGAGAGTGGTCAACATGCCACTGTGCAAAACCGTGGCGACGTCGAAATCCTGCATGGGCGTGTCTCCAAAGACCGGGGAAGTTTGCGATCTTCCGGCGATGATCGTGCGCATCGCGCCGCGCCATTCTCAAATCGACATCTTGATGATGTCTTGATAGGCCTGCAACACACGGTCCCGCACCGCGACCGTGGTTTGCAGCGCCAATTCGGCGCGCGACACTGCGGTGACCACCTGAGTGAGATCACCGCTACCATTGATCGCGGCAGTCGCCTGCGCCTCCGCCTGCTCACCGCTGCCTTCCGCCGATTTCAGCGAATTGCTTAGCAGACTTCCGAAATCCGTCCCGCCTGACGCGCCGGATGGCGCCTGCGAAAATCCGCTATCGGTGCTCTGATAGGCCGAGAGCGCCTGCGCCGCGCGCAAGGCGGGGATGACGCTCATTTCAGCAGATCGATCACACGTGTGAGCATGGAGCGCGAGGCCTGCATCACATTCAGGTTGGCGCTGTAGCTACGCTCGGCCTCGCGCATATCCATCATTTCCACAAAGCTGTTCACGTTCGGCTGATTTACATAACCCTGCGGATTAGCCGCCGGATTCGACGGATCGTATTTTTGTGGAAACGCACTACGGTCTGGCACCACGGCCTTTACCTTAACGGTTTCCAAGCCGCTGCTGCGGTCAAGCACGTTTTCAAAGAGGGTTGTCTTGCGACGATATGGCGTGGCGCCAGGGAACGACCCCGTACTGTCCTGGTTCGCCAAATTCTCAGCGATCACGCGAAGCCTTTCGGTTTGCGCGTTCATGCCGGCGGCCGATATCGTCAATGCCTGCGCCAGATCCATGGTGGCGCTCAGCCGCTCTTACCGAGGGCCGTCATGAACATGCCCATGTAGCTTTTCCAGAGATTGCCGACGAGCTGCTGCTGCGTGTCGTCCTGCGACACTTTTGTCATTTCCGCCTCAAGCGAGACCGCATTCCCGTCCGGCGCTGCCTCGCTGACGACCTGGACCGATCCGGGTAAGTTCTGAGTAAGACCTACAAGATGCAGCGGCGAGGTGCGCACCGGCGCAATCTCGAGTTGCTGAAGCATGTTCGAAAACGGCGCTACATCACGCGGCTTGTAGTCCGGCGTATCGGCATTCGCGATATTCTGCGCCAGCTGCTTCTGCCGCACGTCGATCCAGGAAAGTTTCCTTTCCGCCGCCGCAAATATCCCGATACCACTGCCATCCGTCCCCGCCCCTGCCGATATCGTCATGCCGGAATGCCCCCCTCATTTGCAACCGCGATGATGGCGAGGGAAACTTCCCAAACAATGAACGTCACCGCGCTGACGAATTGCTAACCACGCTGCGCGATACTTCGCCGATGCCCACACCAATGCGACTGCTTGAAGCCACCAAGCCGGCCTATCTGCCCGAACAACGTGTCGCGGACCTCGCCGCGCGCCTGCTCCGCACGCTAGGCGTCGCCCGCGCCCTCGCCGAAAGTGGCCGCCAGCTCGATCTTCGCGGCATCGAGGATGGCGTCGGCCAGCTCTGCGCTCAAACGCTCGACCTGCCAGCCATGCAAGCACATGGCATGGCCTTACGGCTGCGCGAAATCCTCATCCAGGTCGACGCCCTAACCGAGATCTTTTCACGCCATAGGCGTTCGTCCACGCCGTCCGGCCAGGGTCGTTGATCAGGCGGCGGCACGGTGCAAGCCCCGTCCGCAGGTCCAGAAATCCCGCAAATCCTGGTGGCGGCCGCTGCCCTCGCCACAGTCCTGCTGCTGATCTGGGGACTCTCCTGGCTGGCCCGGCGCACCCCCGCCTTATTTGCCGCACAACAGGCGAACGACGCCGGGCCCCTTCTGCGCGGCACGCTGCGTCTCGATACGCGCCGCTGCCTTCACCTGGTGGAGGCACATGGACGCCATGCCCTGATCCTCACCGGTGGGGTGACGGACGTGATCGCGCTGCTACCGCCGCCCGCCGCCTGAGCTTGTTCGCGCTTCTGCTGTTCCTGCCGGCGCCTGCCATCGCCCAATCCGTCAATATCGATCTCGGCCATGCCGGCGATGTCGGCGCCACCGCCCGGCTCGTGCAGATCACCGCCCTCTTCACCGTGCTGGCGCTGGCACCAAGCCTGCTCGTGATGGTCACCGCCTTCACGCGCATCGTCATCGTGCTCTCGCTGCTGCGCGGTGCCCTCGGCGCCCAGGGCACACCGCCCAACATGGTGCTGATCGGGCTTGCCCTCTTCCTCACCCTCTTCGTCATGCAGCCCACCTTCGAAGCCGCCTGGCTGCACGGCATCCAGCCAATGACCGAGGGCAAGATCGAACAGACCGACGGGCTGGTGCGTGCCGCCGAGCCTTTTCGCCACTTTATGGCCGCCAATCTGCGCCCACCCGACCTCGCCCTGTTCGAGCAGATCGCCCGCCTGCCTGCCTCGCCCGACCCCGACCATGCCGCCTGGCGCGCGATTATCCCGGCCTTCATGATCGGCGAGCTCCGCCGTGCCTTCGAAATGGGCTTCCTGCTCTATCTGCCCTTCACCATCATCGACCTCGTGGTCTCCAGCGTGCTGATGTCGTTCGGCATGATGATGCTGCCGCCGAGCGGCGTATCCCTGCCGTTCAAACTGATCTTCTTCGTGATGGTGGATGGGTGGCGGTTGGTGGCCGGTAGCCTGACGCAGAGTTTTGCCGGGCAGTAAAGACGTAGTTCTTTTCTAAAGAACAGAACCAAAAGACGTTTATTCCTCCGCCGGTTCTACGTTAGCGGCCATGTCGGTATCTGGCCGCAGGCAGAGACGTAAAAGTTTTTTGCTTCTTTTTTCCAAGAAAGAAGTTCTTACTTTTTCATTTATGCGGTCGAGAAGACTCGAACTTCCACGAGGTTGCCCCCACAAGCACCTCAAGCTTGCGCGTCTACCATTCCGCCACGACCGCACGGTAGGCGGCGGCGTATAGCCGATGATCCACCCGGTATCAACAGCGCCCGAATGGGTTCTGGAACCCGGCCTCGTGCCATATCCCGAGGCGGTCGCCGCGATGCAGGCGCGCATCGCAGCCATCCGCGCCGGCACCGCGCCCGAGCGCATCTGGTTGCTGCAACACCCGCCGCTGTACACCGCCGGCACCTCCGCCAAGCCGGCCGACCTCACCAACGAGCAAAAACTCGCAACGTATCAAGCCGGCCGCGGCGGCCAATGGACGTATCACGGCCCCGGCCAGCTTGTGGCCTATGTAATGCTGGATCTCACCCGCTCGCACGGCAGCATGCCGCCCCGCGATACCCACGCCTACGTGGCTGCGCTCGAGGGATGGCTGATCCGTACGCTGGGCGGCTTCGGTGTGCAGGGGGAGCGAAGATGTGGCCGCGTCGGCGTCTGGGTAGCCGACCCAGCCACCGGCGGCGAGTCGAAGATTGCTGCGGTCGGCGTGCGCATCACACGCTGGGTTACCTGGCACGGCATATCGTTGAACGTGCACCCGGATCTTAGCCATTTCACGGGGATCGTTCCCTGCGGCATCACGGATCACGGTGTCACCAGCCTGCGCGCGCTCGGCGTCGATGCCGATATCGCAATGAGCGCCGCCGCTTTGCGCGAATGCTGGGGCGAGGATCTGCCTCAATGACTTGGCAGATGAATGAGTCCCTCTGCAAACAGCGTGGCGGTGCCGCGCATCTTCACGCGGTCGCCGACATGCGCGCAGGTCAGTGTGCCGCCGCGGGCGCTGGCCTGGCGGCATTTGATAGTTGATCGGCCGAGGCGGCTTGACCAGTAGGGGACGACCTGGGTGTGCAACGCGCCGGTGACCGGATCTTCGTCAATGCCATAGGCGGGCGCAAAATAGCGGCTGGTGATGTCGGCCCCCTGCCCGCCCGCTGCGGTCACGATGATGGCGCCACCCGGCAATTTAGCGATCGCCGCGATGTCCGGGGTGAGTGTGGCGACGGTTGCCGGGGAGTCGAGCACAGCGATCAGGTCGGCGGATTGCAGCGTGAGGATGGGCGCGGCGCCGATTGCGGCGGCGACGCTTTCCGCTGCCGGAATTTCGTGGTGGGCGCGGGCAGGGAAATCGAGTTCGATTTCGCCGTCGATCACCGTGGCGACGAGCAGGCCGGAGCGGGTGCGGTAGCGAAACGGCCCTGCATGGCCGAGTTTTGCAAGAATGAAACTGGTGGCGAGTGTTGCGTGGCCGCAGAGATCGACTTCGACGGTGGGCGTGAACCAGCGCAAATGGAAACCGCCATTCTCGGGGACGGCAAAAGCGGTTTCGGAAAGATTTTGCTCGGCGGCGATCTGCTGCATCAGCCGGTCCGGCAAGGGAAATTCGGGCAGACACACGGCCGCCGGGTTGCCGGTGAAGAGCGTGTCGGTGAAGGCGTCGACCACCCAGAAACGAAGCTGTGTCATTGCGAGGAGTGCCAATCTGCTGCGTGATTCAGCGGGCCGTTGCCGGCGCCGAAGCCGGGGGCCTGGGCTATTGCGGCCTGCACATAAACATGGGCGCGGGCGACGGCAGGATGGAGCGCCATGCCCTGCGCGAGGCCGGTGGCGATGGCACTTGCGAGCGTACAACCGGTGCCGTGGGTGTGGCGGGTGGCGCGTCGCGGCGCACGAAAAACCTTGGTGCCGTCGGGGGTTGCCAGCACGTCGGTGAGTTCATGGCCATCCATGTGGCCACCCTTCAGGAGCACCGCGCGCAGACCGGTGCGCAGCAGGGTATCGGCGGCGCGGAACTGGTCATCCAGCGTTCGTATCTGCAGGCCGCATAGCACTTCGGCTTCAGGCACATTCGGCGTGACCAGGCTGGCGAGCGGCATCAGGGCCGCTTTCAGGCTGGCCACCGCGCTGTGTTCCAGCAGGGTATGGCCGCCCTTGGCGACCATCACCGGATCGAGCACAAAGGGGATGTTCGGGTGGCGGCTGACGATGTCGGCGACCGCTTCGACAGTGACCGAGTCCGCGAGCATGCCGGATTTGAGTGCATCGGCGCCAATATCGGCGAGCACGCGGTTCATCTGCAACTGGATGAAATCGGGCGGCACAGGCAGAACGCCGTGCACGCCTAGCGTATCTTGCGCGGTGATAGCGGTAACCGCCGTCGTTGCGAAGCCACCCAGCGCCATCACCGCTTTGATGTCGGCCTGGATACCCGCGCCACCGCCGGAATCGGATCCCGCGATGACCAGCACCCGGCCCTTGAGGGCCTTTGTCAATCGGCTGCGGCCGGCAGGATGGCGGCCGATTCGATCACCGCGCAGAGTTCATCGACGAGTGATGCAACCAGGGCTTCGTCCTCCGCCTCGGCCATCACGCGGATCAACCGTTCGGTGCCGCTTTTGCGCAGGAGCAGCCGGCCAGTTTGGCCGAGCCGCGCCTCGGCATTGCGGACCGCTTCCTTCACGCGCGGATCGGCCAGGGGTTGGCCGCCGGCATAGCGCACATTCTTGAGAAGTTGCGGCAGGGGATCGAAGCGGCGGCAGACCTCGCTGGCGGGGCGGCCCTCCGTCATGATCGTCGCCAGCACCTGCAGGGAGGCGACCAGGCCATCGCCGGTGGTGGCGAAATCGGAGAGCACCATGTGGCCGGATTGCTCACCCCCCACATTCATGCCGGTTTCGCGCATGTGCTCCACCACGTAGCGGTCGCCAACCTGGGTGCGGTCGAGTTTCAGGCCCTGCCCTTGCAGGAAGCGTTCGAGGCCGAGATTGGACATCACGGTGGCCACCACTCCACCGCCGCGCAGGCGACCATCTGCGGCCCAGGATTGCGCGATGAGGGCGAGCACCTGGTCGCCATCGATCAGCTTGCCGTGCTGGTCGGCGAGGATCACACGATCGGCGTCGCCATCCAGCGCAATGCCGAAATCCGCACCTTGAGACAGCACTTCGCTGCACAGGCGCTCGGGGTTGGTGCTGCCGCAGGCCTTATTGATGTTGAAACCGTCCGGGGCGACGCCCACGCGAATGACATCGGCGCCGAGTTCGGCGAGCACGGTGGGGGCCACGCGGTAAGCGGCGCCATGCGCGCAGTCGATCACGATGCGAAGCCCATCGAGCGTGAGGCCACGCGGGAAACTGGCTTTGGCACTCTCGATGTAGCGGCCGGCGGCATCCTCCAGGCGGCGGGCGCGGCCGAGCTTGGTGGGGGCGGCGAGGCGGGCGGAGAGATCGGTTTGCATCAGTCGCTCGATCTCGAGCTCGGTTTCGTCGGAAAGCTTGAAGCCGTCGGGGCCGAACAGTTTTATGCCGTTATCCTCGAAGGCGTTGTGGCTTGCCGAAATCATCACGCCGAGATCGGCGCGCATGGAGCGGGTGAGCATGGCGATGGCTGGCGTGGGCATGGGCCCGACCAGCATCACATCCATGCCCGCGCTGGTGAAGCCGGCGACGAGCGCCGGCTCCAGCATATAACCCGAGAGGCGCGTATCCTTGCCGATGATCACCTTGTGACGGTGGTTACCGCGAACAAATTGCAGGCCAGCAGCGAGACCCACCCGCAAGGCGGTTTCCGGGCTCATTTTCTCGGTGTTTGCGCGGCCGCGTATGCCGTCGGTACCGAAGTATTTGCGGGTCATGTGCGGCTCATCCCGGGAGAAATCATATTAACTCAAGGGATTATAGTGTAAGAGTGTTCTTTTCTGAAGAGAAGAACCAAAAGACTTTTGTTCGCTCATCAACGCACAGATACGGGCGATGGCCGGCTTTGCGGGAAGCGGCGCAAGGGTAAGGTCGTTTGGTTTCCGCCGGGCGGGCTTCCCGCGTTTTCTTCAGAAAAGACCATCTTGCCTTGCCTGGCTAAGTTTTTGCCAAACGCTGAGCGCCTGCCTGGTTTCGGCGACATCGTGGACTCGTAGGATCGCGGCACCCTGGGAGACGGCGAACAAGGCCGCGGCAATCGAACCGGGAGCGCGGCGCGCCGCTTCGGGCTCTCCGCCGGCAGCGCCGACAAACGCCTTGCGTGAGGCGCCGACAAGCAAGGGCGGACCAAGCGCCTGCAGCTCGGGAAGTCGTCGAAGGAGCTCCAGGCTTTGCGCCGCGGTCTTGGCGAAGCCGAGGCCGGGATCGAGCACGATTCGCCCGCGCGCGATGCCGGCTTCCTCCGCATCGGCTACGGCTTGGGCGAGTTCCGTCATCACCTCGGCGGCGACATCGGCATAGGTGGCGTGCTGCATCATGGTCTGCGGAGTGCCGCGCATGTGCATCAGGATCACCTGACAGGTACTGCGCGCCAGCACCGGTGCGGCGCGGGGATCGTGGCGCAGACCAGAAACGTCGTTGATGATGGTAGCGCCCCCATCGATTGAAGCTGCCATGGTGCTGGCGTTGCGGGTATCGACGGAGACGCGCAGGCCGGCGCGGGCCAGGGCAGAAACCACCGGCAGCACACGCCGCTGTTCCTCCTCCGGTGGCACGGGGATGGCGCCCGGGCGGGTGCTTTCGCCGCCGACATCGATGATGTCGGCCCCCTCATCAGCCATGGCAAGGCCGGCTGCGACCGGATCGGTGTGGCGCCCGCCATCGGAGAAACTGTCAGGGGTGACATTCAGGATCGCCATGAGCAGCGGCCATGACGATCCAGCCTGCGCGGGCACGCGCAAAAACGTCCGGCTTCAGCCCGGTTGCGGGGCGGGATCGAGGCCAGGCGGCATGGCGCTCGGCTTGCTGCTGGTTGTGGGCACGCTGGCGCGGCGCTGTTCCGGGGCGGGTTCGTCGACCACGCGACGGATCACCGGCTCACCGCGCAGCACCTGGCGGATTTCCTCGCCGGACAGCGTTTCGTGCTCCAGTAGACCGCGCGCCAGGCGGTGCAGCTCGTCGAGATGTTCGGTCAGCACCGACTTCGCCTTGCCGTAGGCCGTGTCGATGATCGACTTGATCTCGCGGTCGATCGCCTGGGCGGTGTGCTCGGACACGCTCTTGTTCTGCTGTACGGAGTGGCCGAGGAACAGTTCCTGGCTGTTGTCGCCATAGGCGATCATGCCAAGCGATTCGCTCATGCCCCATTCGGTGACCATGCGGCGCGCCTGGTCGGTGGCCATCTTGATATCGCCAGATGCGCCGTTGCTGACCTTTTCTGGGCCAAAAATGATCTCTTCGGCGGCGCGGCCACCCATCGCCATGGCGAGCTGAGCGACCAGCTTGGCCTTGCTGGTGGAATAGCGGTCGCCTTCCGGCAGGCTCATCACCATGCCGAGGGCGCGGCCGCGGGGGATGATGGTCGCCTTGTGAATGGGATCGCATTCCGGCTCGTAGATCGAGCAGATGGCATGACCCGATTCATGGAAAGCGGTCATTTCCTTCTCGGCGTCGCTCATCACCAGGGAGCGGCGCTCGGCGCCCATCATCACCTTGTCCTTGGCGAATTCGAACTCGGCCATGGCGACAACACGCTTGGAGAGACGCGCGGCCAGAAGGGCCGCCTCGTTCACCAGGTTCGCCAGATCGGCGCCGGAGAAACCAGGCGTGCCGCGGGCGATGGTTTTCGGGTCGACGTCGCTCGCCAGCGGCACTTTCCGCATGTGCACGCGGAGTATCTTTTCGCGCCCGAGCACGTCGGGGTTCGGCACCACCACCTGACGGTCGAAGCGGCCGGGGCGCAGCAGAGCGGGATCAAGCACGTCCGGCCGGTTGGTGGCGGCAATCAGGATGACGCCCTCATTGCTTTCAAAACCGTCCATCTCGACGAGCATCTGGTTGAGCGTCTGCTCACGCTCGTCGTTGCCGCCGCCCAAGCCCGCGCCGCGATGGCGGCCGACCGCGTCGATCTCGTCGATGAAGATGATACATGGGGCGTTCTTTTTGCCCTGCTCGAACATGTCGCGCACGCGGCTCGCGCCGACGCCCACGAACATTTCCACGAAATCCGAGCCGGAGATGGTGAAGAAGGGCACGTTGGCTTCGCCGGCGATCGCGCGAGCCAGCAGTGTCTTACCGGTGCCGGGGGGGCCGACCAGCAGCACGCCCTTGGGGATCTTGCCGCCAAGGCGCTGGAATTTCTGCGGGTCTTTCAGGAATTCGACGATTTCCTGCAACTCGGTTTTTGCCTCGTCGATTCCGGCGACATCCTCGAAGGTAATGCGACCCTGCTTTTCGGTGAGCATGCGGGCGCGGCTCTTACCGAAACCCATGGCGCGGCCGCCGCCCGACTGCATCTGACGCATGAAGAACACCCAGACGCCGATCAGAAGCAGCATCGGGAACCAGCCGAGCAGCTGACGCAGCAGCGGGCTCATGCCATCGTCATCGGGCTTGGCGACGACGCGCACGCCCTTATCGGTGAGGCGCTGGAAGAGATTGGGGTCTTCGGGCGCATAGGTTTGGAAGCCGTGGCGATCGGAGAGTTCGCCGCTGACCGTATGGCCCTGGATCGTGACGCTGGTGACGTGGCCGCTATTCACTTCGCCGATGAAGTCGGAATAGGCCATGGGGGTGATGCCGCGCGAGCCGGTTCCCGGCTGGAACAGGTTGAAAAGGACCACTAGCAGCAACGCTATGATCACCCAAAGCGCCAGATTACGGCCGAAATTGCTCATTCTATTCCAGTCCCAGGCAGACAAACTCAGTCTGCAATCTTAACAACACTGCAAACCTTCTGGTTTGCATCTGACCTTTTCCGCCCGCCGCATCCCACCGATGCGCCGCAGCCTCATCGAGGGACATGGTGTTCCCCCGGGGTTTGCGCATCCCCCTGGCAGAAAGCGAGGAAACTTGCGCCGGAGGCTATGGATGCAGGCAGAAGCCTCAGCCGAACGCCGCGATTTGTCCACTGTTTAAAGTAGCGCAGATGCGGGACAGCAACCAGACCGTGCACGCCTCGCAGGGCAGGAAGCGTACACAGCACGGCCGCGGGAAGTGCCGAGAGGCGCCGGAATTTCTTGGACTCGTTGCCGAGGGCGCCGATCGTCATCCCGGCGGGCAGTTCCGCCCCCGGCTCCTTGGCAAGCTTGAACCGACCATCCCACAAGATGCCGGGCGTAGCCGGAACAGGCGGCTGCACAGCTTCAGCTTCGCGCGCCAGTAGCGTGCCGGGGCCGAGCCGACCGGCCGGCATCAACCTCACGCCGCCCAAGGTCGCGCTAACCGGGCCCGAGGCAAGCGCCTCGGCGAGCCGGAGAACCGCGCGCCTGGAGGGCGGGTAAGGCGCGCCGCCCAGCATGCGGATCAGCGAGGCAAGCGGCGCCGAGGCAATCGGGCCAGGGGTGAGGATGGCGTAGCCTTCGGGAAACAGATTGGCCTGTCCAGCCAGGAAGGCCGCCACATCGGCTTCGATGGCGGCCCTCTGGCAGGCAAACGCCCTAGCCTCTTGGAGCAACGCCATGGTGGCAGGGCCGTCACCACCCGGCTCTGCGAGGTGCACACGCATGCGGGTGCGCGTGGCGGTAGCGTCGCGATTACTGGGATCCTCGGCCCAGGCGATGCCAGCGGCGCGTAAGGTCGCGCGGAGGCGCCCCGGCGGTACGCCGAGCAAGGGCCTGACGAGACGCAGATCGGCGGTTTCGGCCACCGCCGCCATGCCCGCGAGGCCGGCCACGCCGCTGTCATCCTCGCGCCGGATCAGCAGTGTCTCGGCCTGATCACCGGCATGGTGGCCAAGTAGCAGGTCGCTGAGCCCGAGGGCGCGGGCCGCCGCGCCGAGGGCATTGTAGCGGGCGCTGCGCGCGCGACTGGCCAGGCCCGGGCCTGGGGTCAGGCCGCGTAGAGACAGCACGCGCGACGGTATGGCGCAGTTGGCCAGCGTGCTGGCGGCGTGGCCGGCCTCCTCCCTCGAATCCGGGCGCAAGCCGTGGTCGACGATCAGCGCAATCGGGTCGCCCCAGCCTCGGGTCAAAAGCGCCAGACACAGGCTGTCGGCGCCGCCGCTGACGGCAACCGCCACGCGCCTGGTTCCAGGCCAGGGGCCGAGACAGGACATGAGGCGGGAGAATTCCGCCTGAAGGATGGGCGCGGGGGCGGTTGTGTGGCCGCTCCTGGTGTGGGGGTCTATTTCGAGCAGCCGGCCCTCCTTCGGGCCGAACTGGCATTGGTTTTGATTTCGGCCGGCGCGCGCGGATATTCGGCGCCCAGTTTGGCCAGGGCTTGGCAGGCATCCTTCGGATCGTTCATCCCCAGCAGGGCGTTGGCGACGCCGAGCAGGGCAACCTGGCCGGTGGGCGATTTCGGCGCTCGCTGGTAAGCCTTAAAATAGTCGGCGGCCGATTCCTTATAATTGCCCTGTCCGCCTTCGGCGCGCGCCAGCAGAAACTCGGCATCGGTCTGGCGCGGGCCGCGGGAGCCGGCGAGCGCCTCCCGGGCGGCGGATGCGGCGGCCGCGTAGTCGCGGCGCGCGAGGGCGGCATTGCCTTCCTTCAAAATCATTTCGGCGGTGCGGTGGGTCGGCGGCGGCGGGGCAGACGCAGGTTTTGGCGCGGGAGATAGCCCTGCGCCTGATGGGTCCGGCGATTGAGAAAGGTCGGCGCCGGCGGGGGCCGATCCGCCCTGGCCGAGCTTGAATTCGAGATCGCCGATCTGCTTGGTGAGATCGTCGTGCTGGCGCTGCAGCTGGTTGGTGAGGTCGTCCACCTTGCCCTGCAGGTCGCGCACCTGCTCCTCCAGCGCGGATACGCGGACCACAAGCTCGGCGGCAACATCGCCGCTGCCGGACGATCCGCCGCCGGCGGGCGGCATCTGCTGAGAGTAGGCGGGCTCGGGCTGCGGAGCGTAGGTTGGGGGCGCCTGGTTGCCGGTCTGCTGGGCGGACTGCATGTTCTGCAATTCCTGGCGCAGTTCGGCGATCTGGTTCTGCAGGTCGATCGCTTCGCGGCTATCGAGTTGCGCATGGGCGGCGACGCCCGGCAGCCCTAGGGCGGTGGCGGTGAACAGGCACACGGCAAGCGCGCGAAGCGACGTCATCTCGGCTCCAGAGTGTTGAACGGCCAGCGCTGAACGGGCTTGCCGCAATCCGGGTTCGGACATCAAAAAAAGCCCGAACCTATGGCCCGGACTTTTAGCCGGAGCAACGGGCTCCGGGAAGATCAGTGAAGAGGCGCTCGTCCGGTATTGTCCGGACGAGCGGAACGCGAACGGCCCTCGACCTTACTTGACAGAGGTGATGTCGTTACGGTTCTGGGCCCAAGCCTCCTCGTTATCGCCCAGCGCGGTCGGGCGATCTTTACCGTAGCTGATCGTGGTGATGCGGCTGGCCGAGACGCCCTTGGCGACGAGATAATCCTTGCCGGCCTTGGCGCGGCGGTTGCCGAGGGCGAGGTTGAATTCCTCGGTTCCGCGGTCGTCGCAATTGCCGGCAAGCTGGACGGTGGCGTTCGGATACTTGGCAAGCCATGCGGCCTGCTTGTCGAGGGTCGCGGTCGCGGCATCGTTCAACTTGGAGGAGTTCAGCTCGAAGAAAATGCGATCTCCGACATTGCGGACCAAATCTTCCTCGCTGCCGGGCGGCGGGCCGGATTCGGCCATTGGCGGGGCGCCGCCGCCGGATGTCGCGCCACCATTGACAGGGGCATTATGGGAGCATGCCGCAAGCAACGCCATGGCGGCGAGTGCGCCGAAAACTTTCAACTTCATCGTGGTCCCGTTCCTGTCTGTCGGTAGCGTTCGGTGGTGGTCGCAGCAGTAACAACCAAGTCGCTTGATCGTTTCCGCAGTGCGGCGGAAATACGCTTACGGTCCCGTCACGGTCAAGCGAGCACGGGATACATGAGAAACATTTCATCGTTTATCAGTTGCCAGCATACAGTTGTCAGAACAGGCAGCTCTGACAACTCCAGGCTGGCAGCTGACAACTGTTCAGGCATTTAGGGGTGACCAGGCAGGGTCGGAGGCGTTGGTCGGCGTCGGCACTTCGCGTTCGTTGAAGCCGGTGATGTCGATGGAGACCAGGCGGGCGGAGTAGCCGTCGCCGTAATTGTCACGCGACCGTGTTTCGCGCCAGAACATGATCACGCGGCCGTTGGGGGCAAAAGTTGGGCCCTCCACCGAAAAGCTTTCCGAGAGGATGCGTTCGCCGGTGCCGTCTGGGTGCATGACACCGATGGCAAAGGTGCCGCCACCGCCGGAAAAGCGGGTGAAGGCGATCAGGTCGCCGCGCGGCGACCATACGGGTGTCGCGTATTGTCCGTGGCCGTAGCTGATGCGTTTCGCACCACCACCGCCGGCGCCCATCACGTAAAGTTGCTGGTCGCCGCCGCGATCCGAGTTGAAGACGATCTGCGAGGCATCCGGGCTGTAGCAAGGGCTGGTGTCGATGGAGCCGGAACTGGTGAGGCGTCGGGCGGCGTGGCTGGCGGCATCGACCACCACGATATCCGAGCCGCCGCCGCGGGTAACGGAGAGGATGCAGCTGGCGCCATCGGGGGAGAAGCGGGGGGCGAAGCTCATGCCCTCGAAATCGCCAAGCGTGGTCTGGCGGCCGCTATTCAGGTCGAACAGATACACGCGGGGCTGGTTGTTGGCGTAGCTCATGAAGGCGATCTGGTCGCGCACAGGGTTGAAGCGCGGGGTGAGCACCAGCCAGGAGCCATCGGTGAGCACCCGGTTATTGGCACTGTCCTGATCCATGATGGCGAGGCGTTTTACCTGCCTGCCACGCGGGCCGGTGGCGGAGACATAGACGATCCGGGTATCGAAATACCCTTTTTCGCCGATCAGCCGCTCATAGACGACATCGGCGATGATGTGGGCGATGCGGCGCCAGTTGGCGGCGGCGGTGGTGTAGGCGGTACCCTGGATCTGCTGGCCTTGCAGCACATCCCACAGCCGGAATTCGACTCGCAGCGGATCGGTACCGGTGACCTGACCGGTGACGAGTGCGTGCGCGCCCGTGGTCTTCCAGTTTTGGAAGTTCGGGGCGGCCGGGCTGTCACCTGTGGAGAAGATCGCGGAATCGAGCGGGTGGAACAGGCCGCAACGGGCGAGATCGGCGTTGATCACGCTGCCGATATCGATGCCGCCGCCAGTACCGGAGAGGCCGGTGATGGCGATCGGGATAGGGTTGGTGATTGCGTGATCGACGGTGATGGTAGGCTCGGTATCGGCGGGGGCGGGCGCGGCTTGGGCCTGCGCTATGGCAGGGGGTGCTGCCAGAAGCCCGGCTGAGCCGGCCAGGAAGCCGCGGCGCGGCAGCGCCGCCTTCGGCCCGAAATCCCATGTTCCGGTCATGATGTTAGGCACTCCTCAAGGTCTGAATGTAAAGGTCAGCTTTGCGACTTGGCCGGTGAGCGCAGGCGGTATCGGCAGGTGCGCACAGTCGGGCGAGAGAACCGCCTGTTCAGCCCGTTCGGCAAACGCGCGAAACGCCGGATCGGTGCCCGCGCGGGCCAGATCCGTGCCTGCGAGTTGCACCTCGCGCACCACGCCTTCCTCGTCCACCGTCACTGTCATCTTGGCAGCGTAGGTGGCGTAATCTTTCGCCGCGGTGTCCTCCGAATAACAACGGCGTACTTCATCGCCGATCGTCCTGCGCTGCCCTTCGGTAAGCGAGCCGGTGATGTTGCCATGCGCCTGGCCGCCGGCATTGCGGGCGCCGCCGCGGTCGGGGTTGTAGCGATGGGTGGGCGGGGCCGTTTGCGGCTGGTCGGCCAAAAGCTTTTCCATGGTGTTCAAAAAACTCTTGGTATCGACGGCCGGATTCTTGGTGTGGTTGGGCTGGTGCGTCACCGTGTCCAGCGGCTTCTCCTGCGTCTGCTCCGGCTGCTTGGTCGGCGGTACTTTGACGGGCGGGGGCGGCTTGATGCGCTCGGCGAGTTCCGTGGGCGGCGGCGGCGGCAGTTTTTGCGGCGCGAGGGTTTGCACGAGTTGCGGCGCCGGCGGTTTTGGCGGCGGCGGCGGTGGTGGCGGGGGTTTTTCCAGCGGCTGCGGCGTGGGTTTGGTAAGCGCAGGGTTGTCCTGCGCCGGGTGATCGCTCTCGGCGGGTGCTGCCACCTTGCCGTGATCCTGCGATTTTTGAGCGGAGGCGGCGGTGCCCTCGAAATCCACCTCCATCGTATCGTCGGGCGGCGCGGGCGGGGGTTTGGGCGTCGGTATCACCAGGATGAGCGACAGCAGCACGACCAGATGCAGCACCGCCGAGACCGTGGCGCCCCGTTTCAGTGCCGGCGCCATACGCAACACGGCTTGAATATCAAAAGTTTTGTTGCTTCCTTTTTTTCAAAAAAAGAAGACCTGCTTGCCTTCATCGCGCCGGCGCGTCCGTGGCTTGTTGGGCAAGCAGGGCGACTTTCGTGAAGCCGCCTTGCGAGATGGTGGACATCAATTGCAGCACCTGGCCGTAGGGGATGGCCTTGTCGCCGCGCACATAGATGCGGCGGTCCATCTCATTGGCGGCCTGGGTGGTGAGCTGGCCGACCAGGTCGGTGAGTTCCACCGGCTGGTCGCCCAGGTAGATTTTGCCGTCGGCGCTGATGCTGACGGTAATGGGCTTCGCGTCGGTGGTGACGGGCTTGGCGTCGGTTTTCGGCAGGTCGACATTGACGCCGGATGTCATCATCGGCGCGGTGACCATGAAGACGATCAAAAGCACAAGCATGACGTCTACCAGCGGGGTCACGTTGATGTCGCCCATCGGGCGATAGCGGCCACGGCCTTTTCCGTTGCCGCCGCCAATCAATCCGGCGGCCATCAGGTGCGCTCCTCGCTCTGGCGCGAGAGGATGGCGCCAAATTCGACGCCGAACCCTTCCAGGCGGGAGGCGAAACGGGCCAGCGAGGTGGAGATCTGGTTATAGGCCAGCACAGCCGGGATGGCCGCGACGAGGCCGATGGCGGTCGCGAAAAGCGCCTCGGCGATGCCGGGGGCGACCACCGAAAGGTTGGTGTTGTGCATGGCGGCGATGGCCGAAAAGCTGTGCATGATACCCCACACGGTGCCGAACAAACCGATAAACGGCCCGATCGAGCCGACGCTCGCCAAAAATACCATCCAGCGCTCCAGCCGCTCCATTTCTCGGGTGACCGTCACGTTCATCGCGCGGTCGATGCGGTCGCGCACGCTACCGCGCGCCATATCGGCGCCGGCGACGCGGGAGGAGCGGCGCCATTCGCCCATGGCGGCGCCGAACACGGCTGCCATCGGGTGGCTGGGGCGCACCCCCTCCTGGTCATAGAGGTCCTCCAGGCTGCCGCCGGACCAGAAGCGATCCTCGAAGGCGGCTGCCTGCCGGTTCACCCGCCTCAGGGTGGTGATCTTTTCGAACACGATCGCCCACACCCAGATGCTGGCAAATAGAAGCAGTACCATCACCAGTTTGACGACGATGTCGGCCTGGAGAAACAGGGTAATGAGCGAGAGGTCGCCTACCGGCGTCCCGAGATTTGCGGCGTCGACCGTGCGGTCCAAGAAACAGCTCCTTCAGGTTTCGTGCGCTGCCGGCGCTGCGGCGATGCGCCAGCGCGGCGGAATGCGGGCGGGTTTCCCGGTGGACGCGCGTACGCAGACCAGCTCGGCCAGAAGGCGTACGCAGAGGCCGCCATCGGGGTGAGCGATGGTTTGGCGTGCCGAAACGGTTGCGGCCGTCTGGCCGAAAAATGTGGTGGTGATGGTCAGCATGTCGTCCAGCCGGGCGGGCCGCAGATACTCCAGATCGATGCGCCGCACCATGAATAGACAGTCATGATCGGCCAGCAGAACCGCATGCGGCAGGCCGGCGTCGCGCAGGGCTTCGATGCGGGCGCGGTCGGCAAACTCAAGATAGCGACCATGATAGACAACGCCGCCCGCGTCGGTGTCCGCGTAATAGATACGAACTGTAAAAGTGAAGGGTCGCGAAGATCCCGCCGTGGCAGGGCCCGTCATAGCAGGGCGCCCTGGTCCTGCGGCGGCGGGACGATACCCAGATGGCGCCAGCCGGGCTCGCCCAGCATGCGGCCGCGGCTGGTGCGCAGCATCAGGCCCTCCTGGATCAAATATGGCTCGATCACGTCCTCGATCGTGTCGCGGGCCTCGGCCAGCGCGGCCGCGAGGGTCTCCACGCCGACCGGCCCGCCGCCATGGTGTTCGGCCATGCGGCGCAGGTAGCGGCGGTCCATCGAGTCGAGGCCCAGCGCATCCACCTCAAGGCGGATCAGGGCCGCATCCGCGATCGTGCGGTCGATTACCGCCCTGCCCTCGACAGTCGCGAAATCGCGTACCCGGCGGAGCAGGCGGCCGGCGATGCGCGGCGTGCCGCGGGAGCGACGGGCGATTTCCTCCGCCCCTTCCATTGTCAGGGTAGCGCCGAGTTTTTCGGCACCGCGGGCGACGATCAAGGTAAGTTCCTCGGGCGTGTAGAAAACCAGGCGGAGCGGAATGCCGAAGCGGTCGCGCAAGGGGGTTGCCAGCAGGCCGGCGCGGGTGGTGGCGCCGACCAGGGTGAAGGGCTGCAGGTCGATCCGCACAGAGCGGGCGGCCGGTCCCTCGCCGATGATCAGGTCGAGCTGGAAGTCCTCCATGGCCGGGTAGAGGATTTCCTCGATCGCTGGCTGCAGGCGGTGGATTTCGTCGATGAACAGAACATCGTGCGCCTGCAAGTTGGTGAGGATGGCGGCGAGGTCGCCCGCGCGCTGGATCACCGGCCCGGAAGTAGCGCGGAAGCCGACGCCGAGTTCGCGGGCGACGATCTGGGCGAGGGTAGTTTTGCCGAGGCCAGGCGGACCATGGAGCAGCACGTGGTCGAGCGCTTCGGCGCGGGCGCGGGCGGCTTCGATGAACACGGCCAGGTTTTCGCGGCTGGATTTCTGGCCCACGAATTCGCGCAGGGTTTGCGGGCGCAGGCTGGCTTCGGCCGCGTCGTCCGGGGCACGCTCGGGGCTGACGGCGCGGGCATCATCGAGTGTCACAGCGCGCCCAGTAGCAGCCCGCGCGAGTCGGCGGGGGTTACGGTACGGTCATCACCAGGGAAGTTTCTGGCCCTGATAGTCGAGATAGGCGATGCCGGGCTTGGTGTTCTGCTCGATCTGGTCGGCCAAGCCGCGGGCGCTGGTTGGCACGTCCACCGGCGCGCTGGGGCCGCCCATGGCGGTTCGGACCCATCCGGGGTGCAGCAGAATTACGGGCCGGCCCTTGTGGCGGATGGCGAAATTGACCGCGAGCATGTTCAGCGCGGCCTTGCTGGCGCGGTAGAGATCGAGGCCGCCGCCGGCATTGCTGGCGATACTGCCCAGAAGCGAGGTCATGAGGGCGACCGTGCCGTCTTCGGGCAGGTTGGGCAGGAGCGCCTCGGCCAGCGCGATCGGCGCGGTGGCGTTGGTGATGAATTCCTGTGCGATATGATCGGGCGACAGGGTTTGCAGGGGCGTGTCGCGCTGGCTGTTCACGCCGGCGACGACAAAAACCACGCCGATGTGCCGCCCGGCCAGGCTGGCGGCAAGGTCGGCGATCGAGGCTTGGCTTGCGATATCAAGCTTTTCAAGGCTGAGGCGGCCGGCATGGGTAGGCAGCAGATCCCGTAATTCAGGCGCGTTTTCCGGGTCGCGGGCGGTGGCGATCACGGTCCAGCCGCGGCCCAGATATTCCTGGACTAGGCCCAGGCCGAGACCGCGGCTGGCGCCGGCGATGAGAATGGTCGTCGTGTTCGCGGATGTCATGCAGTGTTCCTGGGTGCTGAAGCGTTATCCGCGCGCATAGCAGGCAGCGGAGACCGGCTTTTGTGTGACATTTCAGAGTCTGACAGTATCGTAAATGAGGACGTCGAAGCCCAATCGAAAAAGGGCGCCACAACCCAGGGCTGTAATTATACTTGCAACCGAGCGTTGTGTCACCTACAGTGACGCTGCCTCACTTTCGTAGACACGTGATGCCCGTGTGTCGACGGATGTCTGGTTCCTGGGTGCGGAAGTGTGCGACATGATTGAGTCCAAGATTAGCGCAGGGTCGAGCGAAGACGAGTCCACGATTATTCCGGTGACCTTCGGGGACAGGCGGCGCCCCGGCCGTATCGAAGTGACGCGGAGCCTGCTGCCACTGTTGCGCAACCGGCACGACCAGTTTGCCCTGTTGACCGATGCGCCCTCCGATGTGCAGCTGGATGACGAGCCGATGACAAACCCGCTGCTTCCGGCGCGCGGGATCGCGGCTGGGTTGCTATTGTCGGTTCCGATCTGGGCGGCACTTCTCGCCACCATCCATGCCTTGCTTCGGCTGACGCTGCATTCCTGAGTCGTTCAGTAAAACCAGTAGCCGGCGGTAAGCGTTTTCTTTTCTGAAGAAAAGAAGCAAAAAACTTTTGTTTCTCCGCCGTTTGCCAAGATATAAGCTATGGCTGGCATATTTCCGCTGGAGGCAGATCCAGAAGGCGCACTTGCGCTTTAGGTCGGTGTGACATGTGCAATCTCTATAGCGTCACCAAGGGGCAGCAAGCCATTCGCGAGCTGGTGGGGGCGATGCGCGATGTGGCCGGCAATTTGCCGCTAATGAGCGGCGTATTCCCCGATTACGCGGCGCCCGTGGTGCGGGTGGCTGAGAATGGCGTGCGCGAATTGGCGCGGGCGCGCTGGGGCATGCCATCGCCGACTTTCGCCTTGCAGGGACGCAAGGTGGACAAGGGTGTGACCAATATACGCAACACGGCGAGCCCGCATTGGCGGCGCTGGCTGGGACCGGCGAATCGCTGCCTGGTGCCATTCACGTCGTTCAGTGAAAGCGCACCGGGACCGGGCGGGCGGCCTGAGCCGGTATGGTTCGCGCTGTCGGAACAGCGGCCATTGGCGTTCTTCGCCGGCATCTGGACACGATGGACCAGCACGCGAAAGCTAGCGGAAGGCGAGATCACCTGCGACCTTTTCGGCTTCCTGACCACGTCGCCGAACGCGGAGGTGAGCGCCGTGCACCCCAAGGCGATGCCGGTGGTTTTAGCCGAGCCGGAGGCGTGGGAGGCTTGGCTGCATGCGCCCTGGCCGGAGGCGGGAAAATTGCAGCGGCCGCTACCGGACGGTTCGTTGAGCCTGGTGGCGCATGGGACGAAAGAGGATAGCGTTACGCAAGGGCCGGTTTCGGCTGGGGCTCAGTCGTCGCTGCTTCTTTGATCGACGGTGCTCGCTTGCCTTGTTGCGGTGCCTCTTGATGCAGAGCGGGTTGGGATCGATAGATTGCGACGAGCGCGCCGATGCCGGCGGGAATGACGCTGGAGACGGCGAGCCAGTAGAGCGGCGCGTGCCAGATACCCTCCGCCAGGCTTCGCAGGATATCGACATACGCAGCCGATACCGCCGCCACGCACAAGATGAGTTTGATACGCCTCTCGACCAAAGCGGGCATCTCCACACCTTTTTGCTACTGAAATTGGTAGCACTCACAAATACTCGCGCCAGCGTTCCTGGACCAAATCACGCTGATATGATCACGCTGAGCGACGACCGTCATACAGCGATGAAACGTCTCATTTCTAGATCAGCAAATGCAAGTGACATTTATTTGTAGATGTTTTTGACAGATGTATCGCCGGACGCACAGAATTCTCGGTTTCGTCCTGCAAAAAAGACCATAGATGTCGGTTGAGGGTTGGCTTTCGCGCCGTAACTGGTGGGTGAGAACCTCATGCGACGTGAACCACACGTGTAAACAGGATGACTATTTCGCGCCGACGTTGTATCGTGACCGCACTGACGGGGACGATTTTGATGACCGATCTTCCTGAGCGGCTGGAGAAGTGGGCCGAGGATCCGACGGTGTTCTTGAGTTTTCGCGAGACGGACTTGCTGTATGAGGCGGCCGATGCGGTGCGAAACCTGTCAGCAGAGGTAGAGACGCTTCGCGCCGAGCGCGCCGGGCAGATCAATACGATTTCGCGCGGCATGGCAGAGGCACGCGAGACGGCGCGGCTGGCTGGGCGGGCTGGTGCGCTCGAGGAGTCGGCCTTCGCATGCGACGAGACTGCGCGGGAGTATTTGTGGCGTGCCGACTCATCGACGCCAGGTATGTCGATCGAACGCGAGTGGCGGTTATGTGCCGAGGCCGCCCGGATATGCGCGGAGGCGATCCGGCAGCTGAATTTTGAGCCACAGCCGGCTGCCGAATAAGGCCGGCTCGGATGTTTGGCGCATAAACCGGTTTTTTCTGAAAAGCAAAGGTTCTGGTGGAGGGGGTTGGATTCGAACCAACGTAGGCGAAGCCAGCGGATTTACAGTCCGCCCCCTTTAGCCACTCGGGCACCCCTCCGAGGAGACGGGCAGGTATTCCGTCACAGGGGCGTTGTCAACGCAAAGGGCCCGAGGTTTGACCCTTGGGGGAGACGGCGGGCGCGAGCGCTAGTATAGCGCGCGCATGAAGCCACCCCGCCCCCCTGCCGATCCACGCTCGCAACCACGTACAGCTAACCGGCCGCCGCAGGGCGGCGGACCATCCTCCCGGCCGTTACCGGGCGGCGGGGGGGCGCGGGATGAGAAGCCGCGCGGCGGGGGCGGTGAACGCACGAATTTTCAGCGGCGGCCAGCGCCAAGCAGCGGGCCGCAGGCGCCATCGGGCGCGGTTTGGCTGTATGGCCTGCACCCGGTGGCGGCCGCGCTGGCCAACCCGCAGCGCCGGGCGCGCCGGTTGGTGCTGACGGAGGAGGGCGAAGCGGCGCTGGCGGAAAAATTGCCTCCGCCCTGGGCGCAACAACATGAGCGCATCGACCGCGCGCGCCTGGACCAGATGCTGGGGCGAGACGCGGTGCACCAAGGCATCGCCCTGCTTGCCGATCCGCTGGCGCCGCCGCCGTTGACACAGGTGCTGGAGCGGAGCGGCCCGCTGCTGGTGCTCGATCAGGTGACCGATCCGCGCAATGTGGGCGCGATCCTGCGCTCGGCGGCAGCCTTCGGCGCGGCCGGGGTGATCGTGCAGGATAGGCACGCCCCGGAAGAGACGGGCGCGATGGCCAAGGCCGCCTCCGGCGCACTGGAAACCGTGCCGCTGATACGCGCCGTTAACCTGTCGCGCACGCTGGTGGCGCTGAAGGCCGCCGGATTATGGACGGTGGGGCTCGCCGCCGAGGCACCGCCCCTGCGCGGCACCGCGCTGCGTGAGCGGCGGGTGGCGCTGGTGCTGGGCGCCGAAGGCACCGGGCTGCGCCGCCTGACGCGCGAGACCTGCGACGAGGTGGCCGGGCTTGCCATGCCGGGCACGATGGAGAGCCTGAACGTGTCGGCGGCCACGACCGTGGCACTGTATGAACTCACACGCGACTAGGCGGCTGAAAGACGGCTGAACCTGACATTAATGTTTGGGGCTGCATACTCGGCGGCATGGAACAGGCAAATTCGCATACGCAGCTGACCGAGTGGCAGAATATGCCTGAGGATTTGCAGACCGCGCTGGCGCAGCAGGCGCTGCGTCGCGCAGCATTGATCATCGCCGACCAGGCCGAGTTGTTCGCGGTGCAGTTTCTGGCAGGTACGTTGCAGGATCGCGGGGCATCAGACGCGCTGATGCTGTTTGCGGCGCTTTTGCGCGAGACGACGATCGAGACTTTGCGGCCGATGGGGTCGGCTTAGGCAAGACAAGGAAGACTATTCTTTTAATCAGGAAACAACACGCGTAATCCTTATAGCGGCCCGAGCGGGCCGCTATAAGGATTAAGAGTGCACTGGCAAATCACCAGCGAAACCGACGTGCTCACAGATGTGCTGCTGTGCCCGCCAGACCATTATCGCTGGATCCCCGCCAATGCGGTGGCGGAACACACATTGCAGGGCGCCAAAAATGTCGATCACGCGGCCGCCGCCGAGCAATATGCCGGGCTGGTGCGCCTGCTGGAAGCCGAAGGCGTGCGCTGCCACTTTCTGACGCCCGACGCTGCCCTGCCGTACCAGGTTTATACCCGCGATTCGAGCATCGTGGGGCCGTTCGGGCCGATCCTGAGCCAGCTGCGCCTGCATGAGCGCCGCGGCGAAGTGGGCGAGATCGTGCGGTTCTATGGGGGTCGTTTTTGGCACCATGCCTCGGCCGGCGCGCTGGAAGGTGGCGACGTGCATTTTTTGCGGCCGGGCCAGGCACTGATCGGCCATAGCGGCGTGCGCAGCACCGAGGCGGCGGCGCGCCAATTGGCAGGCCGGCTGGGGACGTGCGGGTGGGACACGCGCCTGGTGCCATTCGCCGCGCATTTCCTGCATCTGGACGTGCTGTTCTGCATGCTGGCCGACACCTGGGCGGTGGCCTGCATCGAGGTTCTGGGCGATGATTTCGCTTCCTGGCTCGGTTCGATCGGCATAAGGGCGATCGAGGCCAGCTACCGCGAGGTGATGGCGATGAGCTGCAATGTACTGAGCCTTGGCAGCAACCGGGTGATATCGCCTGCCCATAGCACGCGCCTGAATGCTGCCCTGCGTGAGGCCGGCCTGACCGTGCTCGATCCGCCGCTCGACTGGTTCGCCCGGGGCGGCGGCAGCATCCATTGCATGACCATGCCGCTTCGCCGCGAGGCGATCGGTGGATGAGCGCCACGTTGCGCGTGAATCCGGACAGGCTGTGGCGGGATCTGATGCATTCGGCGGGCATTGGCGCCACCGCCGAAGGCGGGCTCAACCGGCTCTCGCTGGGCGCCGACGATGCAAGGATCCGCGCCTGGTTCAAGACAGAGGCTGAGTCGCTGGGCGGCACTGTGCTGACCGACAGGCTGGGCACGCAATTCGCCCTGTTTGCCGGCACGGAGGAGCGCGACCCGATCGCGATGGGCAGCCATCTGGATACGCAGCCGACAGGTGGGCGTTTCGATGGCGTTTTGGGCGTGCTGGGGGGCCTGACCGCGGTGCGCGCGGTGCGCGAGGCCGGCACAGTCACCCGCCATCCGCTTGCTGTGATCAACTGGACCAATGAGGAAGGCGCCCGTTTTGCACCGGCCATGCTGGCGAGCGGCGTTTATGCGGGCGCGTTCTCCGCCGAGTATGCGCTTGCGCGCGCCGACGGCGCGGGCGCGACGGTGGGCCAGGCCCTGGCGGATCTCGGCCAGGTGGGCGAGTTGGATCCCGGCAAACCGCGTCTTGCCGCCTATTTCGAATTGCACATCGAGCAGGGCCCCATACTGGAAAGGGAAAATATTGATATCGGCGTGGTGACCGGTGTGCAGGGGATCGCCTGGTTCGACGTTACCGTGACCGGCGCGCCCGCCCATGCCGGCAGCACGCCCATGGATATGCGGCACGATCCGGTGCTGGCGGCCGCCGCGATGATACAGGCGATTGCCGCCATTGCGGCCGCCGATCCGGCGACCTGCCGCGCCACGGTCGGCCAGATCGCCGCCCGGCCTGGGTCGCGCAACACGGTGGCCGAGACCGTGACATTCAGCGTGGATTTGCGCCATCCGGATGCGGGCCGCCTAGCCGCGATGGAGGCGGCCTTGCGCAGCGCCGTGGCGGGCCCGGCCGCCGCTCAGGGTTGCGTGGTGGTGGTGGAGAAAATCTGGTACTCGCCGCCGGTGCGCTTCGATGCAGGGTGTGTACGCGCGGTTGAGCGCGCCGCGACGCTGCTGGGCGCCAGCCACCGCGGCATGGTTTCGGGCGCCGGCCACGACGCCGTGTATGTTGCACGCGTGGCCCCCACCGCGATGATTTTCACCCCGTGCAGCGGCGGCATCAGCCATCACCCCGCCGAATCCATCACGCCGGATGAGGCCGCGCTGGGCGAGGATGTTCTACTGCAGGCCGTATTGGCTTACGATAGCGAAAGACCGTAGGCTGCACCTTCAAGAAACAAAAGTTTTTTGGTTCTTTTTTCTGAAAAGAACGGCTTCCCTGTGTTTTTCTTTGAGAAGGCAGCAAGCACGGCTTATCTCGCCGTTTGCAGAGGCGGGTGCCGATACGCTAGAAGCAGCGCCGCTGGAGAACGAGGGCTGACCGGATTTGATCAACTCCCGGAGGGGGCGTTGAATCGGTTGGCAAAATCGGGCATTTTCAGTGGTATGCCGGGTTAGCACAGCGGTAGTGCAGCGGTTTTGTAAACCGAAGGTCGGGAGTTCAATCCTCTCACCCGGCACCAGAACCCTGTACGTCATTTGACGTATCCGCGCGGCCGCACGCCCACTGTAATAATTCGAGATTGCGTTTCCACGCGGTAGGGCGAGATTGCCCGAAGGCCCATCGTCTGGGTCGCGGGGGTGTGTCGGCATGCATGGCAAGCAGCGGATCATACGGGTTAGGCGCCAATATAATCAATGGGTTGCTGATCAGACGCTGGAGGATTTCGCGCTTCGCTATACGGCGGATGCGGCGCGGCGCTGGTCGCCGTTCCGGGTGGGCAATGCGGCGCTCGGGGCAATCTCATTTCTCGCCTGCGAGGCGATCGGTGCCTCCATCACCTTTGCCTTCGGCACCGCCAATGCGCTGGCCGCGATAGCCGCCGTCAGTGTGCTGATTTTCGCGAGCAGCCTACCGATCGCAACCTACGCCGCGCGGTTCGGCGTGGATATGGACCTCCTGACCCGCGGCGCCGGCTTCGGCTATATGGGCTCCACGATCACCTCGCTGATCTACGCCTGCTTCACCTTCATCCTGTTCTCGGTGGAGGCGACGATCATGTCGCATGCCCTCAAACTGTGCCTGGGCATTCCCTTGCCGGTCGCGCATCTGATCAGCGCGCTGACGGTGCTGCCGATCGCGGCCTACGGCATAAGGCTGATCTCGCGGCTGCAGGTGTTGACCCAGCCGGTTTGGCTGGTGCTGCAGGCGGCACCCCTGATCCTGCTATGGCGGGCGCCGGCTGGCACGCTGTCCGGCTGGGCAGGGTTTGCCGGGCTGCAGGCGGGCGCGCCTGGCGTGCATCTGGTGCCGTTCGGCACGGCCTGCGCGATCCTGCTGAGCTTCATGCCGCAGATCGGCGAGCAGGTTGATTATCTGCGCTTTTTGCCGGACCGCGCACGGGTGCCCGGGTGGACATGGTGGAGCGCGCTGCTGGTGAGTGGCCCCGGCTGGATCCTGATCGGCAGTGTCAAGCTGGGGCTGGGATCGTGCCTGGCCTATTTAGCGCTGTCCCGCGGCATCCCCGCCAATGTCGCCTCGCAGCCGGCCGAGCTGTATCTGATGACCTTCGAGGGCCTGCTGAGCAGCCATGGCGCGGCGGTGGCGTTTACCGGGCTGTTCGTTGTGGTGTGTCAGCTGAAAATCAACGTGACGAACGCCTATGCGGGCTCGATCGCCTGGTCGAATTTCTTCTCCCGCCTCACGCATAGCCATCCCGGGCGGGTGGTGTGGCTTACCTTCAATGTCCTGCTGGCGTTGCTGCTGATGGAGGCGGGGGTTTTTCGGATCATCGGGGTAATCCTCGGCGTCTACTCCAATCTCGCGGTGGCCTGGACGGGGGCACTGGTCGCCGATCTGCTGGTGAACAAGACACTGGGGTGGAGCCCGCCCGGGATCGAATTCCGCAGGGCGCATCTGTATGACATCAATCCGGTGGGGGTGGGGGCGATGAGCGCCTCACTGGTGGTTTCCACGGTCACCTTCACCGGGCTGCTGGGCCCGGTCGCGCAAAGCCTTGCCGCACTGATCGGGTTTGCGGTGGCGTTTGCCGCCGCACCGCTGATCGCCTGGGCCACCGGCGGGCGCTATTATATCGCGCGGCAGGCCGACGTGCTGCCGGGAAGCGGGGCGACGGTGGAATGCAGCATATGCGAAAACCATTTCGAACGGCGTGATATGTCGTTCTGCCCCGCCTATGGCGGCGCCATCTGTTCGCTGTGCTGCACACTAGAAATGCGCTGCCACGATAGTTGCAAGACGCAGAGCCGCGCTTTTGAGCAGATCGCGGCGTTTGCGCGAACGTTACTGCCGCATTCTATCGTTGCCCCGATCGGCAGCCGGATCGGCCGTTTCGTCATGCTGCTGAGCTTACTGACTCTGGTGACGGGCGGGCCGCTGCTGCTGCTGAATTTCGAATTCGCGGGCATGCCGGCCGGCGATCGCGATGCGGTTTCAGGCGCGCTGGGCATCGTATTCATGGTGCTGCTGGTGCTGCTTGGCCTGGGCAGCTGGGGCTGGGTTCTGGCGCAGGAAAGCAGGCGGATGGCCGAGGCGGAGGCCGACCGGCAGACGGCAATCCTGATGGACGAAATTGCCGCCCATGAAGTAACCGACGCCGCGTTGCAACAGGCAAAGGAAGTGGCGGAAGCGGCGAATTTCGCGAAAACCCGGTTCATCGCTGGCATGAGCCACGAAATCCGCACGCCGCTGAACGCCATCAACGGCTATGCGCAGTTGCTGGAACGCCAGGCCGCGCGGCAACCGGCCGATGCGATACGGGTGATCCGACGCAGCGCCGAGCACATCACCAATCTGGTCGATGGCCTGCTGGATATCGCCAAGATCGAAACCGGATCGCTAAAGCTATATCGGGACAGCCTGTGCATCGTGCCGTTTCTCGAGCACGTCGTGGATATGTTCAAGCACCAGGCGGCGGCCAAGGGGATTGCATTTTCCCACGATTTCGCCGGCCATCTGCCGCACTATGTACATGCCGATGAGCGGCGACTGGGCCAGATATTGCTGAACCTGCTCTCCAACGCGATCAAGTATACGGAAACCGGCCGCGTTTGGCTGGATGTGCGCTACCGCAACGGCATTGCCGAGTTCGAAGTGGGCGACACCGGGATCGGCATCCGGCCAGACGAGATAGAGCGTATTTTCTTGCCTTTCGAGCGCGGCCATGCGGCGGCCGCCAACAACATCCCCGGCACCGGGCTTGGGCTTACCATCACCCGGCTGCTGGCGCAGTTGCTCGGCGGCGAGGTTACCGTGACCTCTACCCCAGGCAGCGGCAGCCTGTTCCGAGTGCGCCTGCTGCTGACGGAGGCGCCGCCGCATGCGAAAACGGACAACGAACGCAGCATCAGCGGCTATGCCGGCCCGCGAAGGACGGTGCTGATCGTCGATGATGACAGGTCGCATCTGGATCTGGTGGAACAGGTGCTGGCGCCGCTGGGGTTCACTGTGTTTCTCGCCACGAACGGGCCCGATTGCCTGGACATGGCGCAGCGTTGCCACCCCGATATCGTGCTGCTCGACCTGGCCATGCCGGGCATGACCGGATGGGAGGTCGCGGCAAGGCTGCGGGCGGACCGGCATGACGAGCTCGCGATCTTGGTGGTTTCAGCCGATGCGCATGTGCTGACAGGCGGCCGGGCCGGGCCGATGCTGCACGACGATTATCTGGTAAAGCCGCTGCAGTTGCCGGAACTGTTCGAAAAACTTCAGCTTCTGCTCGACCTAAAGTGGGTTTACGAGAAGGCCGACGGCGCCGTAGCGGCCGGCCCTGACAGCGTGGTCTCACGTGGCTGACGGCTGGGTGACCAACGATCTCGTACTTTTGGTGGATGACTCACCCGATGAGCTGCGTATGCTTGCGGAAACCCTCGAGGCAAGCGGGATGCAGCCGGTGACCGCTAGCCATGGTGCTGCCGCGTTGCATTTGGTGCAGCAAGTGATGCCGCGGCTGATCGTGCTGGATGCGGTGATGCCGGGGATCGATGGCTTCGATCTATGCCGGCGCCTGAAACGCGATCCGCGGGTATCGCATGTGCCGATCGTTTTCATGACGGGCCTTACCGATACCGCGCATGTGGTGGCAGGTTTGCAGGCGGGCGCCGTGGATTACGTGACCAAGCCGGTGATCATGGAAGAGCTGGTGGCCCGGGTGCGCGTGCATATGGTGAATGCGCGCAAGGCCGAGGGGGCACGGATCGGGCTGGATGCCACCGGGCGCCATTTGCTCGCGCTCGATCGGGACGGCGCCATCCAGTGGTGCACGCCACAGGCCGCGACTTCCCTGCAAGCCCTGTTTCCGCGGAGCGACCCCACCCATGCGCCCGCCGGCGACGACCTGGCGCAACAGTTGCGCGCGCTCGTCCAGAGCGTGTCCGCGGGGCCGATCGGGCGGATTGAGAACGAGAGCGGCCGGGCGCTCAGAACCGAATACCTGTTTGCCGATCACCCAGCGGAATTTTTGTTCCGTCTGTCGAAAGCCGATGGTGACGGGGATGAGGCACGGCTGTCGCGCGCATTTCAGCTTACGGGGCGCGAAGCCGAAGTGTTGCTATGGACCGCGCGGGGCAAGTCGAACCGCGAAATCTCGGAAATCCTCAGCATCAGTCCGCGCACGGTGAACAAGCATTTGGAGCGGATTTTTACCAAGCAAGGCGTGGAAAACCGTGCGGCGGCGACGTCGATTGCGATGGCGGTGCTGCTGGGGCGGGATTGAGTTTGATTTTGGGTAAAGCGATTTTTGAGCCGAAGGGGCGCTGGTTACTCGTGGCGCCGGTGGGCTGAAGCCAACCCTACGTTTCACACGATTTCGACTCAGCTTGCCGGCCTTTCGAGGCCGTGCCAGCCGTGGCTGCGCAAGCAGATGTAGAGTGCGCGCGTGACGATGTGGTAGCCCGGACCGGGTAGGTTGGACGGGCCCAGAGCGGCAACGCAAGCATCGGAGGCGGATTTTAAATCCGCAGCGCTAGCGCCGAACTTCCACCAGCCGCCGACGAGAAGTGTACCTGGGCCGGTTGTTGGCGGCTGCACATTTGGCGCCGGGGCGGGGATCGACGGGGATGATTGTGGCGGGGCCGATTGGACTGGCACCGCAGGGCGCTGCGCAGGCGGTGCAGCCGGATCCAAATTGGTGACGTGCCAGCCGGCTTCGGACAGGCAGGCACGGACCGCGGCCGACTCGGGATTACGTGACTGACAGACCTGGCGGTCAGCGGCAAAGGCATCCGGGCCACTGCCGCGCTTGAACGCGATATCGCCGCAGCCAGCCAGGGCGCCTAAGCACACTAGAATAATCGCGGCTCGGATTGGCGCCGTGCGAATGACGCTGCGATCTCGCCGCAATAGAAACATCTGCATGGCACGACCCTGCACCATGCACGGCACAAGGCAAGTACGCTGATCGACGTATTTTGAGCAGACGCATCGTTCCGTAACGTCAAACCTCGTTCGGCAAGAGAACGTTCCGGAATTGACCGGGACAGGCAATGCCAATCCGTACGATCAGAGGGGGTATCGTTTGATTTACAAGCAGATTTCGGCGCTGTCACGCGTGGCGGCGCGTGGCGGGTTCGCGGGCCTCGCATTGATCGCTGCGATCGGCGGCGCGCGTGCCGCGGCCACGATCAATTTCGGCGACGACAATGGGGAATCGCTCAGCATCGGCCTCGGATTGCGCGCAAGTTATGATGACATTCAGGATGGTGCGCCGGACGGCAAATCGGGATCGAACGAATTCGAGCTGGACAGTGTTCGCATCTACATCAACGCCTCGCTCAATAGCTGGATCAAGGCCACGCTGAACACAGAGCGGACGGCGGATTCGGTGAACGTGCTGGATGGCTACGCCCGTTTCGAGCCGATTCCCGCGTTCAACATCTGGGTCGGCCGGATGCTGCCGCCGAGCGACCGCTCCAATCTCGATGGCCCCTACTATCTCAGTTCCTGGCTGTATCCGGGCGTGGTGTCGCAATACCCTTCGAAATTCGATGGGCGCGACGATGGCGCGACCGTTTGGGGCAAAATGTTCGGCGGCAAGTTCGTGTATTCGGCGGGCGTATTCGACGGCCATAACCGGGTGGAGGGCGCCTCCAACCAGTCGGATAATTTGCTGTATGCCGGCCGCGCGGTGTACAATTTTCTCGATCCGGAAAACAACCCGGCTTATTACGAGAGCAGCACATATTACGGCACGGCCGACATCCTGACGCTCGGCGCGGCCGTGCAATATGAGAAAGACGGTGTCGGCACCATTCTCAGGAAGGGCGACTATACCGCCTTCAATATCGACGGGCTATTCGAGAAGAAGGTTCTCGAGGGCGGCGCGTTTACGCTGGAAGGCGCTTACTACCACTACAATACGGGCGGGGTGATCGATGTGCCGACCAATTTCAGTGGCGCCGGCGCGCTGGACAATGTGGGTGGCATCACCCAGGGCAACGCCTATCTTGCCTCGGTCGCGTTGCTGTTCCCGCAAAAGATCGGCTATGGCAAGATACAGCCGGTGGTGCGTTTCCAGGATTTCGATGCGACCATCACCAAAGTGACCACCAAGCAATATGATGGCGGGGTGAACTACATCATAGATGGCCATAATGCGCGGGTGAGCGCAGTTTATGCCTATACGCAAACCACCGACGCCCGCGATGCGCACCAGTTTACCCTGGGCGTGCAGTTGCAATTCTGAACCACTCCGCTTGACCTCTTCAGGTAAGGACTTTGCCTCATGTCGAATGACACGCCCATGATCTCCCGCCGCGGGTTTGCGCAGCTTGGCCTGGCCGCGGCGGCCGCGGCTACAATTCGCCCGGCCTTCGCGGCCCCCAAAGGCGAGCCGATCAAAATCGGCATCCTGCACTCGCTGTCAGGCACTATGGCGATCAGCGAGACCACGCTGAAGGACGTGATGCTGATGCTGATCGCCGAACAGAACAAGAAAGGCGGCGTGCTGGGCCGGCCTTTGGAGGCGGTGGTGGTCGATCCGGCCTCCAACTGGCCGCTATTTGCGGAAAAGGCACGGGAATTGCTTTCTGTGGACAAGGTGGCCGCGGTATTCGGCTGCTGGACCAGTGTTTCGCGTAAATCCGTGCTGCCGGTGTTCGAGGAGCTGAACGGCATCCTGTTCTACCCGGTGCAATATGAGGGGCAGGAGTGCAGCCGCAACGTGTTCTATACCGGTGCCGCGCCAAACCAGCAGGCGATCCCAGCCGTGGATTACCTGCTGAGCGCTGAAGGCGGCGGCGCAACGCGCTTCGTGCTGGCCGGCACCGACTATGTTTATCCGCGCACGACCAACCAGATTTTGCAGGCCTATCTTGCCAACAAGGGCATTAAGCCGGCCGACATCATGGTGAACTACACGCCGTTCGGCCAATCCGACTGGCAGGGCATCGTGTCGCAGATCAAGGCATTCGGCTCGTCGGGCAAGAAAACCGCAGTGGTCTCCACGGTGAATGGTGACGCCAACGTTCCGTTCTACAAGGAACTCGGCAACCAGGGCATCAAATCGACCGATATCCCGGTGATGGCGTTCTCGGTCGGCGAAGAGGAGCTTGCCGGTATCGACACCACGCCGCTGGTGGGACAGCTGGCCGCATGGAACTATTTTGAAAGCATCAAGACACCCGCCAACAAGGCGTTCATCAAGGAGTGGCATGCCTTCACCAAGAAGCCGAAGCGCACGACCAACGATCCGATGGAGGCGCATTATATCGGCTTCAACATGTGGGTGCAGGCGGTAACAAAAGCCGGCACCATCGATCATGACGCGGTGATCGATATCCTGCCCGGTATCAAGCAGCCCAACCTCACCGGCGGTGTAGCGACCATGCTGCCCAACCACCATATTACGAAACCGGTTCTCATCGGCGAAATCCAGTCGAACGGCCAGTTCAACGTAGTGTGGAAAACGCCCGACCTGGTGCCCGGCAAAGCCTGGTCGCCCTATGTGGCCGAAACCCGCAATCTGGTAGGCGACTGGACCAAGCCGATCGAATGCGGGAATTACGATACCGCCGCAAAGAAATGCGTCGGAACGAAGCACAGCTGAAAGTTGTGCTGCCTGGACGGCCGTATTTAGGGACTGCCGCCGACCAGGTATTTGAAGGAGCAAGGCGCGGATGAAGGCAGGGAACAGCGCCCGGGTTTTTGGCTTACAACCCACGGCGGTGCCCCCTGCTTTTTTTTCGCGTTTTGTGGCGAACGCGGTTGTCCACGCCGGGTGCTGGCTTTTCGTGCTGCTGTTGATTGGGGCGCCCGAACCATGCCGCGCCGATGATGCGTCCCTCGCGGGGCTGCGGGCCTCGGATTACAACATTGTGGCTGCCACTGTCACCGACCTCGCGGCACATGCGCATCCGCGCGCGCAGGCGATTATTACCGCTTTGCGCGATGGCGCCCTGTATGCCCCGGATCAGGGGCCTGGCCTGTATATTCTTCTGCCTTCCGGTTACGTGGATGCCGCGACCGGGTCGCCCGTTGCCGGCATCGACCCTGATTCGGTGAGCCAGATCGTTGAAAACAACCGGGTGCGCGTGGCGGTGGCCGGCGCGCTCGCCCTGCTCGATCTCTCGGCGCCCGATGCCTCAACACGACTCCGCGCCGCCGCCGCGATGCTGGATCATCCGGATAGCGCGCTGCTGCCGGCGCTGGACCGGGCACTGGCGCACGAGACCAACGCCAGAGCTCACGCGGCAATTCTTCTGGCCCGCGCGGCATCCGTGGTGTCGGCCGGTGCCGCCGGGCAAAGCCAACAAACCCTGCTGGATGCGGTGGCGACGTTGCGCGCCGAAGGCACGCAGCAGGCGCGCGCCATCCTGCTGGCAATCCCGAACCCCTCACCTGCAGTGCACGATGCAGCCAAATCCGCCATCGCCGCGATCGACTTTACCTTGCGACTTTGGAGCATCGGCCAGGGTGTTTTCTATGGCGCGAGTCTCGGTTCGGTGCTGCTGATCGCGGCCCTCGGGCTTGCTATCACTTTTGGGGTGATGGGCGTGATCAACATGGCCCATGGCGAACTGATGATGATCGGCGCCTACGTGACATGGCTGGTGCAAGGGGCCACCAGCTCGGTCTTGCCCGGCCAGGCCGGGCTTGGCTTGGCACTTTCGGTGCCGGCCGCCTTTCTGACGTGCGGGGCCCTTGGCGTGGCGATCGAGCGCGGGCTGATCCGCTTTCTGTATGGGCGGCCGCTGGAAACCCTGCTCGCCACCTGGGGGCTTTCGCTGGTGTTGCAGCAGGCTGTGCGCTCCCTGTTCGGCCCTACCAACGTGGCGGTGATCACACCCGCCTTTATGTCCGGCGCCGTGAGACTGGGCGGCATTGAAATCACTTTGAACCGGCTGGTGATCATCGTGTTCGCGGCGTTGGTGATGGTGGCGCTGGCTGCGGTGCTGCGGCTGACGCCGCTCGGGCTGCAAATGCGCGCGGTAACGCAGAACCGGCGCATGGCGGCGCTGATGGGGATACGCACCACGCAGGTGGATGCACTCACCTTCGGCCTAGGCTCGGGTGTCGCGGGGCTCGCGGGGGTTGCCATCAGCCAGATCGACAATGTCAGCCCCAATCTCGGCCAGGGCTATATCATCGACAGCTTCATGGTGGTGGTGTTTGGCGGCGTGGGCAATCTGTGGGGCACGCTGGCGGGGGCACTCAGCCTTGGCGTCGCGAACAAGATCCTGGAGCCGCTGGCGGGCGCTGTGCTGGCGAAGATCGTGGTGCTGGTGCTGATCATCCTGTTCATCCAGCGCCGGCCCATGGGCCTGTTCCCGGTGCGCGGCAGGGCTGTGGAATCGTGATCCGTGGCCTTCTCCCTCGCGCTGGATCGAGCTGGGCAGCCGCTTCGGTGCTGGCGGGGGGCTGCCTGTTGGCTTTGCTCAGCCTGCTGCCTGAGGGCAGCGTGCTGCATGTGCCGGCTTTCACGGTGGGGCTGGCCGGAAAATATTTTGCGTATGCCATCCTCGCCCTGGCGGTAGATCTGGTGTGGGGGTTTGCCGGCATTCTTACGCTGGGCCAAGCTGCGTTTTTTGCGCTCGGCGGCTACGCGATGGGCATGTATTTGATGCGCGAAATTGGCACGCGCGGCGTTTACGGCAATCCCAATCTGCCGGATTTCATGGTGTTCCTCTCCTGGGATCATCTGCCCTGGTATTGGTATGGGTTCAGCCACCTGCCCTTCGCGCTGCTGATGGCGCTGGTTGTGCCGGGTGCCTTGGCCGGCGCTTTCGGCTGGCTCGCTTTCCGTTCCCGCGTTTCCGGCGTGTATCTTTCCATCATCACCCAGGCGCTGACTTATGCTCTGATGCTGGCGTTTTTTCGCAACGACATGGGGTTTGGCGGCAATAACGGCCTGACCGATTTCAAGGACATCGCCGGCGCCGATCTGCACCAGCCAGGCACGCGCGCCTGTCTGCTGGCGCTGACGGCACTGGTGCTGGCGGCAAGCCTGCTGGCCAGCCGCGCCATATTGCGCAGCCGCTATGGCGACCTGCTGGTGGCTGTGCGCGATGCGGAAAACCGCACCCGGTTCATCGGCTACCGGCCCGAGCACATCAAGCTGCTGATTTGGGTTTTTTCGGCCCTGATCGCGGGGCTGGGCGGCGCGCTGTATGTGATCCAGGTGGGGATCATCAACCCCGGCGAGTTTGCCCCAGGCAACTCGATCGAAGCGGTGATCTGGGTGGCCGTGGGCGGTCGTGGCACGTTGTGGGGGCCGGTGCTGGGTGCGCTGCTGGTGAACCTGGGCAAGACGCTGTTCACCGGGCTGCTTCCCGACTTATGGCTTTATGCGCTGGGCCTGCTGTTCATTCTCACCACGCTGTTTCTGCCGCGCGGCCTGGCGGGGCTGCGGCGCGCGGCCAAGCCCGCAAGTGTGGCGGAGGTGACGCCCGAACTGGCACCCGCCGATGGCGAGGGCGCGCCATGACCGGGCCGATCGGCACTCCGGCGGCGCCAGTTGCGTTGCTGTATCTGGATGCCGTATCGGTGACCTTCGACGGGTTTCGCGCGCTGAATAAACTCTCCCTCGTGCTGGCGCCTGGCGAAATGCGCGCCATCATCGGCCCGAACGGCGCCGGCAAGACCACGATGATGGATGTGATCACCGGCAAGACGAGGCCCGACACCGGCGACGTGCTGTTTCGCGGCGTGGACCTGACGCGCCTGGACGAACCCGCCATCGCCCGGCTTGGGATCGGGCGCAAATTTCAGAAACCCACGGTGTTCGAGCAACTGACCGTGCGGACAAACCTGCTTCTCAGCCTGAAGGGCCAGCGACAGGCGTTTGGCGCGCTGTTCGCGCGCCCCACTCTGGAGGAAGCCGACCGGATCGACGCCATCCTTACCCGCACGCGGCTGACGCCGCACGCGGGCCGCCTGGGCGGCGCCCTGAGCCACGGGCAGAAGCAGTGGCTGGAGATCGGCATGCTGCTTGGCCAGGACCCCGACCTGCTGCTGGTGGACGAGCCGGTGGCGGGCATGACCGATTCCGAAACGATACAGACCGCCGACCTGCTGCGCGACATCAACCGCACGCATAGCGTGGTGGTGGTGGAGCATGACATGGAGTTCGTGCGGGCGCTGGGCGTGCGGGTGACGGTGCTGCATGAAGGTAGCGTGCTGGCGGAGGGATCGGTGGAACAGGTGAGTGCGAACCAGCGGGTGGTGGAGGTTTATCTTGGGAGGTGAGGGAAGGAAGGTTTCCTTTTTTGAGGAAAAGAAGCAAAAGACTTTTGTTCTTGTGGGAAGCGTGTGTTCGAAGACACGCCCCCCAAGACACAAGAGTTTTTGGTTCTTTTCTTCAAAAAAGAACATTCTGTCTCGCCATGCTGAGCGTTGAATCCGTCGACCTGCATTACGGCGCCGCCATCGCCCTTCGCCGCGTATCGCTGCAGGCGATCCCCGGTGCCGTGACCTGCCTGCTCGGCCGCAACGGCGTCGGCAAGACAAGCCTGTTGCGCGCGATCACCGGCGTGCATCCTGTTTCGCACGGGCGCATCCTTTGGAACGGCACCGATATCACCCGCCTGCCCGCCTATCAGCGCGCCGCCCTGGGAATTGCCGCAGTGCCGCAGGGCCGCGACATATTTCCCTTGTTGACGGTGAAGGAGAATCTGGAAACCGGGTTCTGCCTGCTGCCGCGGCGGCAGCGATCGGTGCCGGCCGAAATCTTCGATTTATTCCCCGTGCTCGGCACGATGTTGCGCAGGCGCGGCGGCGATCTTTCCGGCGGCCAGCAGCAGCAGCTGGCCATTGCACGTGCGCTGGTGATCCGCCCGAAGCTGCTGGTGCTGGACGAACCCACCGAGGGCATTCAGCCGAGCATCATCAAGGATATCGGCCGTGTGATCGAGATGCTGCGCGGGCGCGGCGACATGGCTATTCTGCTGGTGGAACAATATTTCGAATTTGCACGCGCGCTCGCGCAGACCATCACTGTTCTCGATCGCGGCCGGGTTGTGCTGAGCGGGCCAACCGAATCGCTCGACGAGCAGGTGCTGCAGGGGCATATCGCAGTGTGAGGCCTGAGGCCATTGCTGGGAAGGTCGTGTTGCCTTCATTTCGCACCTGGTTCCACGAGAGCGACAAAATCATTGCTCTCATTCCGGGCGGGCATGGCTCAACACATCGGCGTAATCTTCACCGATTGGTCATGAAAACACGCACGTAGCCATGCCGTGAGGCGGCTAATCCGCAGCCGCGACCCACGATCCGTTCCAGACCGGGGCGGCACGATCATCGAGGATATACGCGACTATGCCAGGAACGACACGCATCCGGCCGGCCTCTTTGTTGGCGCCCGGCCTGGTGGCGCTTGGCCTGGCCGGCCAGGCCACTGCCGGATCGCCGGAGAACCCGACCTACACGGTGGGTGAACAACCGAACGGCGCCATCGTCACGGCCTACGACCAGGTGCTGACACCGGCCGGAAAGCAGGTGAATTTCGGCGCCCCGCTGCGGGTGAAAGCCGTGGCCCTGCAGCCGGCAGGCGAGACCGGCGCCGCGCTGATCATGAACTCGACTGCGCCCATCCAGGTGTTCAACCTGCGCACCGGCGCCGTCGTGCAAACCTATGTGCCGTTTCAGGACCAGCATGGTTCGGCCGCTGGCCTGACCTATTCCGCTGATGGCCAGTATCTGTTCATTTCGCAGGATGACGGCTACGTCTCGATCGCCAAGGTTGCGAATAATGGTTTGCTGACCGATTTCGCGCAGGCGGCCCTGCCGCCGCCAAGCTTCGTATATGGCGGCGCCTACCCGAATGGGCTGGCGGTTTCCGGCAATGGCACCCGCCTTTATGCCGTGGAAAACCAGAGCAATGCGCTCGCGGTCACCGATCTGACGCAATCGCCCCCGGCTGTGCTGACACAGATCCCGGTCGGCAATGTGCCCGTGGGCGTCGTGATCTCCGGCCAATATGCCTATGTCAGCAACGAGGGCGGGCGGGTTGCAACCGCCGCCGACTTCACAGACGGATCTGACGGCGTGAATATTGTCGCCAACAGGCATTCCGGTGCCTCGGTCACCGGCACGGTGTCTGTCGTGGATCTGACGACGAACACGGTCGTGAAAACCATTCCCGTCGGGCTGCACCCTACCGGCATGGCACTGTCCGGCTCGTTGCTGTTTGTCGCCAACGCCAATAGCGACAGCGTGACGGAGATCGACACAACCACCAACCACGTAATCCGCACCATCAGCCTGACGCCGTTTCCAGGCGCAACCTTCGGCAGTTCGCCGAGCGACGTGACGGTTGCGGGTGGGTATCTTTACGTCACGCTGGCCAGCAACAATGCGGTGGCCGTGGTGGATCTTAACGCTGACCAGGCGGTACAACCGCTGATCGGGTTTATCCCGACCGCGGCCTACCCGGTGAACATCGCCTACGACGCGCCACGCAACCAGCTGATTGTCGCGAACGACAAGGGCACCGGCACGCGGGGTTCGCTTGGCACCGCCTATCCGTGCTGCGATGTGGGCTATAACAGCCTGCAGGATACCGGCACGGTATCGATGATCCCGCTGCCGAGCGCGGCCGAACTGGCCAAGGAGACGACCCAGGTATTCCGCAACAACCATTGGGACCTCTCGCAGAACATCGATGTCGGGCCGCAATATGTGAACCCGCACGCGAAGCCGGTGGCGATCCCCGTGCATATCGGCGAGCCTTCGCTGATCAAGCACGTATTTTTGGTGGTGAAGGAAAACCGCACCTACGATCAGGTGCTGGGCGATGTGGCTGCGGGCAATGGCGACGCCTCGCTTGCTGTGTTCGGCCAGCAGGTGACACCGAATTTCCATGCGCTGGTTCAACGTTTTCCGCTGATGGACAATTTCTATGATAGCGGCCGCCAATCGGGGGACGGCCATAACTGGATCGTTTCTTCCATCGTCGACTACAACACGGAAATCCAGACGCCGGATTTCGTGCGCAGCTATCCGTATAATGGCGGCGACGCCATGGCCTATACGTCGGCGGGCTTCCTTTGGCAGGCCGCGCGCAAGAACGGCATCGGTGTTCGCATTTATGGCGAATACGCCGACACCGAGGACGTTTACTACAGCGGTTCGGTTTATCCCGATTGGTCCGCCTTCTATCAGGCCTCGCAGATACTGGAAGGCGCGGCGCCCGGCCCCACGACCCTTGGCGTCGGCACCGTGCAGATGCACTCCGACGTGCCATCGGCCGATCTGCTGCTGGACCGTAGCTTTCCTGGCTTCGACACGGAAATCCCCGATCAATACCGGCTCGACATGTTCAAGATCGATTTCGACAGGTATGTGAAGAATGGCAACCTGCCTGGCCTGGTCATTATGACCTTCTCCAGCGATCATAATGCCGGCACGTCCACCGGATACCCGGTGCCGACCTCTATGGAAGCCGATAACGACCTGGCCGTGGGCCGCCTGGTGGACTTGGTCAGCCACAGCCCTTACTGGCAAAGCAGCGCCATCTTCATCGAGGAGGACGATGCGCAGGGCGGCGTGGACCACGTGGACGGACATCGCACCGAGGGCCACGTGATCAGCCCCTACGCCAAGCAGAACGGCTATGTGGACCACACCTACTACACCCAGGTGAACATGAACCGCACGATCGAACAGATCTTGGGCTTCCTGCCGCTGACCCAGTTCGATCTGGCTGCCTCCCCCATGCGCACCTTGTTCACGGATATGCCGAACGCCGCGCCCTACAGTTTCCTGCCGGCAACGACGTCGCTGACCGTGCTGACCGGGAGCAACGACGCTGGGGACAAGCTGCGCCGTGCCTGGCGCATGACCTCAGACGCCATGTTCCGAAACAGCAAGGGCAAGCCGGACATGCAGGACCCGAATATGCTGAACCATATCGACTGGTATTCGGCGACCGGGTTCAAACGCCCATATCCTGGCGAGAAGCGGCTACTGGCGCCCGGGGAAGTGACAAAAAGCTCCGACCGCGGCGATTGACAACAAATCGGCTGTGTCCCCGCATCGTGCAAGCGCGATGCGGGGAGAGGCTGGGCGACTGGTTTCCGAAACAAAACCACAAGGCTCTTATACCAACCGTCCTAATGCCTGACTCGGTGGGGATTCCCAAAGGGCGCCGATTTTGATTCCCTGTTGTTGCGGCCGATTCGCGGCGTTGGGGGCTCAGTATGGCGATAGCGATCACCCGG